>Ga0307509_10005453_pt1 | contig 17684 bp, 18 predicted proteins | sample 10_EM_MG_FD_202245 | JGI IMG/M metagenome (GOLD analysis project Ga0307509, IMG submission 202245) | Populus trichocarpa ectomycorrhiza microbial communities from riparian zone in the Pacific Northwest, United States - 10_EM | ecosystem: Host-associated > Plants > Roots > Unclassified | place...
GAACGGTTCGAGGCGCTTGCCGAGTCCATTGTTAGTCAACGGAGCCAAAGGGAGCTCAATACCGTATCCCGGCAAAAGGTGTGTTTATTACGGGGATGGACTACTGATTTCCTTCACTGAATCCTGATACTTGCACTAAGTATTGGGCGATGGGGAGGGGGGGACAAGCTGATTGCGGAACAAACTGCAGCGGGCTCCTGGCTGGCGGAGGATTGGAAAAAGGCAGGGAGGTGGCGGTCGAGTTTAGTGGTGGTGGGGTGCAGAGAAGGGGGGGGGTTACCGGTAGTGGAGGCAAGCAAGTTCGAAGCAGTGAGATGATTGATGGAATGGGAGGGGGGCAGGATAGGATTGATTGAGGGTGATTGCGGACTGATTATTTTGTATTTTGGGCGAGAGCTAGCAGATTTCGGCTGAACTGGGACAGTTGTGATCGAGAAATTAGAGGATCGGGACCGTTTTCTGTCCCTCTCGTGGAGCTGCAGCTGGATCGTCTGAGTTTGCGGTAGGCCTATTGTGTATTCTGTCTCTCTTTTTTTTCTGGCATTCCCCCTTCTATGATACTTCTAGAGTTTACCATGCCGACGACCACCAGGGTAGTGGGGAGAAGAAAGGAAAATGGAGGAGAGGGAACTCCAAAGGCTGGGGAACCGTGCAGTGCAATTGAGGCTTACTTTTCTTCACTTTTCTTTCTTTTCTTATCTCTTCCCCAGTTATTCCTTTTCATCCCTCTTTACCACTATTCTATGGATGCTTTAAAGTCTATTGCACGAGTATATGTGGGTGAAATTTCTGTTGTAGTTTTGGTGATTCTAGCATCACTCGATGCCCCCCGTTTTCCTCTACCACAATGGATGATTTGGGGGGGGCATTCATCCTCCCAGCTTTCCCAGCTTTCCCTTTCCCTCTGAGAATGACAGGGGGTAAGCCAAGTTTGTCGGGCACAAAATTCCAAACTCGAAAGAAAAGAAAAACATGGCCAAAACATCAAATTCCAGGAACATTCAATGAGAGCGAGGAATAGAAGAAAATTATCGGCCTCTGCCAGCGAAACACATGGGCTTGCTCTGATGTTAATAAAGGAACCCAACGGCCCTCCCCTAACTCTGCAGGGGAGCCACAGCAAAGTTCTATAAAGTGGTCGCTGTTCAACCAACAGCAATAATCACCACCGACCCTAGCCCACCCAAACACCTAATCCGACCCATTCACCAAACCTCCCTCCCTGCCTCCCGCTGCGCTGTTCACACACTGGGCAGGAGGAGGGACATTGAAGGGACAAGGAGACGACAACAACTAACTAAACACGAAACAGATCACAACCACGGCAGGTGGGGAGGAAGAGCCAAAAAATGAAATAAAGGGGATACAAACTTCTAGAACGTGAGAAATCACCCACCTGCAGACGGACGAATGAACAAATAAACAGTGATGTCCCATTCCCTCCATCTTGCGGCACATGTCACGATATTATGGTATGAAATCCTCCTTTCTGAACCTCTTCCTTAATATTACAGCACTGTGTCCCGTCAAGAACGCCCTACGCTAGCGAAAGGGAAAGGGAAAAAACACAAGGCGGTAATTCCATTCCCCAACCTTGTCATCGTGCAGCTTGCAGATGTACCGTATACACCGTACTTGCGACTGCACGAGGGAGAGAAGGAAGAAAGGAAGGAATGAAGGGAAGAACTTATTTGCCACTTGGAGCACTTCCGACAAAGTTTAGCCCGCATAAGAACCATGTTACCATTGTGGGGGACTGGGAAATTAGAATTTGAGTACCGGTGCATAGAGGCCCGTAGCCTGGGATATCACATAAATGCCGGTAAAAGACTCGACCCCCATACTCGATTGCTGCGCTTATGCTGTATCCTCGGGTGAATTAGAACCTACCGCTACCGCTTTGACGGAACCTGCTCGGTCGACGCAATTCTTTAACGTCGCGGGTTTCCCTGTACTGTAGTTGTGATTGTTGATCGAGTGAGTTGAACAGGGAGGGGTTACGTACCGAGTGCAGTGCTCGTACAAGTACGTAGGCTAAGCCCGTCCAGCTCCTCTTGCGGTTTGAGACATTCTCTCAAGGCATCAAGCCCAGTGCGAGAAGAGAGAACTACGGTATACGTTCGAGCGGCCCTACTGACGATATCCACCAAGTGCAAGAAAAGCAGGACGGTAACGATAATGGCCTGTGCTGTGCGTGGCGGCAAGCCATATGTCAAATCCACCACCCGCCCACCCGTTCCCGTTACCCGCCAAACAAAGGCGGTTACCATGGGCCCTGAACCGACACAGTGAAGTGGCCGCCACGGATAATGAAACTCCAGGAAAAAAACTCAAAACTTTGAGGCTTTTCAAGCAAGGTTCATAAAGTCTTCAATGGAGGGCACCAAGAAATCCGACGCGCCATGGACAAGGGTTAGTAACAGGCATTTCCTGTTACCCTACTCTATCGTACCGGCACTTTTGATGAGTTCAATTTTTTGCCTACCAAATGCCCCCCTGTTCGTCAGCCGCCCAGTTTCATCGTGCCCCCGTTGAAGACCCCGGCAGCCAACTGAGCTGCTGCGATTCCCAGCCTCATGTGGCGCCGAGAGCCCCCTCGAGAAGTCAACGCCAGCCCAACCCTGGGAAGAAGCAAGAATTGAGGGACTGAAGGATTGAAGGGGGATGAAAGGTGGAGATTTCAACGCAGGGTCCATCCCCATCACGGTGCAGGGCACTTTGTCAGACTATCGTCCATTCACCCGCAGGGCCGGGAACAAAATAAGGTCGAGTTCCAAGGTGTGGCGATGCTTTGTATGATACCGAAAATATCTACTCACTCTTCTACTTTAGGACTGCCAATATTCCCTTGGTCGAATTTTTAACATGCTGAGTGATAATTTTGCTCTGTAGTTGTGGTCTGCCGTAAGCTCTTCTTTCCTTACTAACTTCATCCCCCTTTCCGTTCTCTTACTGTATACAAGTGCTGATAGACAAAAGCATAACTACCGACGCACCGCGACTTGTCACGTATCCGCAGCGCGAAATAAGATAGCCCAGAATCGCGACCAAGAACCGCTGTCAACGCATACATAAGTTACCGTACACCATCACGTTCCCCCCAGCACAAACCTATGTTATCGTCGTATGCACCGCGATATTTCCCCCCAAGTGCCGGAGAAGAGGCCAAGAAGAATAATGCAGGTACCATCGGGACTACCGTGGACTGCTACGAGTACGGTACTTGTCTTACTGAGTTGCCCTTCCTGACTTCTCTTCTAGGATGTGGAATGGGATGGAATGTTTTTTCTCTCTCGCTGCGTTTCGCTGAACACACTGTGCTGAACTGGTGTAGTGTTAGGTTAGTGAGCTAAGTCGAACTGACCCCGATCTAGCAACACCGTAAGTGTCTAAAAATGCGGCTATTGTCACACACCGCCTAATCCAGCCAGCGGAAGGGAAAAAAACCTTGTCTCATTTTCAGATGCTTGGTGCCAAATACAAGTAAACCAGGATACACTAGTGTCGGATTATTATTATTCTTCTTTCATTTCTCCTCATTCCCCCATCCCCACCGATCCCTTTGGTGGAATGAAGCAGCCACATCCAATCACTCGCGATGGTTGTCCTCCTCCTCCTCCTCCTCAGGCTTCATCGGGGTTTTCTCCGGTTAACGTGCATTGCAGCAATGTCGCCGATGCGGCATGTCCGTTGGGAGCCTAAATTCGGAATGGAAATGGGAATGGTGCGAGTGAGGATTTACAGATATGGTTTATGGTGTAGGGTTCGGGGGTTGGAGCGGGCATGTGGCGGCGGCGGACGTATGGATGATAGATATCTGGATGGCATTGGTAGAGTATTATACGTTCGGGTTCTTTACGGAATACTAGTGTATAATAGACACGCGTGTCCTCGCGGTGTATCATCATCACCATCATCATCATCATCATATAGCGCTAGACGCCCCGCGAAGGGAATAGCTCTGCCAACTCTGCTGGATGAGACAGAGTTCCTCTTACCATCATCAGCAACGCGACTCAGGGGATGCAGACATTCTGGAATAGGCTCCTCTGTTTGATCGCCAACAACATTTAATGCCATCATACCAACGTGACAGCACTATTGGCCAACTTGAAGTTCCTGCCTGGCCCCCATAACCCTGTACCACGGACAAAAACAAGACGAATGGCGGAAATCTGCGTAAATGTCCGTTCCCCAAAACAACATTGCGACAGCCCATGCTTCGAGGAGGATATCCCCTTCCCAGTGACTTCAGGGTATATTAACCAACAGATGTAGGCCACTCGAGCTAGACTGACGACGTGGAACTCTTGTATCCACAATCTGCCATCCGTGCTCGACTACTCGACTACTATACAAATCAATGAAATGGGCGCACAGCACGGTATCCTCGCGATGCATCACAGACGGACTTGCTGCTCTGGCGCGGGTGGATAGATTGGATTATCCGGTAGATCCCGGTTCCATCGGAGGCTTAAATAAGCATTTGATGCGGCGGTGAAGGGTCATAGGGCGTCACTCGAGGATGATTTCGAGCGAGGCCCCATACCTAGTCTACCACTCGTAGAGAGGAGCTTTGGGAGCTGGTGTGGTAGACTAGGGTTGAAAGGGGAGTACCGTATCATATTATATACCACCGTGATTGGTTGATGGGATCGTTTGCATAGTTTTTTTTCGTGGAGGGTTGCGAACCGGACTGGGATAAAGTCACCTGGGCGGGTTTTATTTACTACGGTAGTAGAGGACGGATCAAAGCTTCCAGGGAATCATTTTTTTTCTTTTCTTCCTTTCACGGGCTGAAGAAGAAGAAGTTTCTGGGAAGGGCCCAAGATACCGGTTTGCCTTCATCATCAGTTTTGTACCATATCACTTTTTTTTTTTTTTTTTTTTTTTTTTGGTGGAGTTGGTATCATATGTATGATAGTCTAGGCATGTTAGCGTTCCGGAGCAACCGGGCGATCTCGTTCTAATTTTGAAACGATACCCGAGCAGCGGTTTCGTCGACCGGGCTGAGGGGTGGTGGTAGGTAACCTTAAGTAGCAAGGGCTGTACGGTATGATATAATACGGTAGGTTTCAACTTGTGATATCTTGTGTATGATAAGTCAAACTTCCTGCGGTGCGCTCGCTGGCTGTGTGTGTGTGTGGGGGGGGGGGGCTCTCGATGTGTTTTTTGCTGTAGAGATTGGGGGGCGGATCGACATGGTGGCTGCATCACGCGGTGTTCACGGAACTGCGGGTGGGGTGGTAACTTCTCACCTGTTGAGGGGTTTAGGGCTGGGGGAGGGGATGCAGAGTAGAAGTGTGCAGATGTTTGGCTTGGGCTAATGATATAATAATTCTGGATTCAGTGACTGGACCTGTTACTCGTAGAGAAGCTTCTCGCTTTAGTATCTGTATGTCTTTAGTTCTCTAGTGAGGCTTCTATTGTACAGTGTTCTTGGCAGAATGATCCTCGGAATTTTATATGTGTTGTGTTACTATGCCTTCGTATCAGACTATGCTGTGTTGCCTTTGGAATTTCTCGATATTGTTGTGAGGTAGAGGACACTCCTCCCGGGATGTCGGATGGAGGGGTTAATCCGTGAACACCCTCGTATTGGTTAAACCACCATAGACATCCCTTCTGGCAAATAAAAAATAATCGTAACGCGTTCACGGAAGTTTTATTTTTCACAATTAATAAACCTAACTATTATGCATATCGGAAACAACCATTCATTAAGAATGATTACTGAATAATCCTGGTAGCCGAGTGCAACTTCCTACCAAACAGTGGAGGGTCCTTCTCGCACTGTCCACAGTAAACCTCGTAGCCCGCTGTGCAGCACTCGCGTCGCCATAAGCAATGGTGCCCAAGAAAGAGTAAATGCCTTCTTGAGATTACGTCCTCCATTTCGCGTTCAATTGCGTATTCATTAGGGGCCTAGTCTTGAGAGCGCATCCTCATCCCCCGCCCACACCACAGGGCCCGGTACCAAAAATCTATATAAGCCCCCCTATCCCCCCTACCCCCCCCTCTTTCCTAGCCATCCAGGACGCTTAATACTTAATGTTTATTGTCTAGTCGGGCTACTGGTTGGACGACCTCAACTCTCTAGTTGTTTGTCATATCTGAAACTTGGGCCGACACAAATCCTCTCTGTATGTTTTCTCTGGTCGGGATTAAGTTTAGGTATTGGCATTCAATGGGCCCGGAGAGGGGGAGTCGTCCCGCCAGTGGCTTGGGCGGTTTATCTCGTGCTCTGGGAGTTATGAGATACTGGAGATGCCGAGGGTCCCCCTGATGGCCTGGTGCCCGGGGTTCTCTTGGATCCCGCCAATTTTTATTCTTGTTTGACTCTTCGGGGTTTGTTGGGCACTTGGGGGTAGCCGAGGGTCCGATGAGCACTGGTGGGGTCGGCTCGTGTTGTGCAAGGGGTTTGTCGGAGCTTGGGGGTTTGTATGTTTGAGTGACCGTCTCTGCTTTGATGGCTAGTTTCATCATGGGTGAGGGATCGATTTAGGGGGCGATACCTGGGTAGGGTTTGCTTGGGGCTAGGGGTGGTGTGTCTAATGGTCGATTGGTGGAACGTAGGCCTTCATTCATCAGCGAAGCCCACCATGGGGTGTTCCTTAGAATAATGTAGAGTATTCCGCTGCTTCAGAGAGTCGTGTTCTGGTTTTGACTAGGCACTCCTACTGATGTCTTGTCGCTACTCCATAATATTATATATGGGTGTGCGCGGGTGGGCAGAATAGAGAACGCTGGAGCTTACTCCCAAGCTTAGCTTTGTTTGCTGAAAGAAAAAAAATTGGTATGCAGAGATTCCTTGAGCTTGCGATAATATCAAAAAGATCGAACATCCTATCAAACTCTATTATACCTGAAGCTGAAGCTCCGGGTTTTTTGGTTGGCAGTTTTGGTTAGGCGTGAAGGAAGCAATTCTCACACCTTATCCCTTAAAACCCACGCACCAATCATTTCTTTTTCTCCAAACCCAACTCTTGGAACAGGAGGAAAGGGGGAAACATCTCCAATATCATACATCACCCCGAAGGACGAACAAGAGAGAAGGAAGAAAAGAACAGTCCCGAAGCTTACATACCCCCACCACAGCGATGTTTTCGAAGGGAAAGGAAAAAAGAAGGGGCGCGTCATGGCTAATTAACGCGTTCCATAGCCCAAATTCAAGGAGCCGGTATCGTAATCACTGCCACGACCAATCAAGAAAACGTCAAGAATTCGAACCCTTCTCCCCCCCCCCCAGGTGGATGTATATCTTCCAAAAATACTATGAGCAATCCTCCCTTCCTTCCTTCCTTCTTCCCCCAGGAAATAAAAAAAAGCTACTTTTTCTTCCGGGGGAAAATCAAATGTGTCTAGAGGCGGAAGAAGAGTAGTGCGAGACATTTATTTATTCTATTATATTACATTATATTAGGCAAGCCGAGATATCGCGGCTGTCTAAACTAATACGACACAGTATTATTGTGGAATCCGGTATTTCGCTTTTTTTTATATTATGATGGACGGGATTAGCGTGGAGATGGAAGGAAGTATGGAAGGAAGGAATGTTAAACCGGGGGGTGGGGGCTGCTTGGTAGACCCGGCTATATGGGTAGTGGGTGTGGAGGGGTTTCTTTCTTGTTTTGTTTTGTTTTGTTTGGGGGGTGACTTATAATACAAGATCCTCTTGGGGGCTTGTGTGAGAAGTATGATAGATTAAGTTGAGCTATAATCGAAAAAAACGCAAGGTTTTTTTGTTGGGAGCAAAGTAGGGGGAGAGAGATAATAATTTGTGACGAAAACAACCTGTTTTTTTTATGACGTGCAAAATAGGATCTAACGGTCAAGCTTCAGGGAAATTACCCCCCCTTTATCCCTGCGGTTGTGATGTCTTTTTCTTTCTTTCTTTCTGTATACTCCGTGAGTGGGTCACTATTAACCATATGGTACGGCGTAGGTTTTCATCGAAAAGGTTGTCACCTGACTTCTTCGAGGTAAAGGGTTTTGCCATATATCATCGGTCTTTCCGATCTTTGGTGTGGCTTAAGATCTGTCACCGCCATTATATGTCTATTTTTCAAGTCATATCCTTGGTACGCTCATGGATATGCCCGGTCCCACACTCCTGGCGGGCATGTGGTGACCGATTTTTCGGCTTTTTTTCTTCTGGAAGTGAATATCGGATCACTTTTGGTGATCCGTGTGTCCATCGGGTGTGTGTGTATGTAGGGGGGGGGGGATGATTCCAAATTTATAGTGGGGAATATCCTAGATTAAGTGTGGTGAATAAATCGCCCTGTCACACGTGGTGGTGGTGGTGGTGGTGGTGCAGATTCTGGAATAGCCCTTAGGGGGTATATATATCTCGGAATGGAGCAAACTCCAACAAGGCGGCCACGCACTGTGCATGGAGATCACGTTAATGTGGGTGTTGGTATTCCGCAAGTTACTTATCCAGCGTTGGACCTCTTCTTCATAGACCCGATAACCGGAAACACCTATCATTTCTACCTACACCGCCCGCTCCCCAAGCGAAATCGCCATTCCGACCAATTCCCATAGATTAATAGGCAAGTGCCCGTCAACTTCTAGTGGGATCGATAGGAGTGAGCACTCTGGGTGCAAAAGTCTAGGCCGATGTAGAAGCATCCTGCTCGGCAGGTGGAGCAATTGAGGGAGTGATACTGGCGGGGGGTACGTGCTCGGTTGGGAGTCGGCTAGGAAGTGCTACACCCCACTTGAGTAACGGAGTATTCCTTCCTCCCGCAGGGTATATTTCTCCGCGCTAACCGGTGTATTGGAATCTATCGATATCATCTCATTAGAATATGGAAGGTGTCACAGGGCTATAGTAATATACCGAATCACTTCCCAAGTCCAATCAAGTTACTTTTCGTCTCTGCGTGTCATATGCCATCACTCGCATACCCCTCCTTCTGGCTTGGGAACGAGGGAAGGTTAACACCAGGGGCAGAGCAGAACCAGATTATATAGTAGGAACCATAAGAGAAAGAGGAGGAGGAGGAGGCCAGAAGCATGTGGCAGCAGCATGTGGCAGCAACAGGGGAATACGGGGACGGGAAACAGGTAGAAAGGAGAGCAAAAATGAAGAGAGAGAAATGGGGAGATGGACTAAACTTAACCTTCCTAGGAGAGATAGTAGCAAGGGACAAAGGATTATTGTTACTAGTATAAGCGCGCACCGGCTGGGCAGGTTAGGAGGTAAAAGTTGGGTAAACAAGAGAGGTGGGCTAGGGGAGTTGATAGGAATAAACTGGTTCAACGGCAAATAAGCTAGAATCGCTGGTGCAACCTTGAGAATACTTATCATGATCTATCACTCGAATATCTGCCCTATCCCTCACGACTGACAAGGTTTTGTGGTAGCTCCGCTTCCTGAATGCGTGCCTTTGCCTTGAGTGAGCTAGTGAGAAATTAGTCAGCAAGGAATGTCGTGCTTTAACTTTAGTTAGTTCCACTTTAATACAGGGCTTTGTTTGCGCCGGCAGCCTTGTTAAGTAATTAGGGACTGGTTATAGCTTCTTTTGACAGCGTGTTCGATACAGTGTCAGCGCCCTGTTCTAATTTTTAAGGTAGTCTCCCACAGTTCTTTCATGTTGGCAAAGCTATGCTCACCTCCCTAGCGAAAGGATAAAGATTGGTAAGGAGAGATGCATTATAATGGAACCCTGAGGCGGCGCGACATTTTGTGTAGTTGCCACAATGAATAAAGCCAGCATTTGGAGGCACTTTGGAGACAGACTAATCAGTGGATGAGTGACCATGTGGTAATCTACGGTATCTGTTGTCCTTGCAAGTTGATGAGAAACTCAATCGCCGAGGTATATATACATGAATCCTAGGATGGGCATCATGCCTTTTTTTCTTTTTATCTCGGGGGGCAGGTTTTTTGGTGCTTTCCGCCCCTTTCCCAGAGGAGGAAACTTTGGACTACCGGGCACACGGCCCAATTACGCAAGTTTTTACGGTAGTCATGATCTATCCTGGATTGGTCCTTTTCCAAACATACAGCAATGCCATTACGGTACACGCTGGCATCATGTAGCACATTAGCTCGTTTCTGCTGGCGTTAGAGTGGAAATTGTGCTTACCTGTCACTCCAGTAGCAATATAAAAATTAGTTCTATCCGCTGATTCAGGTTCGGTTCGAGGATAAGCGTTGTTAGGGAATAATGCAGCCTCAGACACCTGCACGTTTTATTTATGCGTATTAGTATCCTGTCAGCTGAAGCGCACTGCGCAAGGCTTACCGTGACAAAAAGCTCGGATATAGATGTCCAAGCAGCGCTCACGTGTAAAGGCGCTGACATGCCAATCTCGCGTGTATAAACGTCCGGCTGGATTTCGGCCCTTTGGGTTGTCTTATCTAGGTCCGCCTTTAGGGCTGCATATACCGCTGGAAGCTCGTCGAGCTGCGGATACCGAGCCTAGCATGTGAATTAGCATGTGTTACCAGCCATAGGTGGACTACCCATACTCGCAAATCAACTATATGTGTAAAGCTGTCTGGATCAGATGAGTCGTATGTGTAGCACACAACGTCACAGGAATTCAATTTCGCCTCATTTTCTAGAATTGCAGATTCTAGTTCGCCTAGTTCTTCAATCTGGAATGTCTATGTCAGTGATGTAAAATTATGATCTGCCTAGATGTTAGGGCATACTATCAAATAGCATTGTTTACCCCCTTGTAATTCTACACTATTCACAGCAGTTCTCGGCTTGATTGTGGGGTGATATGTCGAATCAAAGGGCCTGTTGAGAAACGCATCTAATATTGAGCTCTATTTTCCAATTAGTTGAGCCTTGCTCTTAGTCTGGTTAGGGAAAGGGTCACACCTTCCCGCTCCCACGTGAACCTAGTACGTAGCAAAGAACAACATTACGTTCTACTCTCCCTTGTCTCCTTCGTCTCTTCCTCGGTTTAGTGACTTTCAACGCGGCGGTGGTACCGCCCTTCTCACCACTTTCGAATCCCAGGTACGCCAGATAAGCCAGGGTCATTTTTGGATCCTGGAAGGTTGTCATGCTCCATTGGGCCAGCCACCCCTGAAGAGTGATGTGCCCGGCTTCGGATCTGACTGTCGAGGATGGGAACGAGGAGTCCACCCATGACGCAGGAACACCAGGAGTGGGGGCAAAAAGCGCTGCCAGCTCATCTCCGTTGAGTCCCCCGTCATTATCCTTATCAAAAAGGAGGAAAAGGTCTACGAAAAACCTATAGCCAAGGGGAGAAAGTTCTGCTGATGCGTTGGGTGGAACTTCGAATCTAGTATAAAGGTTTTAGTTATCGCGAAGGTAGTAAACATTGGGGGTATATAAAAAGAAACATACTTTGGGTGTAAGAAACTGTCTTTCAGACTCAAGCTATCTGTGTAATGAAAAACGCGTAATATAGTCCAGACAGTCTCGTGTCTAGCCTTTTCTGCGAACATCTTGCTCAGTAGAATAAAACCTTGTTTATCGACCCCCTCCTCGGTCCGGGAATCAGGCAGCCGTTTTTTTATTGAGGCCTTTATGTCATCAAGCTCCTCTGGGGTCAGAGATTTGTCAAAACATTTTTTCTAGAAAAAACGCGTGAGAAAGCATGTCTGGAGCGCCCGTAGAAGGGTTAGAGTTAATGAGAGATGATACCTGGAATTCTTGAAGCTCGAGATCGTTCAAGAAGCCGTCCTGATCCCTGTCGCATAGGACTGAGAATGTGATTAGTATTAGGTGCCTGCTGAGTATAGATGAGGCACAAACAGAAGATTCGTTGAAGAGCTGCCACCGCGGCAGGTTTAAGGTTCTACAAGGGATGATAGTAAGCCCCCGCTGAACATCAGGTGATTTCAGAGGGACATACCTGTTCTTTAGAATCATATAAAGGTGCAACCGGATGTGTTACGGCTTTTTGGCATAGGTAAAAAAGCTCGTTAACGTTCTTCTGTTCTTTTGCACTAGCCCTTATGCACGAGTCGATTTCCTAGGAGCCGGGGTCAATACTTAGTGGGGGCGATGTGGCTGAGGGGAGTAACCTTAAATTCTAACATTATAGGCATCATTTCCTCTTCGGGATCAACACCAGGCGATAGATCTGTTTTGTTTGCACATAGAACAACAGGAAGCTACTCTTATTAGCCTGACGTAATTTGGTTCGGAGATGATGGGCGAACATTTACTCCCAAACTGCGAAAGAATGGAAGCCTATGAAATTTCCGCAGTCAGGATCCAGAGCCTCATATGGAGGGAGACGGTAAGAATACCAAGATAGGGAAACCCTCTCATAGCTCTAGGGGGACGATCAGCCGAACATTCAAAAATAAGACATTGTAACCTGAGCAGCTAACATAGTGATCTGAGTACACCAAACATATGACATCGGATCGCCGGATTTCTTTGCGAAGGGTATTTAGTTCTTGTGGGAGAGCTGCACAGGAACCAGTTATCAACTGTCATCAAAACCTCCGATCCCTAGTGTGGGGGGCACACACCAGAGGTGTCAACAATGGTTGTGGTAACACTGCCGGGGGCGGCTATTGTAATTGCGGGGAGTGTTGGTTGGATCTTGCTTGTGATGAAAACGTTTTTGACTAGAGAAGTGATGAGAGATGACTTCCCAGTGCCTAATGGAATTTTTGGTGGTGGTCAGAAGCTACTCGTGCGGATATGTTGATAGGGGACTTACCTTCATCTCCGCACACAACTATTCGAACGGTATCAGCCATTCCAACCAGGGCGGGTGGAATGAGTGATGAGTGTAGTAATTGGAGTGGGTAGTGTACTTTTTTGTAAAGGCTTTGGGGTGGGGATGCCAAAAGTGTGTAAACTGGGGTGGTAGGTGAGGTTGAATGGAGAGATGAAAGCTGGCGACATTAGGTGGGGAGTCAGGATTGGTGATGCGGTAGGGCTTCCATTGGGCTCGCGTGGCCTCCGTCATGGATGGCACGGCCGATCCAGGGCCCAGGCTCACTTGTACCTTAGATTAACTGCCCATGGCAACCCTACCACGGGAAAATGCTTGGATGGCTTTAAGCAGTACTTTCACAAGAGCCTCAGCATGCTATTGTAGAGAAAAGTTTGACTGTGGTAATAGAAAATGTGTTTTTTCCTGCTGGCTAAGGGTCTGCCTCAGGGGAACCGCTTTGTTAGAATTCACGCTGTCGGGTACAAATCAACCAGTCTTTGTGGAAATAGCCGCATGGTTCTGACGTGGGAACACACCATACTTTTCTCCAACCCCCCTCCTTCCCAATCCATCTCATACAACCGCCATCTCCATCTCCTCCGTTCCACTTAACCTACCGTGTGCAGTCTTCCTCGCACGAGTTTCTGCTCTCAAGAGGTCTCGTCTACCCATCCTACCTACAACATCGCTCGTTTCTTCGCTTGGGCCACATCGCTCCGTGACAATTGGACAATGTTCGTATTACCGCCGCCGACTACTAGGAATCCAGGCACCCCCGGAACGGGACTTTGGGGTAACGGAATGCCAGGCACGCCGCTCCCCGTTGTTGAGACGAGCAATGTCATCGCGCACCCTGAAGGGCCGGAATACCAATTTTCAGTCGGTGAAGGTATGTTCCAGGCGTGTTCGGCCAGCGTTGTGCGGTCTCGGGTAGATCTCCTGTGCCAGTATTGGCTCGTCCGATGCGGTATTTGTGTTGCGCGCAGAGCAAACTGGCCAGACTTCCAATTTACCACCCTTGCTGACCGTTTGACCTCCGGATTGGTGCAGGCACATACATATTGAAGGAGGATATTTTCCTTGCCACGCCTCCGCCACATCCGTCCGAGTCTCCAATAACCATCCTCAATCCCCTCAGCACAGCGCCCCAGCCTACAGTTACCGGAACTAAAATTTCTCTAGTTGCCATCAGGTCGAAAGATGCACCCTCCCCTGTCTACCACAGTCCCGGAATGTCACAGAGTAATGAAAGTCAGTCTGGGCTTGACCCAAGAACCTCTGCGGACACAGACTCGCATAGCTCCCTTGTGAAAACTGGCTCAGGAAGCAATACATCTCGTAATGGGGACGGAGTGGGTGTTTCTACAGAGAAGTTTGGAGGGGGGAATGCGTCTTTGTCTGCATCTAGCAAGGACGCGGCCAAGAGAAAAAAGCCGAAGAACAATATTGCTAAAAACAATTCTACCTTCGTCTCGAGAATTATTTCTCATGAATGCCTAGGGAGACGGCTTTCAGAGAGGAACCCGGAAGATTTGCTTGTTTTTGCAAACATAAACCGAGCATTCAACTGGTTGGATATGGGTTCCTCAATTAAGGTTCAAATTTACCGCTGCCAACGATTTATGCGCAAGAATAAAGAGCTTAACGTTTTTATATCTCTGTAGCAAGAGCCTCTCTCGAAGATTTTATTCACGAAAGCGCACCCACTTTGCCATGATGTCAACCTTTTCACTAAGAGCTCTACTCATCTAGACGTGATTATTGGCTTCTCGAGTGGGGACATTGTGTGGTTTGATCCAATCTCAAACAAATATACGAGGCTAAACAAGAATGTAAAAGCCCGCAGAGCTGTATATCACAAATTATGTGATTCTTATTTTTATATATAGCGGTATTGATGCTAATAGAGCCCTCTATCAACTTTAGGGCATGATAAACTCGCATGCAGTCGCAGACATCAAATGGATACCAGGGACCGAGAATTTATTTCTAGCCGCCCACCAAGACGGATCTTTGATCGTATACGACAAGGAGAAGGAGGATGCGCCATTTATGCCTGAGGATGTATCGGATGCCAGTGAGATGCCAGAGAAGGCTGCTACGGGATCTGATGGTGCGGCAAGTCTCTTGAGGTACTTTTCGGTGAGCAAGTCGGTGGAGTCAAAAAACCAGAGAACCAATCCTGTTTCGTATTGGTCGGTCTCTAGAAGCGCCATCACAGCCTTTGCTTTCTCCCCGGACTGCCAGTGTATTGCCGTCGTGGCTGAAGATCAGTGTTTGCGGGTCATTAATATCGTTAAGGAAAAGTAGGTGACTCATATTCCGCGAGCGATATAGTTCTCTACGGCTCAAGAGCTGCGTAAGGTACTTACGTATTTATTAGGCTTTTAGATGTTTATAGTAGCTACTATGGCGGGTTGATGTGTGTTTGTTGGTCTCCGGATGGAAGATACATTGTCACTGGTGGTCAGGATGACCTTGTATCCATATGGTCGTTTCATGATCGACGCATCGTAGCTCGCTGTGAAGGACACCATTCATGGGTATCTAATGTTGCCTTCGATCCTTGGCGTTGCGATGACCGTACTTATCGCTTTGGGAGTGTTGGAAACGACTGTAGGCTGCTACTATGGGACTTTAGTGTTGGAATGCTTCACAAACCAAAAGCGGTACGGCCCGAGAATCTCCTTCCTTATCTTTTCTTATTTTTTCCTGGCGTTTTTCTCCTTCCTCTCCGCTGTGCTATCCCACCACGAAGAAGGTTACCGGTTTGCGAAGCTGCAACCGATAACAAGGGTTATGATATCAGTTGTTTCTAAGTAGAGTCTGTGGCTAATTCGGTCCTTGGATGGATCCAGGCGGCCACACAACACCGCGGGAGCATGTCATCCCATAATTACCAGTCTCAAAGCGGAAGAATTCACGCAGAGAGTCTGTCGGGGAGGTTGCGGTCAAATTCCAATATCGCCTCCACCCATGACGAGAGTTCGGACCAAGCAATCGCTGTTCATCCCGTGGAGGAGCGTGCACGGACTGCCGTTCTACCGCCCATCATGGTAAGTCGAACCTCCTTGTCGTTATCAAATCGAAAAATTAGGACATCCTCTCTCCTTGTTCGAAAGGGTCTCGCAATTGATCTTTTCTTCTTTTTTCTCCTACTCGTACCTTGAACCGAACTAACGGCAGGGCTGCATGAGATGGAAAAAATAGTCGAAAGTCGTTGACGCGGAGCCTCTCACCCAACTAGTTTTTCTGGAAGACTCAATCATTACAACATGCGTGGATGGTACGTATAATACATTCCCCCAACATCTTTCCGGTTCCTGGTTCCTGTTTTTCTCCCTCTTTTTTTCTTAAGGGGTTTGTGTCCTTGTTTTTGCCCTGGCCAGTTTTGTCAAGTATGGCATGGCACCACAGGAAGAAAAAAAAGATAGAACCCTTGTCATTTCTAGTTCCAGAGCCAGCTCCCCGATTTGGCTTGATTCTCACTCTGGCGCGATTCACTCCCGTCGCTTGATTGCTCTATTCCAAGAATGATTTGCAAGGCTGACTTTTTCTCCCCCTTAACCTCGCCGCGCGCGCGGGGGGGGGGATTTTCCGACGGGACGATAGGCCACTTGAAGACGTGGAATCGACCACATGTAGAACAAACCCGGGACAGTAGCGAGATGACACTTTGGGCGGTGGAGAGTTGATGCGATTTGATATTGATAGTGTATTGTGTGCTGCGATTGATCGGCCCAATGATTGAAGACCTACGGTGTTATCAGTTATCAATAACATTCGTTTGTACGGTACTCGGATCGTCTGTCTTGTTTTCATTTTTCACTTCTATCGTTTAGCCCGGCTTTTTCTGCCAAGTTAGTTACTGATCTCACACCTCTTCTTCCTCTTTTTTGTTGGCCGAAATGGCATGTTTCCACCTTGTTATCCGTTACTGGTGTTTGCCTTTTTTCCCCCGTCTAATAAGGCCAGCCACTGGTGTAAATACTGCTTTCAATAATATTATGGTGTGTCCCGGACACTGCAGATTAGTATGTATAATACCTCAATCGACCCAGAATATCACGACTTCGAACCCGCATTCTAAACTACAATCCTGTTTAAGTGTTCCTATAAATATTTTCAATTTATCACTCTCTAGATACCGATATTCGCGGAAGGGATTTTAAAAATATCCTAGCAGCAGCCAGGCAGATTTTAAGATCCTACGGGTGGCTGATTAAACAAGCATCGGGCTACGGCAACTGTAGCAAATAATACCTTGCTATTGTTCTCCCCAATTAGGAGTCCCGGACTCAGATTCATGGTCAGATTAGGAAATGATCGTCTATTAATGAGCAAATTTGAATTGGTAGAGTTGTTGATTTAGAACGCCCGGAATCGCATCTAGACTACCGTACTTGGGTTTATGCCTCCGTTTTCTCTGTTTGGATGTCGTAGCCTACCGTGTCCACTAAAGTGTACGAGTACTCGAGTACTCGTACAAGCCTGGCGACAAAAAGAAACTGCCCCCCCCCCTCCCATTTTACACCGAAAATGGGCCTTTTCACCTCATAAAATCACACCCAATTGCTTTGCAAAAAAAATATTAAAATTCCTCAGAGTCTTTGGACCCGTCTATATATTATAATTTATATGTGACAAGCTCTGTGAGTTAATACTCATACGGTAGTGCAATACCAGATATGATGATGGTGGCCAAAAGGTATAATACCTCTAATTTTGTATGAATGTCCCATACAAAAGGTACATTGCAACCACATCCAACGACAATCCTAAGCCCTCGGCCCCTGTAGGAGAATGAGAAAATTCTCGTAATTTTTATGATATCATACCTGGAAAGTTTCAACAACAGCCTACACTATGGTTTGGTTTCATTAAATCTATACAGCTTTGGAGTGGGTTATGAATGTCCAAAATCGGCCATTTTTGGTGTAAAACGGGGAGGGGGGGGGGGGGAGGGTCGGTTTCTTTTGTCGCCAAGATTGTACAAGCGGGCGATAAGC
>Ga0307509_10005454_pt1 | contig 17683 bp, 26 predicted proteins | sample 10_EM_MG_FD_202245 | JGI IMG/M metagenome (GOLD analysis project Ga0307509, IMG submission 202245) | Populus trichocarpa ectomycorrhiza microbial communities from riparian zone in the Pacific Northwest, United States - 10_EM | ecosystem: Host-associated > Plants > Roots > Unclassified | place...
CTTGTTTCGGGCCCCCCGGGGGGGGGGGGGGGGGGTTGAAACGGGTGTACAGTATTATTATTATTATTATTATTATTATTCAATTTGGGACAGTTTGTTGTACCGGCAGCAAGTTAAGTAGTGCCATGCTTACCTACTACCGTAGGGGAGGAGAGAGGATTGACTGATGATATTTCATTTAATTGGGGGGGGAGGCTGTGTTGTGGTGGAGGAGGTGGGAGGTGGAGGTGGAGTTTGAGTATGGCTGGTGTCATAAGTGGGTCTGATATATATTATCATAGTTGGAATTGGTTAAGTGCTTTATATGTTTTTTTTTCATGTTTTTTTTTTTATTGAAGGGGTTGGGGTAGAGTGCCACGTGTGGTACAGTGGACTGAAATTGGGTGATGTGTGGTGTGGTGGTGGTGGTGGGGTTGGTACTACTTGTGTATTGAGTTGTGGAGTTCTTTGTTTCATGATAACGGTTGTGAGGGTAACGGTGGGGTGTCTCTGGTTTGTGTTTTGTAGTAGATAGTGCGGTACTGTACTCGTACCGGTGCTGTGGTGTCCTGTGCTGAAGAGAAGGAAAAAAAATGGGAAAAATATATTTACTTACGTCGTTTTAAGTTGTATTGGTATAATAATAGTCAAAGCTCAGCAGTGGGGATGTATTGTCTCCGATTGCATCTATAATTTTAACGCAATAGTAAAGGAAGGACCCGGGCAGCTAGCTCAGATAGTTACGGCAATATATCAAACATGGGTAATTGGGCTAATGCCAGTATGATACTACAAGGCCGGCAACGATATTGGTAATGATACAGTGCGATCAAGTGGCTGGGTGGTAGTAAGCAGTAGGTGGGAATCTGGTTGGATGGGCTGGGCGTGGGCAGCATTTGGGCAAATGATTGATATGATGGGATAAAGTTTAATGGTGAGTCAGATAGCCGAGTTAAGTGAACAAGCGGGTGGGTGACATATGGACTGTGGGCAAAGAGCTGGGCGCACGGTTGATATCGGATTTTTGAGACCCCATACATACCACAACCAGCAGCTCAAATTGATTAAGATCTTAAAGATTGATAATATGGATACTCGAGTACTGGGTAGTAGAGATAGATCGGATTGGGGAATCAAAAAATAGTTTCTTTATATCCAAAACCGCAGCTCCTCTCTTAGGTATTCATCCCAACAAAAAAAAGAAAAAAAAGTCTTTCCCAGAGTCCATATACCAATCATTGCTCCCTCTCCAAGCCTCTTTCTCCCCAAACAGGTTTCGATTTGGCCTAATATTAGATGAATTGAGAGGCTGTTTCATAACATCATGATAGTATTCAATGGCTTATATATATCAGTGCTCGGGCCAACCCTCTAATAAATACTCTCTAATATAGCTTAACATGGTATTGTGATGTGGTGGAGGCAATGAGATTGCAACCGGTTGCGTTACAAAAGACCCACAGTATGATACCAAAATTTCCAGCCTAAAACTTTAACCAAATCCCACGCCACCAACGCCGAACAAAAGTTGATATTGTTAGTTTTGTGATACCCTCATTCTATCAATAGGGTCCATGTTTATAGGTATTCCAATGTCTACTGTAACTCGCGAGCGAACGAAGCAGATCATACAAGTGCAATACGCTACAAGTTCATCATAAGAAGAGAGGGTACATATGAGACAAAAACGGGGGAAACAAAAAAAAAAGAACTCAAGAACCCACCCTATACCCAACCATGAGCAGACGCCCTCACATATCCCATCCCATCACAAAAACATTCCATCTCTGGATAAGCGCAATGATCACTCACTCGCTCGTTTACTTTGTTGTCGCTAGACCAATTACTATGGCTCCCGCCGCGCCACTGCCTAGTGCTCCGGTCCACTTCGGAGTTCCCCAACCGCTACGGTATGCAACTGGCACCGACGCACCAACCTGTCAACCTGCCTCCCGTATGTAAGCCAACCCCACTAACCTAACCCACCTACAGTACCTGAGGGCAACTCCGCGCCATCATCACACATACATAGCTCTGTACCGCCGCGGTGCACGGTACCACAGGCGCGTACTATAACTCTAAGCCGAAAGGGAAAAAGAAGAAGAAAAAAACAGGATAATAATAATTGAGGCTTCCGGGCGGTAAGGGTCTTCCGTGGTGGGAAGTTGCCGGTACGGTAAGTCTACCGCATCGTGAAAGGGGAGAAAAAGAGGCTTTGGAAATGGTGCTACACAAGAATAGTAAGCTTGTTCTTTTTCTTTTTCTTTCCCGCTTGTTTCGCTACGGATGGTTGGATGAGAAGGATGGGAGGGGCTGATGAGAAATGACTAGAATGGGACCGAAAAGCTACGAAAGCGCATGAGCGGAAACTGAAGGCTGCTGAGAAGGTCGTTGGTGGAGCGGCGGGATCTACGAAAGCTAGGGAGAAGAGTGTTCAGGATGGAGGACCCGTGCTAGGCCCACCACCGGCCGGCAGTGAAGCGAGGGGCGATGAGAAGGAGGGGGAGGCGATGACGGGGAATCAAAGCGGCAGCGAAGCCGATGAACAATCTAGTTCGGACGAAGGAGGCTCAGCAACCTTCCGGAAGCGAACCTTACAAAACAACGCATGGCGGTACGAAGAAGAGGAGGAAATACCCGGCGCGGAGCCAGGTATCTAACCTCCCAATCTCTCGAAAACGAGCAGGTAAATGGCTAACGTCCTATCATGCAGTCATCGAAGACCCCGAACCTGACTACCCAAGATTAACAATTGGTAAAGAAATCGACTTCTCACACCCCTCCTCCACCGCTTCCAAAAATAATGCGCCACTACCAATCGAAGATATAGACGAGGAATTCTTAAGGGAGAGCTTCCTAACTTCTTGCACTTTCACCTCCACCTCTGTGCCGCCTAGCTCCCGCGCTCGACTTGACCGTCACGAGGACGGGGGTGACAAAGCGAGGAGAGTTGTTCGGGTTCCTAAAAGTCAATTCGTCGACGTTACCGAGAAGATATCAAAGCAGACGACGGCGGAGGCGTTCCGGCAGAGGTTTGGGACTAAGAAGACAAAGCCTCGTCCAGAATTAGAGGCGGAGGAGGAGGATGATTTAGATTCGTTCTTTGAGGAATTGGATCGTGTTCGTGATGGAGGTGAGAACCATATTCTCTTTTCTGTTTTTTTTTTCTTTTATTTTTTCTTGAGAGATTTGAAAGGGGTCATTGGATGGGGGTTATTGAAGGTTTTTTCTAAAAATAGGGGGTGGGGGTTGATTGGAGGGGGATATAAATTGGAGAGTTTGATACGATCTTCGTTATACCAGGAAGCGAGAATGAAGGAAGGAAGGGGGGATCCTTAGCTGACTTATGCTATCCTTCAGCACATGGTTCCAAAACCGTCACTGCTACAAGTAGTAATACCTTCACTGCCACATCCTCTTTCACCCCTGAGATCACTACCCCCGGCGGAGTGCCGGTACCTGGAAGACTGGCGGTGGGGTCACGAGAGATAAGTAGCGGTCTTGGCAGGAGTTCAGGACTTCCGAATAAGGATGACAAGGATGACAAGGATGATGAATGGTTGGACGCGATGCTTGGCGGGAGGTAAGCAAAAACGAAAAAGAAGTGGGAAATTCTTTCTGTACGTACCGTACTTGCACCTCTCGATAGGGATATTTGTTTTCTTTCTTCTCTTTTTGTCTAGGCAGGTAGGCAAGGGGGTGAAGACAAAAGTCTTTTTTCTTTTCTTTTTCCTAATCACTGTTCATCGTGATACTGAAATTTTATATTTCGACGAGCATTGTATCGTACTGTATCGTATTGCAAATTCCTGTCGGTACGGTGCCGGTGCACAAGGCGGGGTGTGCAAGCTTTATAATAATGACAATGAGGGTGAAGGCGACGACGACGACGATATACAGACAAGACAGAAATCAGGAGACTGCAATACGATCCGAGTGCCTGTAAAGGCATCGCAATGCCCGCCCGACCGGTGAAGCACGCCCCATCTACCCATCTATCTACCTATCCACCAATCTATCCGAGCATCCGTCCATCCACGGGTATGATGCAAGTGCAGTGCACTACAGTAAGGCACCGTATTGTAAAACCATAAGCAAGACAATGTATCATACCAAACCAGGAGCTGGACATTATGTACCACCACCATATCGGCTTCTTTATACTGAGAAGAAAGAAGTTCATACCACAAAAACTGTAGGAAATCGAATTTAAACGAAAAGTAAAAATATATACCGTATGTATATATATAAAAAAAAAGAGAGATGGGAAAGGGGGGATGGATGGATGGATGAACAGAGAAAAATGCTGTACGACGATTCCTTTTGCTCTTTGCTCTCCTTTTCTCTCTCTCTTGCCCACCACCACATACCGTACATACAGATACAAGTACTGTGATTGTTACCGACATGATGCCGATATATATCAATCCTAAGTTGTAACTTAAAGTCAGTTACCGGTACCGTATTTGCACAATAGCTCCCTTCCTCCCCACCCCCAAAGCAACCGACTAAAACTAAATCATGCCTAAAGCGGGTGCACCAACGCACTCGAGTTGCCATAAACGTTCCGCGGCATAACGTAGATTTATCATATCTACAGTAAATTACTCGTAGACTCATGTACGAGTACTGATTGTAGCAAGGAAGGAAGGAAAGAAGGAAGGAAGGGGTGTTGATATCTGCTGGTTCGTTCACTTTGCCTACATACAGCTACAGTATCACGTCGCATTCGGCTTGAGCATGGTAGCCGATATTTCGCGAGCTGTTGGCTTTTTTATTTTATTTTATTTTTATATTGGGGGAGGGGGGTGGGTGGGTGAGGAGGGGGAGGGGAGTAGTCAGTTGTTTATTCGTTATAACTTCCGAGTGGAGTTATCTATGTATGATATGTATCATATGTAGAGTATGTGGGTAGAGAGAGAGGGGGGGGGGGGATGGATGGATGGATGGGAGAGTCACACGAACGAATGAAGTAGGTGGATGGGATAGATGAATGGGTATCGTACTCGCACTCAGTAGATAGAGATGGTATATAATAAGTTGGATACTGGGTTGTGTTGGGATACAAGCGGTTAGGGCGAGTTGGGAAAGGAAGGGGAGAGGAGGAGGGAAAGGAGGGCGCGCGCGCGGGGGAGGAGGAGGGGAGGGCAAGAGGGGGAATAATGAGGGGAGAGGAGAGGAGAGGAGAGGAAAGAAAGAGACAATATCGGTACTGCGCTGCACTCGAGTACTCTTCGGGAAGAGATTTTGATTGGAGAGGAAGGGGGGGGGGATGGAAGCGGTGGGAAAGGTTTCTTTCTCCCCCTCTACTACCGTACTTTGCCCTGCTTCCCACCCCCCCTTCGTGATCTACGGTGCTCTTCCATTTTCTCTTCTCCGCCGTGGACTTATCGGAAAGTCCGGTAATCGAAAACATTTGTTATCGGCATAAGATTCGACTCGGGAATTGTATGTAAATTACGATAGGGTACGTATGTACTCGAGTATGTGTGTATGTAAGTGTGAATGTATTATACGTAGAGTCAGGAGTCGAGCGAGGGAGAGTGAGGAGGAGGAGGAGAAGGAAGCGTTTCATAGGCGCCCGCAAGTCCTGCGGTTGAGGGGAAGATGAAACCGTTACCCCTGGATTTAAGGGGGGGATAGTAAGGAAAAGCGACGAGTTTGAAACGCCAGCAGCTACAGAACAGACAGCGAGTAGGTGCAGCGAATGGGCCATCTCTGATCTACGCTATCTATCTCTCCATCTGTTTGCCCGTCCCCACTGCTAGGTTATTGTAGAGTTCAGTATTCTTCCGCGTATTTGCTGGAACTGTCCAATCTGCTCTGAAGGGGGGAGGAGGAGGTATGAGAAACAGAAGCAGAAACGGAAACAGAAACAGAAGTGGAAACAGGCCCCTGCTCTTTTCTTCTTTTTTTCTTCTTCTTTCTTTCTTTCCCTCTTTCCTCTGCTGTCTGTGTGGGGCGGCGTTGTGGATTAAACTGAATTGAATTGAACCGATTGGGATAATTCCAATACCAGTTTACAGTATCGTACCTGAGTGGAAGGTTTTCTTTTGGACGAGTGCGGTATTTTGCAAGGCAAAGTGGAGGAGATGCCATTCTTTTCTCCCTTCCTATTTTATTTTATCTTTACCTTCTCTGTGCCAACCTTGTACGAGTATGATACCTACCATCTGGCTGGTTCTGGTCATGCTTTCTGCCCATTTTACTGTAACAGAAAAAAAAAAAAAAATTCTTCTTGGACCTCCTAGCAATCCTAGGCTCGTAGCAGATCCAAGGCTTCCTTTCCAAACCTCTTCTGTAACTGCCTCGCCCCCTTCGTCCTTCGCCTACATATTCCTTACCCAATTTTCCCTTGCCAATTCCTTTATCCCTTTTTCTTCAAATTTTTCGGATCATTCTCCATCTCCATCTCCTTCGTCCAAGTGTTTTTTTTTTTTTTTTTTTTTTTGGGACTTTATTTTAACCGTCCGAATTTATTCATCTATTTTTTCCCTTTTCTTCTCATCCACTCAACCCAGTTATTGCCCTTCTCTTCCCCTCTTGGCCCTACCCTAGCCTGTCCAGTCCACATACCCCTTCCTGAACCACATTGCTCTTTCTATTCTCCGCCTAGCTCCCTCCCTCACCTTCTGCCTCACCCCTCCCTAACCCCCTCCGCGTTATTTCCATCTCTAGGTCCGCTACGAGTACTCCTACTCCTTCTTCTTCTTCCCGGCCCCACCCCTTCATTTCCCTCTTCCTTCCTGTCCGCTTCTCTTCCTCTTTACCAAGTCCCTCCGCCGTGGATTTTGTCTTCTGTCACTGCTGCTTCCTCTCGCTGCAGACTGTCTGTCGTTTACACCATCCTGCTGATCATTTACTCCGGCCTTAAACTAATTGTCTTTTATTTAATTCCTGCTCCCTCGTTATGACTACGGAAGCGATATCTGCTCCTCCTCCTACTCTACCGCATTCGGACTTGGACAGGTCTGAGAGGTTGCCTCCCATGGCCGCTGCTATTGCCTCTTCTGCGACGACAACAGCGTCCACGACAGCAACGTCGACAGTTGGCAGACATGGAAAGTCCTCTAGCGCCAGCCCTGGAAAGAACTCGACCCCATCAAAGAAGGCAGCAACAGTTACTTTGGACGAATCTCAACGCTCGCCAGACCTGTAATTACAACCATTTCATTTTCTTTTCCCCCTCTCCTAGCAATCACACTAATTTCATACTTTCCTATCCCATCCCTTTGTTTTGCTTCGTTTCGAGTCTCAAGCTGTGTTGGGGAAAAAGATAATTGACATGTGGGTGGAATGCCTAGGAAACGTAACGAATTGCCGAAGATCTTTGTAAAGAAAGAACCTGCCTCTCCTGACCCCCCGTCCCGTCACCGACCGCCTAGACTACATCTATCCAATGGCCCCACACCACCTTCCGGGCCCAATGCCGCTGCTACACCACGAACTGCCAATGGTCACTTGGCTACAATGCAGGATGTTGGTATGGCATGTCTTTCTCCCGGTTTCGCGACCCACGATCCTGCTATGCGCGACCAACTCCAACGTAGTATATCCGTGCGCGAGCAACAACGGTCAATAATTGAATCGCGACTACAACGCCACGTGAAGGGCGGCGAGAGGACTGGGGGCGCTGATCCAAACTCTAGAACTGATCGTGATGAGCCACCATCGGCCCGCGGGGGGGATAGGTCATCGGCACATACTCGCAGGAGACCCCCGAGCAGTCTCACCATTGTCCCGCCACCGCACCGTGCGTTTGCGAACGAGCGCGTGGTTCAGTCTGCACCGCTGCATCAGTCGTTTACGGGCCGAAATCATCCCCCTCCATCCTCACATCACGGCCCTCCACCCACTACCCACCATCACCAACAGCACGTTAACCGATTACCCCCAATCAGCGATGTATTCGGTCTCGACGGTCCGGAATCCTCCAGGAGTGCAAGGCATCCGGACGAGGGTGGCAGCAGACAGTACTTTCCCGCAACCAGACCATCCTACCCATCCCCCAACAACATGGCCTACTCTCGTCCCCGTGAGCACCGATCTGCTGAAGAAGCGATGGCGAATATCTCGGGCGGCCGCGAAGAGCTATTACCCCGGATAATCCACTACGGCGGTCACCAACCCCCTACGCCTCCGAGCCCGCCGCATCGCCAGCATACCCCGTCAAAATTAGGGGTGCACGGAATCCACGAGCAGCAGCCCCACTCGGCCAAGAGGCGGAGGACGAGGGCGGAATACGAGCGGGACGAGAGCATGGGAAGTGATCATGGGGATCGGGAACAGGAGGCGAAGAGACGAAAGAAGGAGGAGTTTTTGGCGTTATGTGCGAAGGCGTGGGAATTGTTCCATTCGTGAAGGGGGGGTTAAAATGGGTGATTAAATTTTGATACGGCTACTTTTTTTCTTTTTGCCTTACTTTCTTGCTCCGGGGAAATTTGGCCTTTATTTTGACTATCTTTTTTTAAAGCCAGGTGCTATTGGGATTTTTTATTTTTTTATTTTTTTTGCTCGCTCCGTCTAAAGAGAAGAATTCCAACGAAAAGAATCATGAGGACGTTTGGAAGTTAGTCTCCGATACCTTTTTCTTTCTCCCCCCTTTTTTCTTCCATCCTCCTCCGTCTGTTTCGCTGCGCTCCTTCTCCTTGCTTCTCCTTGCTTACAATTCTTGTATCTCATTGGGTCTCGTGCCTGTTCCTCGAACAAAATTATTTCCTATCCTTTCATATCTTCCTTTCTCCTTATTTTCCCTTTTGTGATTCGGGGGTTTTTTTCCGCTTTTTCTTCTTCCCATTTTATGTTATTGGGTACGGTAGGGTTCGGTCGGCTTGGATTTGGAATTGGCTGGTGGGGGATGGATTGGTTGGTTGGAGATGGTAGGGAGGTTTCCTTTTTTCCTTTTTTTAGCTCTTTGACTTAACCTAGTTGGGTTTTTGTCGTGTCATGTCGTGTTCTGTGTTTATTATACTCTACTCTTAACTCTTTTTCTCATTTACCACTTTTCTTCGACTTTTGACTATCTTGCGGCTTCCTTTCTTTCTCGGCTTGTTTTTGATGGTGTGAGGGGTGATATAACCGGACTATAATGAGTAGGAATTGGATTGGATTGACTTTATTTGATCGATTTGCGTTCGGGTCACGTGCATGTTCTTTGTTTCTTTCCTTTTTTTCTTCTTTTCTTTTTTTCCTTTCCGCTCCCTTCCTTTGCCGGGTTCGTGAACCACTTCTCTCCCCCCCACCACATTTCCCCTCCCTTCTCTTCACATTACACTTTCACGCAATAGAGACTGTTCTTTTCGGGGTTCCCTCCCCCCCCTTCTTTCGATCCCCAATTCCCCCTATCCCCGGAAAGAAGGCAAGTTCACTGCAGTCACAATACATCACTCGATACATTCTTTCTTTTTCCCCTTTCATACTCTGAGAGTGATGGTTTGGAAAAAAAACTCACCTTAAGCCTAGACAATAATGCGTGGCTTCGAGATGACGCGGCTGTGTGGTGGTGATGAGGACACGCGCACCCATTGACATACCCTGTTGCACACACACGGCTGGGTTGGGGGGGGGGAGATTCAACAGAAGGCTGTATTCACGAGTCTGCACTCGGAATCTGATTCATTACTGTAGTTATAATACTAACTATTATAGAACTATGATAATTGAGTGGACGGTTGTGAGTGAGTGAGTGAGTGAGTGGATGGATGGATTGGTGGAGGATTCTTTCTTTCTTTCCTCTTGATTCTTTTTTTTTTTTTTTAAAAAAAAAAAAGGGGAAAGAATCAGGCTGTGACGTGATATTAATTTACCACCACCTTGCCAAAGTAAAGCAAGGAGCCTTGACATTTCCTCGTATAATAGCTACCCTACCGTAACTATACCGGTATAATACTATTGAAACCTTTTAGGCCTTCTCTTTCCCTCTCCTTCCTTCCTTCCTCCGGTTTCCGATGGAAGAAAAGAAAAGAAAAAAAGTAGTATCATACGGTAGTAGGTAGTGGAAAGAGTACTGCATGTGTATGCATGACGTATATAAAAAATTTGAAGTACAAGTATGATACCGTAGGTTACAGTTGGATCCAGACTGACTGACAACTGACAACGCAGGTTGGGTTATCGTAGGCAAGAAAGGTACGGTAAGCTATGGAACGGATGGACAAAACTTAAATCGACCCAGCCAGCCAGCCGACCGACTGACCGACCGACCGATAGACCAACCTATGAGGAAGAGAGAGAGTGTGAGAGAAAGGAGGGAAATTTTTTTTTTTTTCTTCCTTCTGTTCTGTTCCTGTCGATCGTTTATATTTTCGTTTTATGATAGTTGTAATACTGTAGTAGCGTATTTATTGGTTGATTTTTTTAATTTTTTTTTTGCCTAGCCTAGCTGAGGGTTGTGTTGTTGTGGATGTGTATATATATTAGAAGGTTTTTGGATTTATTTTATTGGAAAAGGGGTGGGATGGATAGATTAGGTATAATAGATTATCTACTCTTGCATTGCGCCCCCCCCCCCACTACTTACTATCATACCCGAGTATGATAAGTTTTACTTACTACGGTATGCGGGGGATTACAGGTTCATCCTTCCTTCCTTTCCTTCCCTCCCTCATTCTGGTGCGTTGAGTTTGAGTCGAGTTAAGGTTTTTGTCATGGAGCGAGATTGTTTTTCTTTCGCGGTGGGGGGAAAGTGGAAGGGGGAAGGGGGAGGGGTGAGGGGTGATAATATTATTACATGAACGGTTTAAACTCCGTGTATTTATGGTTTATTCCGATAAGGGTTTTTTTTTTAATTATTTTTGAGTTTGGTACAAGCGCCAGGCAAGATGTTTTCGTACAAAATGTGGATAGCAGGGATGTCTAAGACATCGAAGTTCGTTGCATAGGAAAACAGAGCAACATGTTGCTGCACTGACTTGTGTTCGGTGTTTTTGCTCTTCTCACCACCTCCTCAAGACTTTGCTTGGCGACTCTTGTACGAAAATATCATGCCTGGTACTTGTATGATACATAACTTGTATCATAATGGTGGGGTATATACTTGTATATAGTGCAGTGCGGTAGATAGGTAGGGTTACTAGGTATTGAATATTCAGCGATGTAGCCTGTTGTACTCGTACATATCATAAGATTTACATGGTTAATTAAGGTTGCTTGCTATTGGGTCAGTAGCTATAATATAATATATAGTTTGGAGAGGGGGGGACTGAATATTGGAAAGGTGTTTGTGCTTTTTTCATATAATATATATACATCATGGAATAAGTTAAGATGGATCTTATTATGATAACTGTTTTTTTGTTTTTTTTGTTGTAATTTTCCATTGTATAAACTTGTCATGCTTAAAGCCTATCTTGGGGTGATGATGGAGCGGTCCTTTTTTTTTTTTTACAGGGCTTATCTGAGCTGTTGGAGCATTTTTGTATAGGACTGTACTTATATTGGCGGATACATTTTTGGTCGGATAAGGGTATCACCATGGGCAGTGCTGAATGCTTACACTGTGGTACAGTGTAGTACCGGTAGGCTAGGACTGTTTATCGTCTGCAAAGATTATGTCTCTTGGCCCATCTCGTCGTAGGAAAGGAAGGAAGAATATATTAAGGTTTGACCAAGTGCAGAGAGGTTATGTTATTTGGTAAACAGATGGGTGGGCATATAATTTCTTTTGTCAAACCCTTGGTAATGACCTAGAAAACCCGCAGGAACAGAAGAAACAAACATACGATAACGAGGTACCAAAATCATCAGGTCATAATCAAAAGGAAAAAGTGATTTAGGAACCCAAGTTGGGTCCTTTATTTTTTCTCCATAGCGCTCATTTTTGCCTCTGTGGTGGGTAGTTTTGAGCCCCCCCTTGCCTTAAGTGGATATATAAACAAGCTTCGAATATATGCATTCCCGTGGAAGTCACGATCAGTGCGGTGGTGCAAAGGTAATTGGATGGTTTGTCGGGTAACTTATGATGCAACTCGCTGGATTGAGACTGGTGGTGGTACCAATGTCGTAGATTTGGGTGCTGTGCTGACTTTTGGTATCACGATACCCTATGGTGGTGACCAGGGGGCCTCGGATTTTTCAAGCGAGTATGTGGAGGGGTGTTGTGTTCTCACTCGTGATATTACGAGAGCATTGGAGTGCCGGTAGGTTGATCCCGGGGTGAAAGTAGCTACGATTCCGAATGATAACCTTTGACGATGGTGGCTTCCAGGCAATAACGAGCCTCTTCTCTCCACCCCCTCATAGTATCCTACAGTATTTCCTTTTCTCTTCTTGGATTGGGAATCTCAGGCTCAGTGGATTCGATATCAGGACATAACGTCTGTTCCACCACCTCCAGCTATAGACCTGCAAACAAATCATCTATCTCATCCCTCTCCCTCCGTTTCTTTTTCTTTCTTCTAGAGTTTTGGTCACCCTTTTTGCTCCTCTTGAGCTTTGGCTTCGGAGATATAGATCGCGATGGCGGCGCGGAGGCAGGGACGGACCGCGGCTGCGATAGTAACGATAGACTCTCCTCCGGAGGCGACGACGGGTCTTCAATAACACTCTTCCCTTTCTTCTTTGACGGCTTCTCTACTTGTGCGGTGAATGTAGTGGTTCTCTCAGACCCCGTGGTGCTAATCGTAATAGCTTCTTCTGATTTTGCCGTAGTAGTATCCCGATTGGCCGCTGAGGAGACAGCATCGTCTTCCTGGACCACTGCCTCGGATTCGACCTCTCTGACCGCTACTCCCACATTGGCTTCCATACTGTCGCGCCTCACCGCCTCCCCAAAGTCCTCCAAGCTCACCGCATACTCATCCCACTTTCTCCCCAATTCCACCTCCTTTCTCACCACCGCCTTCCCCTTCTTGGCCACTTCCTCCGGCTCCCCCCCAACAAACCTATTTACCCCCGCCAAGATCCCCATGAGGACGAGTCCCAGCGACACATACCGGTTATTCGCAATAACCGTCGAAAACGCACTGAAACGCATCATTCCTTCTATTAACCCTTCCCTTACTTCCCCATAGAGGGATGGCATGGCTTACACATAACACCTCGGCACAACAACCCTCCTTACAAACTTCTTCCGCGCCTCAAGTTGATCTCCGGCGACCAACTTTTTGAGATTCCTCCGGAGTATCAAGAACCATTTATACCATTTAGAAGAGCGGTGTTGGTTCTTGTTACGGATGTGGAGGGTGTTTAGTAGTGCGAGGTCAGTTTTGATATCGAATGGTGAGGGCGCCGGCAATGGTGGGGTGGTGGACATGTTTGCTGGCCGGAGGGGATGGAGAAGAGGGAAGAAAAAAGTTTTAGGCGGGATACCGGTAGATCGCCATGCCCGTTGCCAAGGCTTCTTCCAGTCCTATTCCAAATGCTTGGCTCTTCTTTTTTTGCACTTTTTTTTTTTTTTGACCGGCAGTACCTAGTTCGGTCCTCACCATGCCCGCGACGGAATTGATAAACAGTGATTAGTAACGGGTAAATTCTTTTGTCACCCAATCGAACTTTGACGGCTTCCCCTTTTCCTAATAAACCTCCTTGTTCGTCGTCCACTCAGTTTCGTTGTGGGTGTGATTAAGACTGTGGAATGCCAGGCGGGAGAGGGGGGGCAGGGAATTATGAGGATGGAGTTTGGCACGCCGGTATGAGGTTAGAGTCCTCGGTACCAACCAGCACAGCACGATCCCTACAATAGTAGTTTTAACAGGGTTATTTTTCGGCATGTTAGGAGTGCTGTAATGTTCTCAGTCCCTCTCATCCTCTTGTAAGCCTCCCGACTCTTGAGTAAATATTTTTCATGCCCCGCCAGAGACTATTATTTCTTGACAACCCCTGTGGGCGACCCGGATTTGCGAAAGGCCTCAAGTATTTTGAATGCTGAACTGTTTCATAACGGAAGGATGGCCGAGCGGTTATGGCGTGTGACTCAAGCGATCTGCTTCTTCACTTTCTAAAGTGGGGTTTCTCATGGGCTTTGCCCGCGGGGGTTCGAATCCCCCTCCTTTCATTCCTTTTTTTGTCCCTTTTGTTGCTTTCCGGCCCTATTTCTCTCCTTGGAGGCTGAGTGAAGGCAACTGCAGGGAGCAGCTGCAGCAGTGGGCCTCCCCGCAACTCTGAGGAAGATTTCTACAAAGTTCTTGAGTATGATGGTGGCTTATGAGCGAGTACCATCGATATCAGATTATGGACGGAGATGGTGGTGTAATTATCCCTCGCAGTGTTAATGATGCCGAGTTTCCCTACATCACGCTAAAATGCAAGCTGAAAAACTGGCCTCTCACTTTTCTAGATATGTCAATCGAGTGATATTAATAGTATTGCTGGGTTATGATGCAGACCTTTCTCCATCAACAGGAGCACTAAACCTGATATGAAAGTGATGTTAGTCATAGCTGTGAGGCAATGCGCCCGTTGGTATTTACTAACCACCACCCAGAGGCATGTGATGATAACTTTACACCTCTATGAGATTGAATCTACCAATCTAAGAAATAAGCTAATTTCACTAGTACCTCTTTAGCACGGCGTAGAGAAAGCCGCCACTATCAACAGTGTAGCGATAATGGTGGGTGATGGCCGTGGTGAGTTGAGGTCTGGGCGCGGTCATGAAATGTCACTCGGTAAGAATATAATGGAGTGGTGGTGATTGTAGTTTTGCTGCACGTCTGCTACCTTTAAGAGATGAAGGATTGGGCTCTTTTTTTCTTCTTCCCCCTTTAGAATGTAAATGGAAGGATTTGGTATATCGCATTTTCTTCCATTAAGGTATCACTCCTTCGTGAGTGTGCTGGGTGGGGGTTTGGGATATAGTATTACTCCTTTGCCCTCGCATCCTAGTGGAGTGTTGGGAGAGTGAGCGCCTCCAGGCTTGTTTATGGTGCCAATCCCATTGGCCGGCTGGGGGGAGAAGGGATTTATTGAGGGGAAGAAGGCCTTCGCGTATGCAACGAGATTACCTTCTGCTAACCCATCTCCGAAATCACTTTTGGCAGAAACTCGTAGAAAGGGCACTAGAGGGATAATCTAGAAGTTGGAGTTCTCGGAAAAGGGGGAAGGGGAGGGGAAGAAAGAACAGGTCTCATACTCCGGGGGGATGATGGGTGCTCTGAGCTTTAACTTTATTTATTAAGGTGGAGATACTTGGATATCTCGATACGTACTAAGCTTTAGGATGTAAATCCCATTGCTAGCCCTATTCAATCACTATGGATCTGCTCTCTTGGGTATCATATCTAAAAACGCCACACCTCCGGGAAAGAACAGGAAAGAGCACACAGGTACAGGTAGTCGTACTGTACTGGACATCCATGTGCTCCTCCGAAGGCAAAAATTTCATTACGGGATGTGGGTAAAAGGGCAGGCTTCCGTTGGTTTATCTTCAGTAGGGTGGTCTAATGAAAAGGCCATCCTCACAGGCTCACAGCTCGGCTCTACGTAGAAGGAAAGGAGTACCGAGAAGCCGTAAAAATCACGAGGACGACTGTTCCTTTCTTTCCGTGAAGGTGTGGTGGTCTTTTTGAGTGATAACTTGTGAAATTGTATGCTGCTGTGCAATGAGATTCGAAAAGTGACTTGAGGAATTGTATGGGGGTGTCATGTAGAAGAAGAAGAAGGTATGCCACAATCACCCTCCGTCCTAAGCCATCGTGGCTTCCCAATCCCACAAGCCTTCTTTCTGTTCCATTATCTTCGCTGCGAAAAAGCCGCTCTCGACATGTTTTCCAGCTTGGTTCGTCGAACCTAAAACGGAGCCCCGGGCTTGGTAGGGAGGGAGGGGACAAGGAAGTGAGTGGTCGGTAAGGAGGGCTCGGTTTTATTGTAAAACGTCCCCCTTTCTCAATTCCCTCTTGAGGAATCACTGGGACGTGGGGGGGACGAGAAAGCCTAAGGGTTGAAGGACGTACTAGTTTTTTCGCCCAGGGTATGATACGAGGGGGCTAAATAAGATAAAGAGGTGACGGCGAATGGTGAACTTCTACCATCCCAAATTAATTTTCCATCCCTCATGCATCCCCACCACCCCTCTCTTGCGAAGTATGGTGCCACAGCTTCTCCGGCCGGACACAGCACATCACTCGCTACTTGCGATAGGCTAAAGTGTCGAGAAAAATTTGTGACAATGAGAATGAAAGATAGGACACGTGATACTTATTTCGTGGGTATGCAGGAGCCTATATAATATAGAGATTTCGTAGCCACTAAGAAATGATTCATCCCATACCAAGGGGACTACATATAGCCCTTAATCGAGTATAATTTAGTGAAGGCCCTGTTTCGACGTCTACTGAGTGCGTGTGATAGGAGTCAGCCGGTACCTATCCACAATATCCGCTGAGTTGGGGTTAACCAACATCGGCTCGGCCCAGGAGTGCTTTAAGCACTCCCTCGTGGCGATTCCCAGCAGCATAAGCAAGCGGGTTTTCCCCAAGCCATCTACTAAATTGAGGCTGTCCTTAGCTTATTCTAGGAGCCTTTGAGCCACTCTTTCTTCCTTCCTTCAATACTGGGGGAGAGGGGGGATTTGCTGCTGCTGCGTGTTCTGGGAATTGGCTTGGAACTTTAAGTGCAAGGTAGGAGGGATTCTCCGGATCTCGTGAGCTCGTTTCGCGCATGAGATCCTCAATAGCAACATGAGCAGTAGAAAGTGGGAAATGTTGATGGGTTAGCTGCAGGGGTCGGTGAAAGCTCTGTTACATACGGGCCGGGAGGTTGGGTAGGTTAAGCAAATCCCGGCGATTCTGGCATGAGGGTTGGGAAAGACAGCGGTACAATGTTATAAAGTTGCGTGGATAAGATGGACGGACACTGGGGGTTTCGCAGCAAATCATGGCTAGTCCGAGGTAGCATCTAGGCACAGGTTCTATCGAGAGGATAACTCAATTCAAGTGTCCAACCAAGTATGCAAATCCAACTTTCCCTGCAAGGACTTGACTAGCATAGTTTATCGACTGACAGAGTGAGTTCCTTCCGCTAGAGAAATCTACGTGAATGCCGCAAGGACAAATCTTGCTGCCGTCCGGATGTGGCTCAAACCATCTGCTATGATATGTACCGGTGAAATATTAGGGCTAAACTAAAAATGTTGCGGAAGAAAAAAGTAGGGCCCGATTCCGGGATCGAACCGGAGACCTGTCACATGCCAAGAATAGTTCATTGGGGGAACTCCCGAAGCGACAATCATACCACTAGACCAACCGGGCCACTTTAAAGAATAGTCTGAAAACAGCATCCATAAGGCCATCGCGTAATTCCTCTCCAACCTTCTCCCTCCGCCCAATCCAAATCACCCAAATCAACACGTCATATCACAACCACCATCAACTACCACCACAACAACAACCACAAAAATGTCCTCAAACGTCGGCCTCTCCACTCCCCGAGGCAGTGGCACAAGCGGGTACGTCCAGCGCAACCTCTCACACCTAAAACCTCGCGACTATCCTCCACCCTCCTCTTCCTCCGCCCCCGCCACCTCCAATACTCGTGAATACCGCCAGCGCCAGCCGGACAAAGAAATCCTTGAACACGATCGCAAGCGCGGAGTCGAAGTCAAATGTTTGGAATTCCGGGATAAGCTTGAGGACGAAGGGGTCGACGAGGATGAGATTGACGAGCGGGTGGAGGTTTACCGGAAGGAGTTATTGGGGGAATTGGAGAGGGAGGGGGATGTGGCTGGGGGGGGGGGAGGAGGAGGAGGAGGAGGAGGAGGAGGAGGAAG
>Ga0307509_10005455_pt1 | contig 17683 bp, 24 predicted proteins | sample 10_EM_MG_FD_202245 | JGI IMG/M metagenome (GOLD analysis project Ga0307509, IMG submission 202245) | Populus trichocarpa ectomycorrhiza microbial communities from riparian zone in the Pacific Northwest, United States - 10_EM | ecosystem: Host-associated > Plants > Roots > Unclassified | place...
TGCGTCGTTAGGATCCGCGCGCAATGTGCAGATACAATCAAAAACTCACCCGGTCGTTGAGTAGGAGTTTCGACCCACCTAATTTGAAGTCGACCTTGCCGGTGATGATATCACTAATGTTTTGTGGGAGGTCAAAGAGTCCCGTGGGAGGCGTGGCAAGATACACGATATTGTAGAATAGTGGTATCTGTGGAAATGGGTGGTCAGTGCTTGGGTTGCCTAGTGGTCATGGGGAGGGTGTCTTGCGTTGTTGCTGATTTCCTCGTTGGACTTTCCGTTGGCGAAGTATAGTTGGTAGCTCCATCCCGTGGGGTTCCTGGCGACCACGGACTCCAGAGGGCGGTACTCGGTGGATCGAGGGAAGAACGGTACGCTCAGGCTACCGGGTGAGATTTGAGCGTCCAAAATATATCACGCATACGAGAGAATCCGGACTTACTGGGCAACGGCAAGCACGCGATCCGGGTGCCAGAGGGTGAATCTGTTTACGACAACAGAACCCCAGTCATGACCAATCGCAACCTGGTGGTCACAAAGGTGTTGGAACCGATCGTGGTGAACGGAGAAAGCGCGGTTCGTATGTTACATACCACTCTAGAGATGGTGACGGTATCCAGGAGAGCGGCCAAATCGTCTGCGAGTTTCTTCAAGGTATAATCCGCGATCGCCGGCGGCTTGTCCGTTTGGCCGTATCCTAGCATATCAGGCGCAATGACGCGGTAACCTGCTTGAACCCATGGGCGAATCTGGTGCCTCCAGCCATACCTATTCCCTTATTAGTCAGAAGGCTCGACCCCCATTCTACGCCCAGGTATCATACCAAAGGTCGGGAAAGCCGTGGACCAAGAGCAGGGTGAGGTTCTGGTTGGGGTTGTAGTTTTCGGGAAGTTGATCAACATAGTGGTATTTTCTGCCGGTGCTCAGTGTGACAGAGTTGTGGTTGAAGGATTCCGGGGCGGATGGATCCATCTTCGTTGGGCCCAGGGCTAGGAGATACGAGACGTTAAGCGTTAAGCCTAAACTTAAATACAGGCAGAAGTATATATCCCATCAGCTGGCACAGCCGAGTGGGGCAAATTCCACACTCTATGGGAGTCTGCAGTGAGCGACCTTAGACGTTGGAGCTCACTGCGCAAAAGAGAGGTGCTACCTGTCGGTGTCCGAGAGAAATACCTCAGGATTCTTCTGAGGGTGTAAACGAATTAATCATCCTTGGGAAGAGTAATGGTCGTCTTCGCGCGTTGACTCGTATCCAACACAGGTGAAGCTCCCGAAGCGCATTAAAACAACCTCAACGGGACTTGCAGAGGACGGGGGTTGCATCCTGTCCCTCCGACTCGTAACCTAACTCCGCTTCTCAATACCGTGGATTTACTGTAGTGGACCCGGAAGTGCAAATGGGACCGGAAGTGCAAATCGAGGATTGTAGCCCCCCTATTTGTCCGGCACAGTCCAAAATATTATGGTATAAAATACACGTCCTACACTCGCTATCGTTCCAATTTCGAGGCGGGAGGATGCTCTCAGCCGTCCGCGTCAATAACAGACATCCGCGTCAAAATCCATCATATGGCGTGGTGCTGAAGAGCGTCGAGGGCGTGTGGCCCAATGGCCTCGTGTATTTGTTGCGTTTGAACTTCACAGAACAACCTCGATAGCGGTTCAAAATATATCCCCCAAAGAAAAGATGACCAAGAGGACTTCACGTTGAGAAACGAGGGGAATCTATGCAACGACGTGCACCGGTGCGGTCACCCGCGATGGAATGGGACCGGTTGTGCAAATTGTCTCCCGTTACATATATCTCCCTACACCGGGGGTCTAAAATCGCGAAAATATGAGAAACTCAAACACTGTATGGGCAGGAACAAAACCCGAGCTACGCGTTCCACCAACGTCAATTGTTCACGAGGTAGGAGCCGATTAAATACACTTTGTATTTGCACTTCCGGGAGCCCGTGACCGGTCGTGGTCGCAATTTGCACAACCGGTCCATCCTGCCGCGTGTCTTCCGGTACGTTTACCTCCCTACGTGGGGAGTACGAAATCACGAAAAAATGAGAGATGTAAACCTTGCATAGTAAAGTACAAACAACCCCAGTTATGCGTTCCGTGGACGTCGACGGTTCACGAGGCAAGACCCGATTGCGTTTGTATTTGCACTTCCGGGCCGTGATTTTCGAGTCAGGCGCCTTTACTGGCGCTTGGCGTCGACCATCGTGCCGGTCTGCGTCCTTGTCGATCATCTCGACTCGTCCACCACTCCCACCTTCAACTTACCGGATAGCTAACGGTGCCCCACGTATGGCGACGAACGGCAAAGAGGACGACGAGGTTCCACCACCACAGCGACCACCTTCCCCGCCACTGCATACCACATATGCTGCCCGAGCAATCCACGTACGTCCAAAACACCACCCGCTCTAACAGGCCCGCCTTCCTACAGTTTGGTCATCCGTTTCGGTTAGACACCAAATTTCTCGGCATTCCGCCCAAGGGACATCAAGATACCTTCCCCATACACAATGTCTCACGTTGCCTGGAGCTGTGATGGCAGAAAGTTGGCCGCTGTTGGGACAGACAAGATTGTCAGAGTCTGGCAGCCCGAAAAGAGTGTGAGTTCCCCTTCCGGTGCTCCCGTTCTCGTTAACTTTGTGTTCATTGGATTCCGTTGAACGTAAATATCCGTTGCGCACCTCAGATGGAGATTCGCACAGCGAGTATATACTCTGGCGCCCACGCGGACGATGTGGATCACGTCTCTTGGAACCCCACCCATCCGGAGCTATTCGTCTCTTCCAGCCAAAAGGACCGTAAGATTGTGTTTTGGGATGCCCGACGTACGTAACCTGGTGCCGATTCTTCTCGTCGCTCTAATATAACTTTTACCAGAAAGTCGATCCATTCAACAACTTTCTCTGAAACTCACACCGACGCAAACTGGATACGCACCGGATGGGAAGACGATCTTTTACGTGTCCGCAGGCCATTCACTGTACTTCCTCGAGCTGGGGAGGAACCCTGGGGAAATTAAGGATACCTGGAGGACGGCGGAGGAGGGGAGAACAGTAAGCTGACCGTGATAAAATCTTGGAACCACGACTCACAGAACCCAATCAGGTTGTGGCATCGTCCGCTCTGTTCAATCATGCGGGCGACGGGATCGTGGCATCCTTCCACTCGGAACATACGCTACGCGTTTTCGACTACCCCGCTTTAACGATACAAGAAAACCCGGCCGCTCATGTAGGTGGTTGCATTGCGATAGCTCAGGATCCCAGGGGGAAATATATCGCATCCGGAGGACACGATTCAATTGTGAATCTGTTCGACGTGACGGAATGGATATGCGCAAGAACAATCACTTGCTGCGAGTGGGTGCTTTCCCTTGCTTCATTTCGCGTCGTCTCATATCTCGAACAGTCATGCGATCAATGCGCTGAGCTTTTCTCACGACGGAGAGTACTTGGCCATTTCCAACACGAGCACGTATATCGACATCGTGAGCCTATCGCTGAGATGACGTTTCCTCTCTCCCACTAACTTGATCTCGAAGTGCGCTGTGGAAACTGGGATGCCAATCCACCGGGTCCCTACCGCAGGTCCTGTCTCTACGGTGACATGGCATCCTTCGAAACACTTGATCGCGTTCTGTGGACAGACGAAAGTCCGAGAGGGTGTACAAACGCCCCCCACTGCGCTGATCAGCCTCTTTGGCGCAAACTGAATACTTCTGAATTCGTTGGTGGAATAGGGACATCCATCTTATCTTAGCTTACATAAGATCGACCACTCTGTTTATCAATGGCTTTCAACCCAGCGCTTGTTATTGTCGACCTTCAGGAAGACTTCTGTCCTCCAGTACGTTCAAAGTTTCAGATGGGTGGATTCGTAAGATGTGTGATGTCTGGCTATACAGAACGGATCCTTGGCAGTTGGAGGGGGGAGGGAAGTGATACCAGTTATCAACGACCTTCTCGAGCTCCCCTTCGTATTCAAAGTCGCGACGAAAGACCACCACCCTCCAGACCACATCAGCTTCGCATCCAATCATAAAGACAAAGAGCCGTTCACGTCGTTTGCCACCATCCGCAACCCGAACAACCCGGACGAAGCTTATGAGAGTCGATTGTGGCCAGACCATTGCGTTGTCGGAACGGTGGGGAACGAGTTGGTCAAGGAGTTGGATGTTGAGAAAGTCGATTTAGTTTTGGAGAAGGGTACCGACCCGAGGGTGGAGATGTACTCCGCGTTCAGGCCACCGTTGACGAGCCCCCCGTTGAGAGAAAGTGAGAGTGGGCTGGAGAGCATTCTGAAGGCGAAGGGGGTGACCGATGTTTACTTCGTTGGGCTTGCTGGGGACTACTGCGTCCGGTTCAGCGCCGTCGACTGCGCAAAGGCAACGGACGCAGGTTGGAATACTTATGTGATTGAAGAGGGCATCCGCTGCGTCGACCCTGGTACTGGTTGGGAGGAGGCAAGGGCGGAGATGTTGGATGCGGGGGTGAAGGTCGTTAGCGTAAAGGACAACGTCGTTCAGCGTGTTTCTTCTTGATCTCGCATCCTGTCTCGCGTCTCTCTTCTTCGGTTCCACTTCCCGTCCTCGCCTTTTCGGTCACCTTTGCGAACTACTCGAAGTGTGGTCATTGCACCACGCTCGGCTGCTAAGCTTATCCACCCGAGTCTACGTATGATACCCTAATTTGACCACGACACACCTACGAGAGATTTCAATCCATAATGGGTGAGTAACGCGCGTCTTCGGCTTGCACCCCTGGCTTAAACAATGGCCGCCATGCAGAGAGCACAATCGCGAAGCAGTTGGTGGACAAGATGTACGAGAAGCGGAAGGCTGCTGCTCTTGACCTTGAGAAGTACTTCGGTCCTCACTCACATCGTCCGGCAACGGATGCTCACCTTGGCAATCGTCGGCTTATAGGCTTACGAGAGACTGCAACCAACAAGGGGATCACAAACGTATCAGCCAGATTGTTGATCAACTCGTCGAGATGTTCAGCAACATCTCCAATCCTCTGCACGTTCGGAACGGTGGATTAATTGGATTGGCTGGGACAGCTATCGCCCTTGGTGTAGGAATTGCGCCGTACATGGAGAAATTCGTAGACCCGCTTCTTGGTTGCTTCACAGACGTGGAGAACCGGGTGAGGTACTTCTCCGCCGAATGCTTGTACAACATCGCCAAGGTGTCCAAGGGAGAGATCTTGGTGTACTTCAACCCCATCTTTGATGCTCTAAGCAAAGTGAGTGTTTGATTCCTCCATGGCTTGGTGAGTCGCACATATTCATTCTCAGATTTAGTTGGCCGCCGATTCAGAGCTTTCCGTCAAGAATGGTGCTGAACTACTGGACCGACTACTCAAGGATATCGTCGCAGAGACGGCTTCCGTGTACGTTCCCCAATTCCAGGAAACCTCCGAGAAAGCGCGGGAACTGTATGGCGAAGGTCCTGGAATCGTCGTACTCCACCCCGATGACATCGCCAGTGGTACAGACATAAACGAGGCACGAAAGGCATTCTCTCTGAAGGGCTTCATCCCACTGCTTGCGGACAGGATATATGTTATCAGTCCGTTTACGAGGAGCTTCTTGGTGTCGTGGATCACTGTGTTGGATTCCGTGCCCGAACTGGAACTCGTTACCTATTTGCCTGAGTTCCTGGATGGACTCTTGTAAGTGCGTTTATCCCGCCATCGTCACCTACCCAACCCTCCGTCTAGGAAGTACCTCTCGGACCCGACCGAAGACGTTCGGGTGGCGACAGAGGTGGTCCTCAGCGAGTTTCTGAAAGAAATCCGGGATATCACCGTCGTCGCAAGAAAGACCCATAACGAACAGGCAACGAAACAGGAGACACCCGCTGAAGGAACCGAACCAAGTGACCAAAATCAGGAGGATACGACGCCGGTTTACAGTGAAGAGGAAGGCGACGTGAACTATCCGGACGGCACGAACACGGACCTTGACGATAGGGATCTCGGGTGTTAGTAAATTTCTCACTCCCCGGGCAACCACCTGACGTGTGGTCATAGCGTGGATACCTGGGCAAGGCGTGACAATCGACTACGCCGCGATCGTCGAAATCCTCATCCACCAACTCGATGGTGAACGTACGTTTGATCCGCCAAATCAGTGCGCCGTATTGACAGTTTTCGCAGATGATGAGATACAACAGTCGACAGCCCTTCGCTGGCTCTCGGACTTCCTTACCTTCGCTCACGAGATTATGGTCCCCTTTGCGCCGCGATTAATCCTTGCAATCCTACCGAACCTCGCTCATGATGTGCCCATGATCCAATCCGCGGCTGTCAAGACCAACAAACTCTTATTGAACGTCGTACAATCGCTACCCTCTCCCTCTCAGTCGACGCCGGATCCCTCAGGTGTTCAAAGATCGGGGGTGGATGGGAGGTCCAACCCTCCCGCTCCCTCGCCAACTCCAACGGCAAGCTCCGTACCAACGAGGCAGTCTACCAAGGACCAGACAAACCCACCGAGTAGAGATGTGAACTCCCCCGAGTTGATACAAGAGTCGACGTCAGGGCAAGGGCAGAAATCAAAAGGACCAGGAGCGACACCGACACAGAAGGATATCGATAATGCTATAGGCAACCTGAAGCAACAAGGGGAGAGCACCTTACCGGTCCTTGCAAGTCGCCCAGAGTCCCCGATCTCGATGAGGAGTGGGGGAATCTCCCTCCCTCCCATTGGACAATCACAACAGCAGGCGGTCCAGACTGCGACCCAAGTGTCACCGATAACGGACAAGCCATTCCCGGTGGACTATCCCGCCACGGTGAACGCACTGACGATCCAATTTCTGAGTGACCATGAAGAGACGAGAGTGGCTGCATTAAGATGGCTGATCATGCTGCATCAGAAGTCGCCCAAGGTGCGCACCTCGAAACCCGCGAGCTTTGTGATGGGCTGACTTTACCCCCGGTAGATCCTTGCCATGGACGATGGTACATTCCCCGCCCTCCTCAAGACCCTTTCGGACTCTTCGGAAGAAGTGATAAAACACGATCTCCAGCTCATCGCTCAGATCTCCACTAGCTCGGAAGAGAGTTATTTCCGAGTGTTTATGCACAACCTCTTGGAGCTCTTCAGCACCGACAGAAGGTTACTGGAAACGAGAGGGAGTCTGATCATTCGACAACTGTGCTTGAACTTGAACACGGAGAAGATTTATAGGACTTTTGCGGAGTTGTTGGAGCGCGAAGAGGTGAGCTTGGTCGTAGGGGACCCGGGAGGAACACTGATGACCTACTTTTTTTAAGGACCTCGAATTTGCTGGTGTTATTGTGCAGAAGCTCAGTCTGATCTTAATGACCTCGCCTGAACTGGCTGAGTTTAGGAGGCGGTTAAAGAGTTTGGAAACACGGGTATACGAAGTTGGTCATCACGTCCAGTAGCTGGGTCACTGATACACATACCGTAGCAGGACGGCCAGGTGCTGTTCACGATTCTGTACAAATCTTGGTGCCATAACCCCGTGGCGGTGTTCTCGTTGTGTTTGCTCGCACAGGCATACGAGCACGCATCGAACCTCTTATACATCTTGTGAGTCAAATCACCATCAGAGCGATTTCGCCCTGTTCTGACCGCCCCTAGTGCGGACCTTGAAGTCACTGTCGCTTTGCTCGTGCAGATCGACAAATTGGTACAGCTCATCGAATCACCGGTATTTACCTGTGCGTCTCACAGTACTGGTCCGTGCGGTACAAGACTAACGTGGATCATCGTACGCAGACCTGAGACTCCAACTCCTCGAGCCGGAGAAATACCCATACCTATTCAAGTGTTTGTATGGTTTGTTAATGTTGCTACCACAAAGTTCGGCGTTCGTCTCTCTGAGGAACAGGCTTAACGCTGTCAATTCTTCCGGTTTCTTACATATCGCACCGAAATCATCGTACGATCCGTGTCGAGCTTTGTTCGCTGTGTTTCTGATCAATCCTTGGGTGTAGGGCCGTGGGTACCATTTCCTCTACTCGATCGAAATTGGGTAGGGAAGATATCAAGTGGCAAGAACTCCTCCAACACTTCCGCTCTGTTCAGGCCAAGCACGAGAAGGCAAGAAGACAAAACCTAGGGGCAGATTCATCACCGCTTTCGGAACTCCTTGCAAACGACCGGGATCGCACCAGTCCGGCTCCCTCGCAAACTGGCCCATCTGGGTTTGGAGGCAGCAAGAATGTGGGGGGCGGCCTTGGAAGGAGGAAGGTGATGGGACCACCTGGGGTCGGGGTGGGGCTGCCGGAAGCTGGAATGATGGGACCCCCCTCAAGGCCCGGGGCGCTGTCACCATTAAATCCAAGATCTAGGCAGAACGGATTACTGGGTGGAGGTGGGCCTGTGCCACCACAGAGTCCCCCGCAACCGGGCGGACTTGTACAGAAACAGAAACGGACGCTCAGTTTGGCTAAGAAGTAGATGAAACGGGGCGACTTTGTGGAGGCTATGTGCGACGGTTTATCGTCACTTTCCTTTTTACGGCGTCGCGAGATTGTCATCTCTCTCTACTCGTTTAGTTACCGTATGCAATGTATATCGTGAGACATAGTTAATGGCGGGTGGCATTGACGACTGGGCGGTGGAACGTGGCACCGCCTACGATGGACGAGGGGTTAGGATATTCGATCGGACGGTTGAAATATCCTCGTCGGTCAACCGGACGACGCTCCTCAGGTATTCTTCCACCCCGCCATATTTCTCCTCCAGCAGCGAAAGAAAGGCCAGCATGGTGTCGGGCCTGTACGCCAACATTCAGAAAAATATTCCCAACGACAGGACCGGGATATAGAATTACCGGCAGGAGAACATATTGAGAGCTGCCTCGTTGTTGGATGCAAAGAGAGGCTCTTCTCGAAGGCGTGCCATGATCTTCTCCCTAGCAGGCTCTCGACCCACTCTAGTGAGGGCGTAGTCTTCTGCTATGGTGTTGTTGTCTACGCCTGCGAGCTGGTGCACCCTGTCAGAGGGTCCATTGCGGAAAATAGGCAACACGGACCTTCAACAAAAGTGCCGCCAGGACACCGGTCCTGTCCTTCCCAGCAGTACAGTGGAACATACAACCGGTGTCCGGGTTATCTCTAATATGGTGCAAGATGGTGCGGAATGATGGGCCAGCGTTGTCCATTATCTGCGTGTAAAGTTCCATAAAAGCCTGCGGGCCTGCTTCTCAGTTGTTATCGGGTGGGATTCTGGGCTTAGTTGGGACGCACTTCCGTCTTATTTGCGGAATATAGTTTGAATTTCCTGTGGGGGAATGAGACTGTGAGTGGGAGGCTGTCGCGGAGGCGGTGCGACGTACCTGGCCATCATTTCCGGACTGTAGTCCTCGTTCTTGAAGACGGGTGTATGGATCACCTGGACCCCATCGATTTGTGGGATTGGGGACTGCCATTTTGCCATCTCCGGGTCAGATCTGAGGTCGAAGATGTGAGTGATCCCGAGCGACTTGAGCTGCGATTTGCCTGGTTAATGAGGTTGAGCCGCCATCCAGGATGTGAGAAGAGATGAGGGATATACCCTCTACTGTCATGCCCGAAACCTCCCCAGACCTGTACATCAATGAGGGCTTTGTGGTGAGGGATGGGTCGGCGGTCTGGTAGGAGCCGAGGTCTCTGATGTTGAGGACGCCATCGACTGTGACAAAGGGTGGTTCGTTGAGCCTTGTTCTGACATAGCCCTCGTCCAAAGCGTCGCCGTCCAAGCTCATGGTCGTCGTCGGTGGGTAGCGAGAGTAATAAGGATGAGCCGCATGTCCAGCCGGAGATCAAGATCACGCCCTCTGAGCCTCTTGCGCAATGGTCACGGTCCAGCCCACGCTTCCTTGTTTGGACAACGCGTCTCTCCTCATTAACGGCCCCTCTTCATCTCTTCCTCCTCCACCTCGATTTCCGTGTTTTCGACGCGTTTCTCTTAATAAAACATGGACGCTCCGTCGTCTCCCCCCATCCCGAGGTCTTCGATGCCCCCAAGCAGCGCTCCAACCCCAATCGGCACAAATTCTACAAGCGCGTCCACTCCGAGACGCAGGCAGCCGCCCACAACCACCACAGGCGCGCTGGACATCGGGGACGACGATGAGGAAGCCCACGCAGACGATGGATCCGCGGCAAGGAGGCGGAAGCGAGTCAAAGGGCAGATCGTGACCGATGTGCCTATGGTCAAGGACGCCGTCGGAGAGAGTGTTGCGCTGAGTTTCGAAACGTTTCTTAAAACGTTAATCCCCACCTTTACACTTCTTGCGCCTCGAGCTAAACCAGATCGTTTAGGTTTACCGAAGATATCGACCTCGCTCCTACACCAAGATCAGACGGCTCTTCTGATTCCCCAAACAAGCCTTTGGTCTATATTGAACAGATCCACACAATGCGAGAGTATCAGCTTACCACCCTCTACGTGGACTACGGCCACATTCTACACCAGGACCAAGTTCTTTCCGACGCGATACAGAAACAATATTATCGTTTCCTCCCGTACTTACGTCGGGCGGTCTACAACCTCGTCGCAGAATACGAGCCTACGTACCTGAAGGTCAACCCCACTGCTGCCGCCACAGACTCCTCAAATCTACAGAACCGAGACTTCAGTGTTGCTTTTTATCACTTACCCCTGGTGTCCGGCATCCGGGATTTGCGGGCCGACAGGATTGGCACCCTGATGAGTATTAGCGGGACCGTCACCAGGACCAGTGAAGTGCGGCCAGAGCTTCTATACGGAAGTTACATCTGTGAAGCTTGCAAGGGCATCGTAAACGAGGTTGAACAACAGTTCAAGTACACAGAGGTTAGCCAATGTTTCCAGTTCCTCGTACGAACGGGTGCTCAGTCTTTTCTAAGCCGAGCCTGTGTCCTAATCCCACTTGCGGTAACCGCGTTGGATGGCAACTACAGATCGACACCTCGAAGTTCACCGATTGGCAGAAAGTCAGGATTCAGGAGAATCCGTCAGAAATTCCAACCGGATCAATGCCTCGATCGTTGGATGTTATTCTCCGTGGAGAACTCGTGGAGCGCGCAAAAGCTGGAGACAAATGTGTATTCACAGGGACCTTCATCGTTGTTCCTGATGTCAGCCAGCTTAACATTCCTGGAGGTAATAAGGCGGAGCTCATGCGGGAGGCAAACAAGGCTGGTGCAGGCGGCCCCGGAGCGGTCGGTGGGGGAGGCGTAACGGGTCTAAAGAGCCTTGGCGTTCGAGATCTTCAGTACAAGACCGCCTTCCTTGCTTGTATGGCGCATGACGCGGACAGCAGGGTGAGGATAGTTCAGTGCTCGTTTACCCCCCCAGATTCTGAGAGACACGACTATCGCAGAGCGGCACAAATATTCGCGGTGAAGAGGAAGACGGGCAAGACGAGGCTGAGGCATTCGCTCGGACTCTTACCGAACCAGAGCTCGAGGAGTTACGCCAAATGGTCCATTCCGACCACATCTACTCTCGTTTGGTGGAAAGTATCGCACCGACGGTGTATGGTCACGATATTGTCAAAAAGGGGTTGTTGCTCCAACTCATGGGTGGGGTACACAAGCAAACCTCTGAGGGAATGCACCTCCGAGGGGACATCAACATTTGTATTGTCGGAGATCCATCAACCTCCAAGTCTCAATTCCTCAAGTGAGTGAGGGGGGCTCAGCTTCAAACCTTGAGTTGACTTGTCTGTTTTCTCATTCAGGTACATTTGTTCCTTCCTTCCTCGTGCCGTCTACACCTCTGGCAAAGCATCATCTGCTGCTGGTCTTACCGCAGCGGTCGTGAAGGACGAGGAAACGGGAGATTTCACCATCGAAGCGGGAGCGTTGATGCTTGCGGACAATGGAATCTGTGCGATCGACGAATTCGACAAAATGGACATCTCAGATCAGGTTGCCATCCACGAGGCAATGGAACAGCAGACCATCTCCATTGCCAAAGCTGGTATTCACGCAACTCTGAACGCTCGCACCTCCATCCTCGCCGCCGCCAATCCGATCAGTGGCCGGTACGACAGAAAGAAAACGTTGAGGGCAAACGTTGCGATGACCGCACCAATTATGAGCCGTTTCGATCTGTTCTTCGTAGTCTTAGACGAGTGCGACCAGAAGACGGACCTAAACATCGCGCAGCACATCGTCAACGTCCATCGCTTCCAAGACGAAGCGATTGCTCCGGAGTTTAGCACAGAGGCACTCCAGAGGTACATCCGATACGCCAGGACTTTCAACCCCAAGGTAAGTAGCCCAGAACTTGGGGAAGGCGTCTCATTTACCAGTCATTTTAGTTGAGCCCAGAAGCTGCCGAGGTGCTGATCGAGAAATACCGGATCCTGAGACAGGACGACGCTACAGGTGCTGGGAGGAATTCGTATCGAATCACCGTTCGCCAATTAGAAAGCATGGTTCGGTTGAGCGAGGCTATTGCCAGAGCGAACTGCACTCCAGAGGTAATAGATTGACTTTTCCCTTCCCAATACGAGACTAAACATAGGATATCCCAGATAACCCCCGCATTCGTTCGGGAGGCATACGCGTTGCTCAGGCAGTCCATCATCCACGTCGAGCAGGATGACATCGACTTTGACGAGGACGAGTCCAAAAACCCCGATGGTGGAGCCGATGGTGCTGGAGGCGAGGAGAGCCAAGATGTCGAGATGTCGGGCGCAGACATGGATACCACAGACCCCAGCTTCAGCGAGCCGGCTCCCATCGCAAATGTGGCCGCCGCCGGATCGAGTGCCGGGGTTCTCACTTCTTCACCTAGAAGAGGAGGTGCAGACCTGGTTGCGCCAGCCCAACCAAAGCGGAAGATGGTCATCACTCATGACAAGTTTGTCCAGTTACAGAGCCTTATCATCCTTCACCTATCACAGGTCGAGCAGGCGACTGGGAAGGGGGTGGATAAGGAGGAACTCATCGACTGGTACCTTGAGTTCAAGGAAGATGAGTTACAGGATGTGGAGGCGCTGGAATACGAGAGAGAGTTGATCACAAAAATGTTAAGGAAGCTCGTAAAGGTAAGCGTTCGCCGTTCATCTCGCGGAGGAAATGCCAACAATTCCTCATAGGACAACTATCTGATCGAGGTCCGGGGAGATGTACAAGAGTCGCTCCCGCCGCCCTCACTGGACGAGAGCGGGGCTCAGTCCCTCGAAACGGATGACGGAAACGCAAGAGTGTATTACATGGTCCACCCATCGGTGGATACAGAGGGGTCGTCCTCGGCCCTTTAGATGTTGCTATCGTGATATTCGCATTTTTTGTTGTACCTCGCACTTACTTCCCCTTGGACGCCCCCCTGGAGTCAGTTGTGGATCGATCGTTGTAACCTATGACCCGTGGGAACTCAGCCCCGGACCGGGAAGCTCCAGGGAAACTAGTGAACAGGCTGTAGCGTATCTCTTCCCGTGCCACAACCTATTTCGCTTGCAACTCGCGACTCTCTCTGCATCGACCGTGTTGAATGCCAACCGTCATCGCCACACGCCCCGCTTTCTGACGACCCAGGTATATCTACATAATTGAAGAGGTCCGACTTGGGGAACGTTGGTCCAGACGCTGATGCCCGAGAGTTCGCTCATTGTCCCCGTCGTCGTACCGACTGGATCACTGCACTTTGCGACCATCAAGCCGGACGGGATAGTTCAAGATGTTATCAATGCTCTCCTTGTACAACCGGAGGTCACCTCGGAGGTTCTAGGTGACTTGGACGGCGCAGACTGGGCTTTGTTGAAGATCCGTGTCGAGAAGAGTGGGAGACAATGGGAAGAGGAGGATTTGGAGAAACTCGGTGATGGTCAGTCCCACCCTTCGTTTGCTTGGAAGGATGACCGAGCTTTTGATCGCCTGACGCACTATAGGTATATTGGACCCCACGTTGTCTGTGTCTCCGCTGCTCAACTCGTCCGAGGCCGCCAAAGGTACCCCGGCCAGGCACTTCTCCGCTTTCCCCCTCACCTCCCACATGCACACGCCAACGCTACGACTTGTATCTTTGCACCCCTCGCTCTCTGTGACTCTCTCGTTTATCCGTGTGCCGGAGATTCACGAAACTTTCATGCGGAGGGTATTCTTCGCACGAGCGTCGACAGCCAAGGGCGTGATCAATACAGTCGTGGAAGACCTTGGTCTGGCAAAAACCTTGCCCATCCCTGGGGCTGGGACACTTGAATACGTATTGGAAGAAGTCTGGAAGGATGGTAATACCAAGCCCAAGTTTTGTCTCTTTGTATTTCCCCCCAACCTGATTCCATCCCAGGTTCAACAAGACTCTCGTCCGCGGTTTGCTTCTCAGAGATTCTGAAGGCAGCACAGGAGAAATCGCCCATAAACCCACCCTCCTATCGTTTCTGTGTGCCGGATGAGTGGTATAGAAGGAGTAGAACACGGACGTTGTCCTCAGGTTCCTTGACCCCTTCAGAGGCCACGATCAGGCGTTTAGCCGACTTGGAGGAATCGGAGGAGGAGGATGAAGAAGAGTCCGCGGAGGGTGAAGGCACCGCGAAAGCTCAGGTAGCCGCAACTCAATCGTCACCCACGAGCTCCCCCGGAAATTCCCCCGGAAGCTCTGGAGATTGGCGGGGGACGTTCTCCCAGGCACGCCTTTCCACTATGTTTGAAGGTTGGTTGCCATCTGGACCTGCACCTGTCGCGCCCATCGAATCCCCAACACAGAGCAAGCGTATCAGTGTTAGTGTCAGTGAGCCTATACCAGTACCTGCAGAGTCAGCGGAATCCGACTCGGATGACCTAAATGAGTTTGAAGAGATGATGGTAAAGCGACTTTTCCTTGTCCTTTGGCACCACGCTCACGCCATAGATAGGACAGTCTTGGACTGAAAGGCCAAAGGAGGGAAGAAATGCGTCAGCTTCCCCTGGACCGCAAAAAGTATCTGCTCCGTCAAAACCGGGAGTTTGGCTCGATGTCCAAAGCATCGGCCCGACAATCATCAGCTCCTGGCGTCAGACATCCCGCAACGATCGGTCCTTCGGGTTCAGGGACCATTCTTCCTCGATTAGTTCCCCAGCTAACGGGAAACGGTCTGATGAATCGGTTTTCTGTTTGGGGAAGCTCAGGCTCTTCAATGCCCCCCACCCCAACCCTAGAATCCGAGCAACCTACCAACTCAGACACCGCCGCAACTACCAATAAACCCGCAACAGTGAGGGACCGCAAGTCGATTGACGGGACCGATGCAGATCCCCTACCATTACAACCTCAGACTACCGGCGGACTGTGGAGTAGTTGGTGGACTTCTTCCGGAGGAGCGGTGGACAAGGCCCAGAAACAGACGCCACAGTGGTACGTCGACGGGCTCAAGGGCGGTCGAAGTGTGGACATGAAACTCGTCAAGCACTTGATATCCCTCCGCGTTCACCTTTCTACCGCAAGTCTCACCTGGATCGAGGAGTTTGTCCAAGAAAGAAAGGGGATAGACGTTTTGGGAACGCTCTTGGCAGGACTTGTGGGGAAGAGTGGAAAGCGCAAGGCCTTGACCGAGGTCGAAAGCACGGTGCTCTTTGAACTCATCAAATGCCTTAGGGTTCTACTCAACACTGAGGTACGGTGACAGAGGTCGTTAATCGTCACCAACTGACGTGCTCTCAGCCAGGATACCACGAAGTCATTTCATCTCCAACTATGATCACCCACATCGCTTACTCGCTGCACGGAAGCAGCGCGAAGCTCAGAGCCCTCGTGACTACCGTCCTTGCAGCGATCAGTTTTATGTCTGTGCAAGAGGGTCATAAAGCGATTATTTCTGCCCTATCCGATTATCGGATCGAGTTCTCCGAAGCTTTTCGGTTCGAGGGGCTCATCGCTTCCCTCCGACTTCCAGAAGTCGAATATGGCGATGGAACCCCCGCTCCAGAGGCCGAAGAGGAAGGAATATGGGAGGCGAGGACCGCGGTCATGTCTCTGATAAACGCCATCACAACATGTCCAGATGCCCTAGAAGACCGTGTGTTGTTCAGAGATGAATTCACACGGAGGGGGTTGAATGAGGTCATGGTAGTGAGTGCCGTATATCTCGGAGGTCCGACTAAAAATGACCCCAAGCCTGTTTCAGACCATGCGATACGTCAAGCCGCCAGAATCCCTTCTAACACAGCTAGACGTGTACACGGAGGAGAAATTTGAGGATGAGGCGGATATGCGAGAGCGAGCGAATTCGCTCATGATCAACGGTCGCTCAAGTTCGGAAATGGATGGCCTTCTAGGGGAACTGGGACAGCTGGCCAAACAGTTTCCGGACCTATACGCCAATTTACTGGAGATTCTGAAATGCTATATCGGTTTTCTCGGCCTGGATACCAATGTGTGAGGGGCTCCATTTTTCTGGTCGTGCCGCTGTGCTTACATCCGCGCTTACATAGGCAATTCAAAGTTGATCTATTCACCATACTGTACAAGTTTACCGAGAAAGCAGTACAAATTCATAACCTGTACGTCCCGTGTGGAAGTACCCCTTCGATTACTCATCCCCGGGTAGGAACGATGGGTGGAAGGCATTCCTATTGGATTTTTCCTCGTCGGTTGAGTATGTAACGCGACAGTCCATCGACCTCGGGGACTCACAGGACCACGATGCTGCCACCAAGGAGGAATTAGAATCACTCCGTTCCAAAGTCGACGAACTAACTGATGAAGTAAGCCCATCCTTGTTGTCTCCAGTTCCTAATACTGACGCTGCGCCTGATTTCAAGCGGGGTAAACTTCGTAGCGAGATCGATCAGCGGACTGCTGAGATCAATACCTTACAATCTCTCGCGAAAGTTCCCGCTCCTACGCAGAAGAACTCTGGGAAACCTGGTCAAGAGGTGAGTTGTACCCTACTACTTTTTCAGAATGGTCCACTGATGCAGGACTTCAGTCACAGAGTTTTCACGGTCTGGTCCAAAGGCTAATACAGAAGGAAAAGCAAGTGGTGCAGTTACAGGCTGACCTCGATCGTTTGAAAGCTCAAAACCCGAGCGAGGGCAGGGAAGCGGTGCGGTGACAACTTCAGCTTCGAGAGAGGACGTTGACTCAGTACCTCTTGCAGGATGAGAAGGCAAAGAGAGAGAGGGACCGAGCGAAGTGGAACAACCTGATGGATGAGATCGCGAAGCTAAAGACCGGGGTACTTCAACACCCAGTGCACTTTGTTCTGATCTAATCTCCGCCATAGAACAGCGAGATGGAAACTTCTCTAGGAATCAAGAACAAGGAAGTCATCTACCTCAAGCGTGCGATGGAATCTGTATACTCTAGGTTCCACTCTCGTGAAGACAGGGGCGAGGCCGAGCTGGATGCGCAAACGGTGGCTTCACAGGCCATCGAGAGCTTCGCGAAGAAGGACGATCGAATCGCTGCCCTGGAGACTGAGGTGAAAAACTTGAAGGTAGAGTTGGACTCTCGGCCGAAGTTCGTGTCGGAGCAAGAGTTCAAGACCAAAGTTCCACCCCCACCGCCTCCACCTCCGACTAAACGCAAACCAACCCTCACCTCGAATCCCCCCGATGTCACTCCGCCGAAGCCCGCTCCACCTCCACCGCCGCCACCTCCTCCCGTGCGGATTCAGAACCCGGTCTCCGACACCCAGACACTACCTCCGCTTTCGCCTCCCCCGCCCTCTCCAGTCCCCCCCGTCAATGGGGAGGTCTCTCCCTTACCACCACCGCCACCACCACCACCA
>Ga0307509_10005456_pt1 | contig 17679 bp, 13 predicted proteins | sample 10_EM_MG_FD_202245 | JGI IMG/M metagenome (GOLD analysis project Ga0307509, IMG submission 202245) | Populus trichocarpa ectomycorrhiza microbial communities from riparian zone in the Pacific Northwest, United States - 10_EM | ecosystem: Host-associated > Plants > Roots > Unclassified | place...
TTTTTTTAATTATTTAGTTTATCTTTTAAATAGTGATTGAACTTCTTAATTATTTCTTTAATTTTATAATGCCTTATATAAATAAGTTGCTTGCAATTATTTTCATCTTGTATTTTTTATAAATAAGCTGTATTTGCATAATGTTTTTATAAAAATGAAAATCATTTTTTTTTAGCAATCAAAATTAACCACTAGAATAAAATAAATAAGAATAGGGGTAAAGTATTTTCATGTGCATCTATCTTTCACTTTTACGAGGAATATTAGTTTTTCACTTTAGTATTTAAATATTATTAATTTTGTTTTAATTTATCAGTTGATATATCTTTTTGATTTATTTTATTAAACATATATAATATATATATTTTAGTTTTTAATTAAAAAAAATTATGATACCAAAAATGGATTTATAATTTTAATGTCTTCTTCTATTGTTTTAAAAATTAACTTAAAATTCTATATCTAACACAACGTAGGTTATAGCTAGCTTTTCCCATGTTGGTTTTTTTTCTTTTCTTTTGGCCTTAAAAAATGTTAAGATATTAGGAAGTTAAAAATTTGATGCATAATGGTCGAAACACTTTTAAAATACTTAAATGATGACATATTGAATGGCATAATTTTCTTAAATAAATACTAAGACAACGACATATTGGATCGACTTAGAGCAACAAAGGTTAACATGTTAAAACCATGTAACCTGCATCGAAACAAATTAAAAAACTCAATTATAATGAACCAAATATTGAAGGATAAAAGTGAAAATAAATTTAAATTAAAAAAAACAAAAAAAAAGTGACCCAACTAAATTTATATCGATGGTCCGCACAACGCCGCTTGGTAGGATAATTTTTTTTGGATGTAAGAAGAACAAAAAGTAAGGAGACATTAGGATTTCTAAAGAAGTAAAATAAATTCGAAAATCAGGTCATTATATCGACTCAGTTTAATAAGTTCATTTAACTTAATAACATAAAAAGGAAACCCTAATCTAATATTTCAAATTCATAACCCGTGAAGTCTTAAACTTGGACTCATTCAAAAAACTCAATTCACAAAAAAAAAAATTGACGTTAACTCATGTTAACCTATTAAGTCCATGACCCGAGTCATTTGACTAGAAGCATCAAATTTAAAAAACCTCAAAGTCTAATTCTTAACTAATCAAATGTTGAAGAAAACAGAAGAAGAATTGCACCAGATCCAAAAAGCTAATTAATAATGGACCCAAAACCACACTTAAAAGTTTCTCTGAAATTGTTTGGTGCACCTTTGGATGGTATAACAATTAATTTTCATCTTGTTCAAGGTTATTCTAGTGGAGAAATTTTTGTCCTACTAAAAAGGATAGAACAAACTTATTCAATGCTCTACACAAGGGTTAATTTAGTTGATCTGGTTCAACGCAAGGATAAAATAGTTATTACCATAATTTTCAAACTCGACTTGGGGTCAACCCGAGATAAAGCCCGAGTTACTGGTCAAGAGTGTCAACCTGAGTTGGCTCAATTTTTTTAAAAAAAATCAAAGTAACCTTGTTTTGACAGTCAATGGATTTTTTACATATGTTTTATCTTGGGTTGACCCGAGTTTTTGATTGGGTCAGGTTGGATCAATCATTCCTCTATTTTTTCTTAAATTTGGACCGGTCAAGACATCATGTCGGTCGAGTCCTGCTTAGTGTCTACCAAACACAAAATAAAACAAATCATTCAGGCAATCTAAATATATCAAACACAGAACAAGATATTTATTTATTCAGTTTTGTAGTTTTGTCCCATCCAATAATGTCCAATTTACCAAAACACTATTAACACACTTGATTTCTAGCTTTTAATTTTCACCATTTGACCTTCCTTTTAGCAGTAGAATCTTGGACACAAACATAGATCGAGAAACGAAAAAGAGGAGAAAAGAAAATTAGGAATTTATTGTTTGTTTTAGTCTATCCCAGCTATGTGATCTGCGCTCCACTGCGAGTTAAATATTTTTATTTTTTATAAAAAATTATATATGCAGGTTTTTTCAATGCATTTTTGTAGTTCAAAAAATATAACAAATCAAAAAGTTTATGCACACATGTAATCAAATAAACTAAGAATTATATGTGCTAAACTGCTAATAAATAAATAAAAAATCATTAATGACACCTAGATATAAATCAAGATATTTAATGTTGAAAAATAGGACATTAAATTGATTGAATAAAATAAAAAGAAAAAATAAATAACATGTAAGGCTACACATATTAAAAATAACATCTGAAAATAAAATTTTTTTTATTTTCAAAAATGTAGTTTATCTATATAAAAGATAAAAATAAAATTATAGATGAACCAGAAAAGCCTCTATGAAAATTAAACACATAACAAAAAAATCAATATTATTTAAAAGATGCCCTCTGAACAAAATATTTTCATAGTAACTATGCGAGACCCAAGTGTCTTGGGTGTGACAGCCATACCAACAACAGATGATGCGTCGCTTGTCGAAGCAGACGACGTGTCGGTTGTTTTGCCCAGATTCTGGCCACTGTGGTTGCTGGAAATCAGGGCCTATGCTTTTTTTACCCAAAAACTTGTTTTGCAACCTATTCTTTACTTAAAACACCTATAAAACACCCTAGAAACCATGACAAACTCAATCATGACCTAAAAAAACCAGAAAACCGAACTCAACCCGAAATCAAAAATAAACTTGAGCTCAGATATGTTTTTTCACAAACTATTAAGATATAAAAACACCTAATATGAACTTTCGGCATCAAATGGAACAATTTGACACAAAAATCTCTTATTTTTGTGGTATAAATCGGTATCAACGACAAATGTTTCTCTCTACAGTCGGAATCTGACAACTCTTCTCTCTCTCCTTTCTCAACCAGGAACCAAAAATAAAAAAAATAAACCTCTGTACCAAAATAGAATTTGAACAATTTCGAGTGACCGCGATTGTATAATTTGCGTGATTGTTTAAGTTGGAGGATCAAAATGAATGTTTTCGAAACTTATGGTACGTCACTTATGTTTGTCGTGTTTTTCATTTAGGTCCCTCCTTTTTCAATTCCACCATTTCATAAGAATTTGAAATCAATTATTTCTTAAATAGGATTTGATCACCTAAAACAAAGTTTGAGGATCAAATTGAAAAACAAATTGTACTATGAAAAATATATAGTGAAAATCCTACACATTTTAGTATATAAACTAAAAAAAAAAGGAGGGGGCGCGGCCAAATCCTAGACTAGTTGCCGCTGCCCCCTCCCCCAGCTTCTTTACTCCTCTTCTTCCCCCAGTCACAAAAAAAAAAAAGCAAGCCCTCCATGGCTTTTCTTTTCCTCTCTGGCTTGAGACCAAAACTGCCACCACACCAGCCTTGGCCTCTCCTCTGAGCAACAGCGACATTCCCAGCCATGGCAGCCGAAAGGGAATGCCCCCTTACAGTGCACAACGGACCAAATCGTCAGCTCTTCCTCACGTCAACAACAACATCTCATCGAGTCTACGAATTACTTCTTCCTCAGGCTGACAGTTCCGCCAGCAGTCCACTAGCGCGACTTCTTTCTGTTTCACTCGTTCTCCAAATCATCGTGACCCTCGCCAAATGACGTTTCTCCTTCAGCAATGCGAATAACAGTTGCCTATTCGTCTCCTGTGTGTTAGCTGTTGTTTTCAGCAGCCGCGGACCACAACCACAACAGTAAGCTTCCTTTCTTCGGTCCAGCACTCCGAGTAGGCCAGGTCTCCATCTTCAGCAACAACTGCACCAGAACCTGAGCTCTCCAGAGGAGAATCACAATAGAGGACCAAAACAGAGGAGAAAGAAGGGAAGCGGAAGAAAACCGAGAAAACCAGTGGACGGACAAAGAAAACCAGAGAACAAAACAGGAGGGACAACACAGGGGGGCTGAACGAAGAATATAAACACAGATGCAGAGAGACAATTACAGAGAGAGAACAGACGACCCAAGAAAGTGAAAGATGAGAAGAAGCAGAGGAGGGAGGAGGAACTGAGGAATCCAAAGTAAGCCACTATCTTCGACTTCACCTCCCTGCATCAGGTAAGTTCTTTGCTTCCTCCTGCATTATAATTCACGTTAGTATAATTCACTTGCTACTGTAGCAAGTGAATTATAATTCACTTGTTTCTGTAGCAGGCGTACATTTTCACGCACGCCTGCTACTCAGCCGGAAAAAAAATAGTTTTTTCATTTTTTTATCCAGATTTTTGCAGGTTTATTCACTCGCGCCAGAGTCAGGAATTATACCGTATTTAATGGATTGCACAATATTTACCAACGCCAGAGTTGGAAATATTCATAGGCAAATACTCACTGACGCCAGAGTCGGGAATATTATAGGATGACCATAAGAACAGAACACAAACAAACCTTTAGCAATTTTAGACAAAATCAGCAATGCAGCTTGCCTCAGGTAGGACGCTTAAGGGGTGATAGCATCTTCCCTTTCGCGTAACCAGTCTCGGACCATAGAATCTCTGTTGACCAGTTAGGGTTCCTAGTGACCATAATACTAGGTGGTGACTCCTTAACAAGACCGTTTCCCTAAAAGAACAAGATGCCAGATATCTGTTCTTTTTTTTTTTTTTCAATTGAGAGATTAATTTTAATCAGTCGCCGCGATGTCCGGGTGTGACAGAATGATGACTCCACTGGAGAAGAAATGGGGGCCTATATTTCAAATCAGGTAAAGATGCATGCATATCATCTAAACTTTGAGACACTGGACAATGATTTTTGCAAATTTCATTAGAGAAAAATTCTAAACGGAATCCATCAAGTGGAAGGCCAACTTGAAATGGCGAACATTGAAATTGCTTTTGAAAAATTTTCAACCTAGGCAGGCCGCCTATGAGAATTAGGCCACCTGAAAAATCACTGTATTTTTCCACCACCTTTCATCTTCCATTCCTGAGGTAGTGCATTTCCTATCCTATCTTCTTTGGAGTGCGCCTTCGAGCCCTCACCTCATTTCTTTTCGAGTGCGCCTTCGAGCCATCGACCATCAAAGGGAGTGCGTTTTCGAGCCATCGACCATCAAAGGGAGTGTGTTTCCTACCCTACCTCCTTTTGAGTGCGCCTTCGAGCCCTCACCTCATTTCTTTTCGAGTGCGCTTTCGAGCCCTCGACCATTAAAGGTAGTGCGCCTTCGAGCCTTCATTTCCTTTCAAGCGCGCTTCCGAGCCCTCATTTCCTTTCGAGCACGCCTCCAAGCCCTCATTTCCTTCGAGCTTCCATCTATTGAATAGTGTGCCTTCGAGCCCTATCTTGTCTTCTTTTTTTAAAAAAAAGAAATCCTCGTATTTTTCCACTGGTAAAAAAAATTCCTCGTATTTTTCCACTTGGCAGGTAACCCATTACAATGTGATCATCCTGAAAAATCCTCGTATTTTTCAATCATCGGGCAGGTCGCCTGGAACAATTAGACCACTCGCGAAATTTTTCGCGTTTCATTCTTTATCGGGCAGGTCGCCTGAAACAATTAGACCATTTAAAAAAAAACACAAAAACAAAAAAAGCAAAAAAAAATCAATCAAAAAAAAAGAAGAAGAAAAAGAGGAGGAAAAGAGGAAGGGCTTTCACAATAATTCTTCTTTACAAAACTTACTATACAAAGTCAAAAGAAAATAAATTTTCTAATGCATTTGCACCGTAAGCATTGTAAAGAGGGGCAACTGTTGTCACCCAATTTTAGCCCATTGACTTTTAATTTAATTTTTACAGGGTTTAAAAAGTAAAATTAAATTATCAGAGATTTATTTCGATGAAAAGTGCGATTTGTCAACTTGCGTGAAAATTAAGGACTACAATGTGCTTGTGTCATTCTATCTTTATCTTCAAGATAATCCCTATCTTCAAGATAATCCTTGTCTTCAAGATAATGATAGTTATCCACTTTCAAATTTGATTCTTAATCAAATTCAAACTTCAAAAAAGAGAATGAGTTTGATTGAAACTTGATTTCTCACACGCGAAGGGACTCTGACACTATAAATACAGATCTCAGGGTATGAAAAAAAAGGAGGAGGAGGCGAGGAGAGAGACCCGAAAAAAAAAGAGAAAACCCTATAGGAAGGCCATTACCAAAAACCCTATAAAAAAATAAATAAAAAATATATTTACAAAAAAAAGAGGGGGCGCGACCGAATCCTAGAACTGCCGCCGCTGCCCCCTCCCCCCAGCTTGTTCCTCTCTTCTTCCCTGGTCTCAAACCAGCCATACCTTTCCCTTGCTCAGTTTTCTTCCTTTTTCATCCTCTCCGCTCTCACTCTCCCCATTAACAATCATCCTTCATCTCAGCCACCTCCATGCATTGTGAGCATGCATCAGCAACCAGCAAGGCACATCCCCTGTAAATACAGAGCTCTGAGGACGAGAAAAAGGGGGCCAGAAAACAGGACAAAAAAAAAACAAGAGAGACGAACAAGAACAGAGCCGCCAGGAGTTTATGATCAAAGACGGAAAAAACCAGAGGAGGAGCAGTCCCAAAGAGTGATCAAGTCCTCGTTTCTCTCAGGCTCCTTTGGATCTCCGGATGGGTCTGAACAATATGTTACAGTAATGAACGCAACGTTCTCTGCACCATGCTCTCTAGTGCCTATAGATTCCTGTCGGGTTGGTGCTCACAATCCAGCCTTCTCGCAGCAGGCTTCCTACATCACCGGAGGTGTATATGTTAAGCCCCAACAGGTTTCCCTTGTCAACCATCGTCCTTTCATCTTCTTCGCACCAGAAGTAGCAGTGGAGAATCTACTCCATCAGCGCGCGCAGCATCTCAGCAACAGAAGTAGTGCAGCAGACCAGTAGAGAGAGAGAAACGAACAAAATAGAAACAGGAAGCACAGAACAGAGAACCTAGGGGGACAAACCAAGAGAACCAGAAAACAAACAGAGGAAACCAAAAGAACAAGAAGAAACAAAAGAGAAGGAGAAAGCAGCCGGCCAGTCTTCCTTCACCAGCGTCTCCATGGCCAGCATCAGGTAAGTTCCTTGCTTCCCTCCTCCTGTATTATAATTCACGCTACAGTAGCTGTGAATTATAGTTCACTTGCTACTGTAGCAAGTGAATTATAATTCACTTGTTTATGTAGACAACGCACGAATGCTACTCAACCGGGTCACTGGCTTAGGCCAGTGACCAAACCGGGGAAAATAAATAATAAAAAAAGTTTTTTTTTCTTAAAAAAATTCAATTTTTGCGGATTTATTCACTGGCGCCAGAGTCAGGAATATTACTGCACTTTTTGGGTTACACAATATTTACCAACGCCAGAGTTGGAAATATTCGTAGGCGAATATTCACTGACGCCAGAGTCGGGAATATTATAGGATGAACATAAAAATAGAACAAAAACAAACATTTAGCAATTTAAGACAAAATCAGCAATGCAGCCTGTCTCAGACAGGACGTTTAAGGGGTGATAATACCTTCCCTTTTACGTAACCAGTCCCGGACCATAGAATCTCTATTGACCAGTTAGGGTTCCTAATGACCATAATACTAGGTGGCGACTCCTTAACAAGACCGTTTCCCTAAAAGAACAAGATGCCAGAAATCCATTCTTTCCATGATATACTTTTATTTTTAAGGCCGTCGCGATGTCGGGTGTGACAAGTTTTATTGCAACAACATGTCAAAAAGCTTTGGGTCCTTCTTAAACACTAGACCAAAGAGCTTTGGGTCCTGCTGCAATGTTAGACACAGGAGCCTTGGGTCAAGACGCCGGACCCAGGAGCCTTGGGTCCTGACGCCGGACCTAGAGCCTTGGGCCAAGGGGGCTGCAAGACCCAAGGGACTTTGATCTGCGCCCCTTGCACTCAAGCAACTTGGGCCAGACGCACCCTTCTAGCCCCAAGTTTCTTGGATCTGGAAGAGGATGTCAAATCCAAGTTAATAATAATAATAATAATAATAATAATAACAATTGATTTTATCCCTCAAATCAAATCTATGTTTTTTTATTGTAATAATATTTATTTCAAATTTAATAATATTAATGAATTTAATAATATTAATAATTATATTTAACCTGTCTAGTCTAAGTTCTTATAGTTTTTAATCTCTTCAAATAAAATTTATGGTTTTTCTTTGATAGCAATAATATTTTTTAAAAAAATTTATTAATGATGATGATAATAATAATAATAATAATAATGTTTAATTTTACCCTTCAAATCAAATCTATAGTTGTTTTTCAATATTAATAATATTTTTTTTAAAATTTATTAATTATTATATTAATAATATTAATTATAATTAAAACAATAATATTTATAATACAAATAATAATAGTAAACTTGTCTGACTCAAGTTTAGGTGGATTTCGCGGCAATACCAAGCCTAAAGGCTTTAAACCCCTATTAAACGTCAGCCCCAAGAGCTTTGGGTTCTGACGTCGGACCCAAGAGAATTAGGTACAACGTTGGACCCATTAACCTTGGATCCAGACACTTGACCCAAGTATCTTGGACCTGGACGTCAGATCCAAGAGCATTGGGTCCTGACGCGGGACCTAAGAGATGTGGGTCCGAACGTCAGACCCCAAAGATTTTGGTCCTGACACCGGTCTCAAAAGCCTTGGATCCGGACGCCGAACCCTAGAGTCTTGGGCCAGGCGGAGCTACAAGACCTTAGGGACTTGGGTTTGTGCCTCTGCCATACCTAAGCAACTTGGATTAGGCGCTCCTTTCCAACCCTAAGTTTCTTGGGTCTAGAAGGGGATGCCAAACCCACGTTGTTAATAATAACAACAACAACAACAACAACAACAATAATAATAATTTATTTTACCTTTCAAAGCAAATCTATGTTTTTTTTATAGAAATAATATTTATTTCAAATTTAATAATATTAATGAATTTAATAATATTTATTAACAATAATCTATGTTTTTAATCTCTTCAAATAAAATTTATGGTTTTTTTTATTGTAATAATATTTTTTTAAAAAATTTATTAATGATAATAATAATAGTAATACCAATATTAATAATAATAATAATAATAATAATTTTTAATTTTACCCTTCAAATCAAATTTATGGTTGTTTTTTAATAGTGATAATATTTTTTAAATAATATTAATAATAATAATATTTATAATATTAATAATAATATTAAACATACCTGATCCAAGTTCTTATAGTTTTTAATTTCACTCTTCAAATCAAATCTATAATTTATCTTTAATAGTAATAATATTTTTTTAAAAAAATCTATTATTATTATTAAGAATAAAAATAGTACTAATAATAATAATAATAATAACAATAACAATAATATTGTTATTAAGAATAAAAATAGTACTAATGATCATAAAAATAATAACAATAACAATAATAGAAATAATAATAATTTTTAATTTTACCCTTCAAAAGACTTGAATTAGAAGGGGACAGACGGATCTGCAAACCCAAACACTTGTCTATAGAGGTGAGCGAGTCTGCAGCCAGGTGCATGGGTTTGACCCTAACATTTAGAGCATGATAGACATGCTTGACTCCAGTACCAGGTGTCTAGCAACTATGCCATGCCCCCACACCTGAGGCCTGCAATCTTATCTTGCTCCAATAAAATTCAAACTAATCATTTTATTTTTAATTATTCTTTCAATATCAAATATATCCCGTAAAAAAGACAATCTCACCTCGCATTACATCCTTAACAAGTTTTTTTTAACAAAAATAACTTTGTTATTACATATATGTATTTCGGTAATCAGTGAGAGTTGCTCAACACTTTTAATATATTGTATGATAATTTTTTTTTTTAAATGAGCCTGCTTCCCTGAAATGTAACGATACTGAAATGATCGGTCCATCTATATAGTCAAAGAATCCGAAAGTGTTAGATGAACACGCGTGTTGCTTTGCTTTGTTCCTCTTCTTACATTCTATTGCTCTATCTTTTCAATGCGGTGTGGAAGGAATCTAGAAAGGACAGGTCTTGGCGAAGCAAAAGCAGTGCAAATAGCCTCTCTGGAGAATAAGGAGGGAGAAGCTGATTCTCTTCTTGAGCAAATTGTAAACAGTAGTGGTGCTATTCCTTCTGTAATAACATTCTTTTCATTTTTTAAACTCCACCCCCACATGATTTATTGCTTGATTGATTCAGAAAACACCACCTTGCCTGCCCACACAGTTGCCCATTTCTTTTTTCTGGGGTTTTGACTCGTTCTCCCTACGACTCCAACAAGTCAGCCAATCGCAGATTAACAATAACACTGTTTACTCATAGTGATTTATGCTGTGTTGCTGATCAAATCATTTGATCGAGTGAAAAGAAGAGAAGAAACGAAGGAGTGATGTGGCCCGTGGTAGTAATATTTGCTGGTGGCTTTCTTTCTGGCCTGCTCACTCTTGTTGCTTTACAAGCTCTGGGTGTTTATGTTTTGATTAAAAGATTGAATCGAAAGACTCAACAACAACAAGCATCGCATTCTTCTTCTTCTTCTCCACAGCATCAAGACCTCGATCCCCAACAGTCCCTTGATTATGCCCATAACAAGAAGGTATCTCTCTCTGGTATCTTTCAATTACTAACGTCTAGGTTTTTTACGTTTTCTTCCTTGAATTCTTGTCAAAATGGTATCTTTTATTTATTTATTTATTTGTTGCGAAAGAATGATGCTTTCTTGTTATATTATCTTCTTTTGATTTGGGTATTGATTGCTGCCAGATGGGGCGGTGGGGTTTTGGTTCTTTCTCTAATTGAATCAAATTCTCTGGTTTTGGGTGTTACTCTTTGTGATTAACTAAGGCATGAGAAATTTTTTTTTCTTTAACTGGGTCTCAAAGAGAATGATTGTTCAACTAGCTTACTCTATTTCATATCAATACTGAATTGCTCATACATCTCTAATTCTCTACTATATTTTGATTTTTTGATTATGCCAACAAAATAATCCCTATTCAACTTTCTAATTGCATGCCCTTTTATCCAACAATTGTATGGATTGTTGTCTTGATGCTGCCCTAGAAAGTGCACATGTCTATCAGAATCATACAAACTTTGTCTTTGAAGGACCTTCTAAAGAAATGTTCATCCATCATGCATAGATAAAGAAATGCATGTTCACACCACAATCATGCACATTTAAACTCATTGTTGATTGTGTCTTTTAGTAGTTAAAGGGTTTTTTTTTCATTCGCTGATTTGCTTCTGTGACTCAGGGATATGTCTGGGTTCTTGATTCAGATCAGGTTCTGAAAAATTGGCCAGTGGAAAAAGTACAGAAAGATCAAAAGAAGAAAAAGGAGCTCCTTGAGGTCACTCCCATCCGAAAACAGGCAAAAATCAAGGATAGGTCACTTATTTTGACAGATTCAGGTGGCTCACATAGAGTTATTCCTTTGAAAGGTTGTGCAATAGAAGCTGTGTCAGCTACAAGCCTTTCATCAAGAAAATGGTAACTGCTGTCTTATGGGATTCTTTTGGTTGGCTACTATTGCGCCGTATAGTTTCACACATGCTAATTAATCAAATGCCTTCATAATGCTTTTTTGGGGTTGGTTTTGCTATTGACAAGTCAAGGACCAAAGACTTAAGCCTCCTACTTCTATGTGTGTTGATTTTTGCTCAGAATTTCATTTTGGAAAAGAACTTCAGCTTGATAGTTCAGTAATTATTTCTCATTCACAGCTCCATGTAGTGGTGCAACCATGGTTGTCAAACCGAGATTTGAATCATGAATTGGAAAGCTTATTTTTGGGATTGTGAATTGCTGATTCAGTAACAAATGAAAATGACATTTAAAAGATAAATAATGTTATAAATATTTTTTAAATAAAGGTAGTTTTGATCATCTGCAAAACAAAGTATGCAACAAATCATTTATTTTTTTTAGTTCTAAGTCGGTAAATGACCCCAAAGTCTCAAAATTTAACATATTGATCATTCTAAAGACTAAATAACTTATATATCTAAGAGCTATCTTCTAACTATGTAAACTACTAGATCTCCGAGTTTTAATAAAAAGTAATAGTCTCGTTCTTCCCCAATGTTAATATCACCTTTGTCATTCATGTTGTCTTTGGTACTCTTACTTTCTTTCACTCTTGCCTTTTTTTGTAAGATTTAATTTATAATTCGTTTCAGTCTCAATTAGAAATATTAATCAAAGAAAATTGCCTTAGCATTTTTATTCTCACTAATTTCACTTTCATTTTCTATTTTAGTTGACTCATAAAATTCAATGAATAATACTGAATCAAACAGAATTATGACTGAATCATAGGATTCATGTACACCCGCGATTCATTTTTTATGTGAATTGAGACGAATCATGAGATTCTAATAACCATGGTTGCAACCATCAGGATTTCCATTACTCATAAAATGCTGCCAGTGTAATGGTTAGTGCCATTTAAGCAACCACGTTTGTTCAGGATGTCAACTTCCTTCTTGACTTCACTCATCGGTTTTAACCTGTTTGACCAGGGCTGAAATACTTGCTTTTGAAATCTTGCTGAAATTCCTTGTAACTCAGCTCAGTAGAATCAAAATTTGCTTTTATTTAGTGTTAGAAATATGCGTGTTAGTTGATTCAGTAAAGAATAGCTCAAGAAGTTATGGTGTCTTTTTCACCCTTTATCTAAGGAGAAACATGACTAGTCTCTATTCCTATCACAGGGCCAAAAGATTTCCAATAAAAGTGGAAAGCAAAACATCACCAATATATAATGCAAGTAAGACAGTTTTTATATTTCTTGAGACATCCTGGGAGAAGGAGTCATGGTGTAAAGCCCTCCGTCTTGCTTCAAGTGATGACCAAGAAAAACTTAACTGGTTCATCAAGTTGAATGAAGAGTTCCTACGTTATTTGACATCCTTAAATACAGAATACCCTTCATTTATGAAACCCTCTGTTGGTTTCTATGTTGAGCCAGTTGATAGGGCCAGTAGGTTTGATGGTTCTGAATCAAAGGTTCGCCTGTTTTGGAAAAAGCTTGCCAGAAAGGCATCAAAGAGTGGTGTAGAAAATAAGGTGAGTTCCTTGTTAGGCCGTGAAGAGAGAAAGATTAATGATAAATATCATCCATCCCATGACCCAGCTTTTTCTGGTAGTGTGGGAAAGAATGATCCAACATTGAAGGCACCTATCACCTCCGAGGAAGAAAATATTTCGTTACCTTCATCATCAACCAGTTCCCGTGCCTCAAGCCTAAGCCAGCTTCAAGTAATTTCTGATGCAGACGCTGATGAAAAGTTAAATGTTGATGAGGGAACACTCTGCTGGAACTTGATTATTTCTCGGCTCTTTTTTGATGCCAAAAGCAATGACAGGATGAAGAGTTTAACGCAAGCGCGGATTCAGGTCTATTATTTCCCAAATTATATTCAATAGCATTTAGTTTTGTCCATTGATGCATGTTAGATTCTGCTGAGTAGATGATGCATTGCTTGTAGTTTTAATATCTGCAGTGGGTAGCAATTTTGGGGATTGGTCTATCAAATAATTTTTATTTTGATGTAAGAGCACTTAAGAATATAGCTTAAATATTGGTTATGATCCACGCTTATCATTCAGCCTTTTAGTGTTCACAAATTCCAAATGCTTGGATTTTTCCCTGCCCTGATTTATACAGTAGATAGAACTCTTGCAACAGGGAATATATCCTGCTTCCATCAGAACTTGTGAACCGTGTTCCATAGGCTAGGAGAAAATTGTTATAACATAATAGGTGTTCTTTGACGAATATGCACATGTTTTTTTTTTTTTTTAAATGTACTCAGACATTGTTCTTTTCTGATTTTGGATCACAGAGAACTTTGTCCAATATGAGGACCCCCAGTTACATTGGCGAAGTCATATGTACTGATCTAAACCTTGGGAATCTCCCGCCTTATATCCATGGTATTAGGGTTCTTCCTACACACATGAATGAGGTATGGGCATGGGAAGTTGATATCGAATATTGTGGCGGGTTAGTGCTAGATATTGAAACAAGACTGGAAGTTCGTGACCTAGATTTGCAGAGAGGTCTGGTGGATACGGACGTGGGATCCAGCTCTGTTAGGGATGCTTCGTCAGACCTTCTGGAAGGTTTTGACCATCTTGGAAAGCAGTTGAATTTTTCTGAAGGGACTGTTGATTCGCAAGAATGGAGGGATGAGGATAATCCTAAGTCTGGTAAGTATAGAAGATTCTTACTGATTTATATCTGTCTGTTAGTTTGCAAGTTAATGCTTTTGAATATTACAAACTCACATGTACAGAAAAGAAAACCCTATATGATCCAAAAGTTGCATTCAAACTTTCGCAGTGATTCAGTTGTCAGATCTTGAAGATGCTGATGGGTGTCCTCAACTTTCATATGTGAAACAAAATACTGGAATGTTGCCTAACTGCTTTTTAACTTTGTAGTTAATTCAGACCACTGTTGTGGTAATATTATTTGAAATGATGTTGACGTGCATGCACATGGGTGGATGCATTCATTCATGCAAACAAGATAGCATCAGATTTCAATGTAAACTAAATCTAGGATCCTGTTCTTTGTCACCTAAAAAGCCCTAAATAAGGTCAAAATTTTTCAAGGTTTTGGTCACTTCGCATTTCTATGTTCATGCAGGAAATGAGTTGGTGTCTTTCCATTAATGAACATTGCATAAACTCCTTTAAAGAATTGTGTCTTTGTATCCAGAAACAAACCTACGAGGATGAGATGGTTATAACTGTTTATCCTAATTAAGATAGGTTCATGACATGCATGGGTCCTGGTCCATGCAATATCATCTTAAATTAGGAAGCAAGGAGGTAGACATGTGTCAGGATGATAAACATGTAAATTTTCTTTATTCCACTTATTGTAACAGTGTTCTCTATTCCACTTATTGCAACAGTGTTCTCTATTCCACTTATTGCAACAGTCTCAATGGTCAATGCAGCTATTCATTGTTATTTTGGACAGGAGGAATTCTTAATTGACTGTTTTAATGGAAATTCACAATAAACAATACCAATTGAGCCTCATCTTTTCTTGCTACAGATAAATTAAAGGACTCTAAGAGTGGCATATCAACATCAACAAATGTATCTAGGTGGAAGTCCCTCCTTAATTCTGTTGCAAAACAGGTTTCACAGGTTTGTATAAAACTTTTTCTGTATATATAGGTTGTTCTACCTATATGCAAAGATACATATATCCTTATTATATGGTGTTTATCCCTTGAATTAGTTTGAATTCAATTGTGGTATTTGTCTGTAATTCAGTATCTTAGTTATGTTACTATTATCGACAATTAGGATATTTGTTTCCCATGATTTTTTTTTTTTACCATCGGTCAGATGAGATCTCGCCACATGATACCTGTTATAGCTGTCTAATAAAAACAGTGTTCAAACAAAGACTTGCTATTTCTGTTCGTTAGCCCCTCAAGCTGGAGGCAAAATCATTTTAGCTAGCATTCTCTTATGTTTTTGTCTTTCTTCATTCCCCATTTGTTGTGCTTGGCATGTCCTTCTATTTTCTCAAAAGGAATATTGGATCTATGATGCTGTCTTCTATTCTTTAGCCTCTATTTCAACATCCTTTTTTAAGGGAATCTACTTCCTATGTTTATAATTTCATCTTAACCATGTGAAATTCATCATTGTAGAACTTACAAATTGATTTTCATGGTAAACTATTTCCATCTTGATTGAAAACATGGAGAAGAAACTAATAAGAGTAATAAAAGATTACTTAGGTTGGTCATATGAGGTGGAGCCATTACAGATGTTGCATTATGGTTTTCGAAAGTGAGTCCTGGCTTTTTCATCACGTTATATGTATAGAACAACATTGAGGGTACTTGCAGAAGTCCCATTAACTCAAAGTGAACTTTCTTTTGCCAAGTAACTGATTGATTATCGATTGCAGGTGCCACTCTCTTTGTCAATAAGGTTAGGATCCCTTCGTGGAACAGTGCGATTACATATTAAGCCACCTCCTTCTGATCAGTTATGGTTTGGCTTCACATCCACACCTGATGTGGAGTTTGAGTTGGAGTCTTCTGTTGGGGAACGCAAGATCACTAGTGGGCAAGTAGCGTTATACCTGATCAATAAATTTAAGGTATGGAACTTCCTTGTCGCATAGGACTCTTAACTATTATTTTAATTTTCCTTCAACACATAAGCAGTCAGTCATTACATGGGTCGCTATGTTGCTTGACATGATGTCTGCATTGATGAGCATGCAGCTCTAAGCAATTATCTATCTTCCTCCTTTTGCAGTCAATTTCATCTTTTAAATTGCAGTAGTTTCTTTTTTTTCCTAACCAAAAGAACCTTGACTTAGCCAGAAGTTCTTTTCCTTTCTGAACGGATATTGCAAGTGGTTCCATCATTGCAGTGAATCATATTCTGATTATAATACTCAAAAACTTCCAAGACTATTTATGGAGTGTTAGATGTTTGTGTTTTCTGATGGAGGCATGTTTTCTTATCACAATTCCTAGTCCCCTGTATTTGCCTTCTTTGTTTTTGTTGAGTTGGAAAAGTCTAGGACCCTTGCTAGTCATATGTGAGATTAACACCTTGCTTAAACTGCCTTTCAGATTATCAGTTTGTGAATCTCGGAATTGTTGTCAATTGTGATTTTCTATTAGGTTGCTTTTAGCTAGTGTTTGGAATTTTTGGTACTTCTATGGAAATAAAATATGATGAATGATAGATGCAAGGTAGGTTCATCCGATGCTCCTTTTAATAATGCAGGCTGCAATCCGGGAGACAATGGTTCTTCCAAACTGTGAAAGCGTGTGCATTCCCTGGATGTTAGCAGAAAAGAATGACTGGGTCCCTCGAAATGTTGCTCCTTTTATATGGATTAATCAAGAAGCCGCCAGTGATAATGCCACTGCACTTGAACTACTGAACTCCCAACTTGATGCAAAAACCAAGATTGAAGCTGGCAGGGAAACCTCATGCGATCATCCAGAAAGCAAGCATAAAACAACAAGGAATGCTGAAAATGTTCAACCACCATATTCTGATTCTTCAGATGATTTGACTCAAGCATTAAGCTCTAACAAGCCATCAATGAAAAATGACAAGTCATCGCAAGATCTAACAAGTCCTTTGTTGGCAAACAGTGAAGCGCAAGAAACTGGCCAAAACAGCTCAGGGTATGCCTCGGAAAGTCAATCACCATCTAGGTCTCTGATATCTCTGGAAAAACAGACTCGTTCTGTTGAAGAAGACGATTCAAGACCAAAGAAAATGGGAAGGAGGGCGAAGATGCTTGATCTAGGGAAGAAGATGGGGGAGAAATTTGAAGAAAAGAGGCGCAATATTGAAGAAAAGGGTAGGAATATCGTTGACAAGATGCGAGGACCATGAAAATGCCAAAACAAGTAGACTGTTGGGAGAGACAAGAAATGGTGGCAAATACTATTTTCTTCATTGAGGAATGAAGGCATCGATCAGTTCACATAGATGGTATCTATTTTTTAGGTTGAGATAAATCCTTGGGTACAGAAATTCATTTACATTTATTTCATGAAGAATAAGATACAGCGAGGAGGCTAGAATTGACAACAAAAATAGGTATATATAGAAAGCAACTTTAGGCCTTGAGTTTACATAGATAGGTCTTTGTTGTAAGAGTGACATGACTAGTTATAGTTAACAAAACTCTAAAACATGTGGGATTTCTACTATACATGCACTATGGATCA
>Ga0307509_10005457_pt1 | contig 17673 bp, 8 predicted proteins | sample 10_EM_MG_FD_202245 | JGI IMG/M metagenome (GOLD analysis project Ga0307509, IMG submission 202245) | Populus trichocarpa ectomycorrhiza microbial communities from riparian zone in the Pacific Northwest, United States - 10_EM | ecosystem: Host-associated > Plants > Roots > Unclassified | place...
GTCGCGAAGTGTATTGACAACTTCCTGATGTTCGGCGGCGAGCCCTTCAGAGTTGGGGCCGAGTGTCTGCTGACCAGATCGGTCGTGGTGTTTAATGGGATTGGCTCGGCAGTATGCATAAACGCATAAGCTGTCGCTGGTGCCCCGCGGATCCGGCGAAAGCCACAGGCCGATCGTCGGCGAGTAGTATCGATCGTGATGGCACGCGAGCCCGCTCTCTTCGTCGCGTTCCATCCCGGTGTAGCGGTATCGTGTGGCGGGGGCTTCGAGGGCGGAGTCGAGTAAGCGAAAGGCGCTGGTGCCGTAGGGGTGGTACTCCTCGTACGAGATCACGCGCGCGTCGGCGTCGAGCTCGAGGCCGACGGAGCCGAGGTGGTTGCCGTACTGATAACGGAACAGGGTCTGCTCGCGGATGCGAAGACCGTTCGGGCCGGGCTGGGCGGTCGGGCGCGCGATGAGGACGTCGTCGACCAGCAGCACGCGCTGCTCGCCCTCGAACAGATGGTGGGATTCGATCTGCTCGACGACGTTGCCGGCCGCGTTGCGACGCGTGTAGAGCTCGTAGCCGCCGAGGTAGATGCGGTCCTCGCTGCCGCCGGTGCGTTGCAAGAACTTGCGCGTCCGTTGCTTGTCGATGCCGTAGTTGTAGAAGGCGTCGCCGCCGCCCACGAGGTCGAGGGCGCGGATCATGTCGCGCCAGTCCCAGCGGACGTCCAGGCCGGGCGCGGTCCTATCGAGGTTGAGCATGTTGCCGTGGTCGTCGGGGCGATAGGTGACGGCCTGGGTCCGGTCGCCGCTCAGCCAGGTCTGCCAGAGCCGGTTGCTTGCGGGCTGGTTGGGGTCGCCGAAGGCGTAGTCGTACCCGCGCGTCCAGCCGCCGTCCGGCCGGCCGGGAAAGCCGGGCGCGACGTGACGGACGGACAGGAAGTTGCCGACGCTGTCGTAGCGGTAGCGCTGCGTGTAGTTACGCGTGGCGGCGCCCGAAGGGAACCGACCGGTGGACCAGTTATCCTCCGCGTGCGGCGGCGCGCCGATCGCCGCGTCGTTCTCGCGGCCGGTCGCCTCGATCAGCCGGTCGAGCGCGTCGTAGGTGAAGTCGCTGCTCGGCTCGACCTGCTGGTTGGCGAACCAGATTGTCCGCTGCGCGTCGTCCTGGACGTGGGTGATATTGCCCGAAGGATCGTAGCTGTAGTGCAGGTTCTGCACGCCGCAGGGGCGGGCGGGTAGGGCGGCGTCGGGGTCGCCCGCGCAATCGCCCGCGAAGCCGGCGCCGCGCCGGGTGTAGAGGTGTCGGAGGCGGAAGCTCTCCGGGTCGTAGTCGTAGCGGGTGGTCGTGCCATTGCCGAGCGCGAGGCTGATCCTCTGGCCCTTGGCATTGTGGACGACGCTCGCGATGGCCCGAACGTTGCGGCGGGCGTCACCGTCGGGTTGGAAAGACGGACGGCCGCCGGGCCCCGGCTGCTTCGCGGCCCGAACGTGGAGCATCTCCGATTCCAGGGCGCCGCGCGCGCTATACTTCGGAACGTAGACGGCGACCTGATCGCTGTAGCCAGGCTGGCCGGCGGTGTCGCGGTGCCAATTGTAGAGCGTGGTCGTTCGCCCGAGCGCGTCGTGCTCGGTGATCTGGATGAACGTCTCTGGTTCGAGTAGGGTCGCGCGGTTCGCGACGTTCCAGTCGACGACGGCCGCCCCGACGTCCTTGATCAGCGTTCGCGTGATCTCCTCGGCGGCGCCCTTGAAGTCGACGCGCTCGACGGCCGCGAGGCCGCTGGGATCGTAGTGATGGGTGGCCTGGCCGATCAGGTTGCGCGCCTGGGCCGCGTTCAGCGCCGCCTGGTCGACCACGCCCGCCGGCGATCGAAACGTGTCGGCGTCCATATACGTGAACGCTTCGACCAGGCTGGCGGCGCCGGCGTTGATCGCAAGCCACTGCTCGATCGGGCGGTGAAGATCGTCGTAACGGGTCTGGAAGCGCCGGCTCTCGGCCACGCTGGACCCGTCGTCGAGCGTGCGAGTGTTGAAGTCCCATGCCAGCATCGGCTTGCCGGCCGCATCCATCAGCATCCACCGATCGCCCGAGTCCATGCCGTGCTGGTAGAGCAAGTTGCCGGCGATGTCGTAGCAGGGGACGAGATCGATGGGTAGCGCGTCGCCCGGATCGTCGTTCGGCCGCGCCGGCGCGACGTACTGCATGACCAGGTTGCCGCGCGCGTCGCGGATCCAGAGCGGTTTCCCTTCGGCGTCTAGGCGCGTGAAGGTCAGATAGCGTTCGTCGCGGATGACGCCTGGGCGGTCGAGGTATCGGTTGTGCTCAATCCGGATCACGTCACGGCCCAGGCTGTCGACGACCGTGCGGGCCGGCGTGTTCGCGTGCATCTGCACGGACAGCGCGGCGCGCGCGTCGTCGGGGCCGCTGAACTCCGCGTAGCGGGGGTGAGCGGGATCGGTCCGGCGGTCATACCAATCGCTGCGTTTGCTGGGATCCGCGTCGTACGCGGTGTCGTTGGTGTCGTAGCTGGTGACGTGCCAGGGGGAAAATTCGACGCTGCTCAAGCTGCCGTCCGGCATCTCCGTTCGCATCAGCCGCCCCGGGGCGTCGTAGTACATGAGCGGCGTGACGCCGACTTCCTCGTGCCCGTCGTTCTCGCCGCGGCAGCTCGCCGCGCTGCTGAAGTAGGGCTCGTATTGCTTGACCGGCTTGCCCTTGTTGTTGACCACCGTCTTGCCACTGACGATCCAGCGCAATGGGCCGCCCGGCTGCGCGGGCTCGGCCTGCGCGCGCTTCATCAGCACGTTGCCGCCGCCGTCGGAGCACTCGAAGGCGATCTGCAGCGGGCCGGGGCGATCTCCGGGCGCGAGCGTCGCGGCATGACACTCGCGCGCGACGGCGCACGCCGCTGCGGGGCGGGCGAGCCAGACCGGCTGTCCGGCCCCGTTCTGCGTCTGTCCGAAGTGATAGAGGTAGCGCGTCGTCGCGTTGCGAAGGATCGGCGCGAACAACGCGCGCGCCTGCGGCTCAGTCAACGGCGCGAGGTCGAAGTAACTGAGGACCTCGGCCAGCTCGGGGTTGGCGAACGCATCGTCATAACCAGCGAGGTCGTCGGCCTCCGCGCCTTTGCCCTTCAGGACCTGCGCGATCACCTGCCCCAGCGCATCAAAGCGGACCTCGGTGAAATTGCCGTTCGCGTCCTCGAGCTCGAACGGGGCGAGCACGCGGTAATCGAAGCCTGCCACGCGCGTGGTGTTGCCCCGCGCGTCGGTCGACGATTCGATGAAGTAATCGTACTTGGTGTCGTAGGCGAGCTCGATCTTCCGCTGGAACGGATCGATGTAGCGTTTCGGCAGATAGAAATGGCGGTCCGCGTCCGGGGCGAAAACGGCGACGCCGGAGCGCATCCAGTACTGCCCCGCCGCCTGCGGGCCGAACGCGGTCGTGGCGGCGGTCCCGCCCAGGTATCCGCTCGCGCGTGCGTCGGCGAGCACGTCGCGCGCCGAGCCGCCGCCCGCGGGCACCGCCTGTGCGAGCCGCGCGCCCGTGAAGATCGCGTTCAGGAGATCGTCGGTTAGCGCCAGCTTGTACCGCTCGTGCGTTAACCCGAGCCGGCCCAGCGTACCGAGCGGCAGCGCGCCGGAGAGATCGTCCCGGAAGAACAGCGCGCGCGCATGTTCGACCAGCCGCTTGGTGGGCTCGCCGCGCGCCAGATCATGGTACGGCTTCGAGATGACGGGGCGCATGCCCTGGCCGGGAATTGGGGAATCGCTCAGACGGTAGTCGCGCAGCTCGACGAGATCGAAGTAGCTGCCTGCCGCCGGCGCGAACCCGATCAGCTCGAACGTCTTCACCTCGTACGGCACGCGCAGCCGGTAGTCGTCGGCCGGCGCTGCCTGCGACGGGTTCGCGGGGACGTCGTTGGTGTAGCTCGTCTCGGTACAGGCGACGTTGAGCTCGCCCTGCACGTCGCGAATCAGGCCGAGCTGCCCGGGGTCGAGCGCCGCGTCCTGATGGGCGCGCGCGCGCGGATAGCCGACCGCGACGGACTGCATGACGTTGCCGAGCTCGTCGAACGACAGGTTGAGCGCGTGTGCGATCCGGGGATCCGGCGCCAGCGGTGTCCCCGCCGGCGAAGGGCGGAGGTCCAGCTCGTAGTGGTACGTGAGCGCCTCGCTCTCTGTGACCAGGAAGACCGCGTGCCGGTTCTCGCCCCGCGGCTGCAGGCGGCGGACGTTGCAGTTGTGCATGGCGGCGGAGAACAACCGCACCGGCACGTGCGCGCCGGTGCGCTCCAGCTCGCCGACGTCCAATTCGTAGATCTCCTGCCGCAGGGTCATGCCCTTGCAGGCGCGCAAGGCCTCGCGCCATTCGTCAGCGGTCAGGTCCTCCGCCCCGAGATCGGGCTCGGGCAGCGTCTTCTCTGCGAACGCGGCGTCGATCGCCGGTGCGCCCGGGAGGCGCGAGGCGGAGTGGGGAAAGTACTCGCGCGCGAGCCGCGTCAGGATCCGCTCGCGGCCGAGCGCGACGCCGGTGTGAGACCAGGTGATCGTCTTGATGGGCGGCTGGTAAAGCGTCTGATCGCCGGTGACGTAAGGGCTGTGCGCGTTGGCCGCCGCGAACCGGCCGAACGATTCGACGTCCACCTGCTCGGTCCGCGCGAAACCGCGGAACTCGCGCTCGAACCCGTCGAAGTACCCGTGGTGATAGCTGTAGGTCGACGAGAAGGACGTCCCGCGCCATTGGTCCTCGACGGTGATTCGCTCGACGACGTGAACCGGAAACGGCAGCTTCGTGATCCACCGTTCGCCGGCCGCGCGGTCCGCGAGATAGAACTTCGTGGCGGCCGCGTACTCGACGCGCGTCGATGCGCCCAGGTTGTTGTGGGTGGCGACGAGCAGGTGCGGCTTCCCTTCGGCCATCAGGTCCAGGTACCGGACGGGGCGGCGCGCGTCTCCGGGCAACGGCGAGGACCAGACCAGGCAGGCGGTCCCGCTCCCGAACAGGTCCACCACCGTGACGGTCGTCAGGTCGTCGACGGTCGGGAACGCCTCGATCACCTCGCCGGGGCTCCAGGCGTTCCCGGACAGGTTGCGGTACAGCGTAGCGCGCCCGCGCCGCAGGTAGATGATGTCGGTCGTTCCGGATCCGTCGACATCGGCCAGACGAATCTGTTGCTGGTCGAACAGATCGGGCGCGTCGAAGTGCGGCGAGCCGTCCATTGTCACCCGGGCCCCGAAGCGCCCGTAGCCGAGGTTGGGCCAGTAGCTCACCTCGCCGTTGCGGATGCGCACCAAGTCCGCCAGCCCATCGCCGGACAGATCCGCCAGGTAGATCGACTCCGTCCCGTCGGCGAACACCAGCCGCGGGCCGCGCTCCTCGTCCCGCGGGGGCAGGGTCCGTTCCTCGGGCCCGAAGCCCGCGTCGGCCAGCGACGGATGCCATCGGAACGCGCAGCCCTCGGCGATGAGGACGTCGGCCCGCCCGTCGCCCGTGAGATCCACGAAGCGGAGATCGGGCGACGCCCAGTCGATGCGCGGCAGCGAACCGAACAGCGTGAAAGGCTCCCAGTCCTCGTCGGCGGTTCGGGCGTAGAAGCCCGGTGTGCTCCCGGAGAGATCGACCAGGTCCAGCCCGCCGTCGCCGGCGAGATCAAGCAGCTGCTGCCCGCCACCGGCTAGGCGGTGCGCGCCGGGAATCCGGGCCAGCCTCTCGATCGGACCGAACCGTCCCTCGCCGAGGTTGCGCTTGTAGTAGAGCGCATCGCCTTCTTCCGTGAGAAATCCCTGCAGCCCCTCGCCGTCGAGATCGATCCATTGATGGCGGAGCGGTTCCATGCCGCCGGGCAGGTTGTCGAGCGCGTCGCGATGCAGCTCGCGCACGTCGTCCGAGAGGACGGCCTTGCTGTACTCGAGCTTCAGCGGCGGAAGCGCGCGGCGGAGAAACAGGTCCGCGGGCGCGTCGCGGTCCGGCCACGCCACGTACCCGCATTGCGTGACGCCGGTGAGGAACGAACCGTTCGCGCCGCGGTCGTATACGAAATCCGTCGAGCGAACGAGCGTGTCATCACGCCCCAGCTCGCCTGGGAAGTGATGGAACACCAGCACCCGTTCGCACAGACGATAGCACCGAACCTCGAACGCCGCCCGATACGTGGAAAACGGATCCGCCCGGACCGGCCACGCGCCGGTGGGGGCGCGGTGGGCGCGGACCGTCTGCCGCCCGCCGGCATCCGGAGGCTGGAGCGCAAGATGTCCCTCGCCGTAATCGAACACCACCTCAAACAGCCACTCGGCCGCCGCCAGATCGGGCTTGACCAGGCGCGAGACGCGGTTGCCGTACTTGATCGATTTCGGGTACCGCTGCGCGGATCGGCCGGCGCCGTCGCGGTTCCGTTCGTGCGCCTGCGAGCCGTCGACGCCCGCCGAATCTTCCGCCTGGTACTCGTAGACGATCGCGTTTCCCTTGTCGTCGTAGCTCTGGCAGATGAGCCACGCGAAAACGCGCGTCGGGTGGGCAGGATCGGGATCCGAAGATCCGCGAAGCGTTGTCGAGGCCGTAAAGCGTCGTGAGGTTGTCGCGGCCGATCGATCGCCAGTGGATCTCGCCCGTGCCGGTTGCGGTCCACCGTTCAATGCGGGCGAACAGTCCCTCGATCCGGGGCCGGTAGCGACGGACCTCGTACCCCGGCGGATCCACCGCATCCGCGGCCCGCGGCACTGGAGCTAGGTCCTCGCTGCCGTACAAAATGAAGACGTCTGGCTCTTCGACGTCTCGGTAACGCGGCAGCCCCTGGTCCGTTCGCCGCGTGATCGACGGGAGCGCCAGGCTCCAGCCGAAGCCGAACGTACCGTTGCCGGCGCCCGAGTCGTAGCGAAGCGCGAGCTGCGGGCCGAACCCGGAGCGGGCGGGGCTCGTCGCGATCGGGATGCTCATCGAGCCCGTTCCGGTGAACGGCGTGACGGCGAGCTTCTCCCCGATCCCGCGGATCGCGCCGCCCCCTTTGGGCATCGACAGCGACGGCGGACTGATCAGGAACGAATCACTTGGCGCGGCCGCGTCGGCGGGCGCTGGCTCGGGCGCTCGTCTTCCAGACGCCGGTGCTACGGCCCTCGGCCCCTCGTCAGATCTCATCGCCTGTCGCTTCCCACACCTCGGCCGCTCGATAGCCTAGCCAGACCCTCGCTACTTTGGGTATCGACCCTCGCCATCGCAACCGCGTCCACCACGTCCGCACGGCCTTCAAGTTCATCGTAGCGCGTTGCCGCAAACGCCGTGGCAAAGCCCATCCGCTACTCCTCCGTCCCAACCCTGCACAGCCGGAAAGCCACCATCGACCAGTGCTTCCACCAAAGAATACGCGACCCTGTCGCTGCTCCCAGCTTGGGTGCCCTCCTTCTCGCCTGGTAACCCATCTCCCGCCGCTGCCGTCAGCTTGCCCGGCGGGCGCCATGCATTGTCGCCGTGGCAGCTCAGATGCAGCGCCTGCATCGCTGCGTATTCCGTCAGCCGTTCTCCAAGCTCCTCCGGATTGCGGCTCTACCAGGAGATCGAGCTTGGTCGGGCCTACTGCCGCCACGATGGCGGTCTCCTCAGCCTTGTGATCAAGCTCTCGCGCCCCCCACGGCGACGCCGCCATGAACACCAGCCCCAAGCGATGCTTGTCGAGCGCCGGGGCGGTCACTCCCTGCCTGAGCCGCCGCGTCGGGCTGAAACCGAGGATGGCATCGGACGCCAGAAACTCGTGCTGAAACGCCAGCAGCTCCCATGGCGCACGCATAAGCGCCCACTTGGCTTTACTCGGGTTACGCCTCGCGGCGCATACCTCAAACCGCAGGGGCCTGGGGGCCTGCTGCATCAGTGCATGCAACTGACCACCATCTCCATCCAGCCAGTCGTAAAGATCGCCGCCAAGCTTGAGCAATTCATCGTGGTTCGATGAGCTGAGAAGCCGAGTGTAATGGGCCAAAAAGCCCTCTAGCGCTGAGACCGCTGCTACATGCAAGTGCCGCGATCGGCCAATCGCCGACTGTACGCACATAATCTCAAAGCCGTCATCGGCGATGAAAATGCCCCACATGAAATCCAGCCACAATACCGGCAGAAGTCGAAACACTCTTCCTTAGGTTGCCCAATCACGCAAGTGCAAAAGTGGCACGCCAAGTGCCCCCTGCGGAAGGTCAAAAAACCGACCGCGACGGCCCGAGCCAAACTGCGCGAGCCAAGACGCGACCCGAGCACAAGACGTCACTCGCTTTCCGCGCTCCGTCGTTCGCAACCCGCAGGTAAACCATGGGCTAATCCTAATGCCGGCGCCTATGATCGGGTATCGAGTGCGGGGACCGTGCGCCGTCCGAAAGGTTCAGGGAGGCGACCCGGTTAGAATCCGATGAGGTGACGGCCCTCCCCGAAGTGCGGTGCGCCGACCCCGCTCCGCACCGCAAGAGGGCCGGGCGGTAAGTGTAAGCACAGGCGGCTCCCTCTCGTCGAGGGGGCGCACAAAGCTCGTTGATTTCCGGCTGGGTCAGCGTACTCGAGGCGCCCCATCGACCAGGTGTGACCGTAGTTTGAAACCGTGGGTTCGAAGAAGTTGGGCTAAAGCATGCAGCATATTCAATACCGGTTTAGAGGAGCGGTGATCTGCCGATCAGACTTCAGCGCCCTTCCGAAACGGACTTTCACGGGTCTTCTCATTTCTCTTGGAGGCGTCGCTATTTTAATCTTTACGACGCATCCGGATCCTTGTTGCAGCAAAATAAATCTTGATAAGGGGTGCGTCCGCATTTCACGGACCAAGCTCTCGTGAACTGCGCGGCAAGAGCGTCGCGGCCATGCGGCATCGATCCTTTGCGCAAGAATAGACAATGCTACCGGGGCAGAAAAACGAAAAACCGGACCTTTATGCAGTAGCCAGTTGCATAAAGGTTCGGCCTTACTGTGCCTCGCCGCGATACCGAACGGCTTCAAAGCACATTTCAGATCTTTTGGAGAGGTTCGCTTTGCGGCCGGTTGCGACCCGGCGGCGGCGATTTCGCAGCCGCTGATACGATTACTTCTTTTTCTTTGAACTCTTCTTTGCCACCTTCTTGGTGGCAGCCTTCGCGGTCTTCTTTGCCTTCTTCGCTTTCTTGGCCATGTCGTCCTCTACAGAAAAAAACTTGCTCAGTGAACATACGCAGGCCGTGCTCGACATGCGCAACAGTGAAACAATATCATAGAAGTAAAATTTGTACCAACGCGTTGCGAAATCGCTTTTGAGTCGCGCGCCGGAAGCAATCGGTCCCGCGTCCCGCCTGCGGCGGCGCTATGCTGACGCACCTGCGGCTGCCCTTTTAACCGGTCTCGCGACGCGCGAGTGGTCTCCGCTGGCGCTTCGCTCATACGCTTTTTTCGTCTTGAAGAACTATGGGCCACACGGCGCTCGATACGATTTCATGCAAATGATCGGGTGCGCGACTCGCGCGCTATCGGTTCGCATCGTGTCGCGACTGTCTCTTGGAAAGGTGCCGCGTGCTACGGCGTGCATTTTGGCCGTTCAGCTTCTGCGTACTACATGTCACCTTTGGATTCTGGTGACAGCCTGGAGCTGCGAAGTCTTGGTTCCAGTTTCGTGTAGCGGCGATCATACCGCACCGTCATTTGGCGACACTGTGCCCGGCCACTCATTCGAGATCGCACCTTCGCAATTCGCGCGGACGAACTGTCGCGGTCCCCGGTCGCAACAGGGTTCGGATTCATGGTGGTGGCTTGAGGTCGGCCTCATCGTCATCGGACCGGCCGGGCTAAGACCTTCGTTCGATCGCGCCGGCCAATATTCGAGGAGCAGCATCTCATCATGACCGAAACAATTCTGTCCCGCCCATTCGATGACATGGAGGCGCTGGCCTGGCTCCGCTGTCAGCCCGATGGACGCGTGACGGCCAGCGCGGCGGAGCTCGCGCGCCGATGGGGCTGGAACCGGATGCGGGCCGGTCGCCGATTGAAGGCGTGGCAGGAGGCCGGTCACATCCGCCGTAACGCAGAAGCGATCATCGTAACCACATCTATTACACCGACTGTTACCGACGCCGGTGATGTCACAGTCATGCCTCCGGCTACGGTCGCGCGGCGTTCCAAGTCACCGGTCAAGCTCGCCGCATTCATCGTGGCGTTGGCGCTCGCTTGCGTGTCGGCCGCCTTCTCGATAGATGGCCTCACCGCGATCTTTGCCGGCGCGTTCTGGCCCGTGATCACCATGGGCGCTGCGCTGGAAGCCGGGAAGCTCGTTGCAGCGGCGTGGCTGACCGAGTATTGGCACTCGGCGCCGTCCCTCCTGCGCCTAGTCCTCGTCGCGATGATCGGCGTGTTGATGAGCCTGAACGCGGTCGGTGTGTTCGGATTCTTGACGCGCGCCCACCTTGATCATATTGCGGCCGTCGATCTGGCGCTCGCGGATAGAACCGCCAACTCCGATTCGCGCCTCGCGATCCAGGGCCAGACAGTCGCCGACCTCGATCGGCGCATCGCCCAGATCGACGCGGCCATCGAGGAATCGACACGGCTTGGCCGCCCGGTCGGCGCGATGACGATTTCTGACCAGAAGCGCCGTGATCGCGCGGACATCGTTGCGGCGCGCCAGCGCGAGGCTCAGGCGCTTGCCGGCCTGCAGATCGAGAAGGCGAAGATTGACGCTCAGCGCCGGCGCGCCGAGGCCGACGTCGGCCCGGTGCGATATCTCGCAGAGCTGATCGGTACACCAGCCACCGACCTCGATCGACCAGTCCGCCTGCTCACGCTGGCGCTTATCGCCGTACTCGATCCTTTAGCGGTGGCGCTGCTGCTCGCCGCCGGCACACATACGAGGCGTGTGGGCTCGCGCTGACCATTTTCCGGGATGACCCCCGATCAATCCCGGGCAGCCCGCGGACTGCTCGACTGGTCTCAAGCCGAATTGGCGGCTCGAGAGCACCATCCGCGACTTTGAAAAGGGCCGACGGGTCCCTTCGATCAACAATCTGGCCGCTATTCGCCGCACGCTTGAGGCTGCCGGAGTGGAGTTTATCGACGACGACCAACCCGGGGTCCGATCGATCCGGTGACGATAGATGGTTGGAAGCAAACACGTTCCCGCCCGACCATTTGTGCACGCTTTGAAGCCGCAAGCGCGCGCGCTATAGACTAAGCCTGAGAGCATCGAGTGGCTGAGATCGACGTCATGCAGGCAAGGACGATTGTTTTTGGAGCGGAACATAAGCGACGGCGGTTCAACCGGTCGTCCACCGCTTCCGGTCAAGCGGTATTTGCGCCGTGCGCAATTAGCAGCGCTGCTTATTTGAGCCCAGGCACCTGGATGGAGAGCGCCCGCCAGTCCAGCTAATCGCGCAAATCCGCAACGCATGCGGCGAAAGATCGAGCGCGCTGCGACATACTCGGCGTGCCCATACCGGACCTCTTCGTCGCCTCCACATACATGCTCTAGAACGTTCGAAGCGGAATCGGACCGCTCTCTGTACGCACGCTGTGGCGATTGCGCCGAGGCGCCTGGGTCGCTTCGGCGACCGGTTCGTCGACGGCCGCTCCCGCTCTTTCCGGCGCATTTTCTGCAGATCTTCTGCACGCTTGCAGATCCTTCGAGTTCACCGGATGGCGCGCCCTACCGCATTAAACTTGCCGTCGAGAGATCGGGTTTCCGGCAGTAGTGCTCCCCGTCAAGAGCGCTTCGATACGAGGCCGCAACGTGGTTCGATCAGAACGGGTTGTCGGCGTCTTCCCCGAAACGACGAGGTGCCATCGGAGATTCGTCCAACGCAGCAGCACAGTTAGAGAGCCCGAAACGGAACGAACAAAACATCGAAAGACGTGCAGGATTCGGACATTTACGCAGGAGGGGGAGTGAAGGCAAGATAAAGCGGGTTTCCCCGCTTCCGGAACTTCGTTCCTAAGTGTTTGTCTGCACATTGTTTTGGGTCGATCCTTCGACGTTCCATCGAGATCAGCGAGCGGCGCTTTTTCCGATTATCATTCTCTTTCAATGCTCCGAGAGCCGTCGCCCGCGATAGGTTGCAAATCGGAGATCGCCATATCTTCGCCGGCACAGCTATTTGTACGCTGGATCACGCGGACTGCATTTCTGGCCTTGCGCGATGCCGTTTCGCTTCCAATCGTCGTCTGATGGCGCGCAACGAAGACGACTTTCGCATTCGTCCCGGCAAGGTCCGCGATCGCGGTGGCGGCCAGATTGCCGGGCGCGGGATCGGCGCGTCGCGGGGTCGCCCGACCAGCTTCGTCGGTGAGGTCCATCGGGCGATCCGGCGCGCTGGCGGCAACCCGAACCGGGACCCCGGCACCGGGAAGGGAGGAGGCCCGTTCAACGCGCGGGGCCGGGGTGCTGCAACGGCGCTGAGCCTCAAGGATCGGAGTGCGTGGAGCCGGGACGGGAGCGGGGTGCGTACGCGGGCGCGACGGGTGGCGGTGAAGGCCCGTGTGGTGAAGCTCAACCCGCAGCGCGGAGCTGCCGGCGGCCGGCAGTTCGTCAGCGCCAAGGCCGTGGACGCGCACCTGCGTTACCTCGAACGGGACGGCTTGACCAAGCGTGGCGAGAAGGGCCAAGTCTATTCCGCGGAGCGTGACTTGGACGACGGCCGCGCTTTCCTGGACCGGAGTCGGGATGACCGGCATCAGTTCCGTTTCATCGTCTCCGCCGAGGACGGCACAGAGCTGGCCGATCTGCGCACCACCACGCGCGACCTGATGCGGCAGATGGAAGCCGACCTCGGAACCAAGCTCGACTGGATCGCGGTCGACCACCACAACACCGGACACGCGCACACCCATATCCTCCTGCGCGGCGTCACTGAGGACGGCAAGACCCTCAACATCGCCGGCGACTATATCGCCTACGGCATTCGCGAGCGCGCCAGCGATGTCGTGACTCGGGAACTGGGCCGGCAGACCGAGCTCGAGGTAGCCAAGCAGCTCGAGCGGGAGGTGGCTGCCGATCGTTTCACGCGGCTTGACCGGATGCTGATCGCCGAGCAGCAGGGCAGGGAGTTTTCCGACCTGCGCCCCGACCAGGACATGCGCGACACATTCCGCCAGAACCGGGCGCTGCTGATCGAACGAGCGCGGAAGCTGGAGCGTATGGGGCTGGCGACCGAGATCGAGACCGGCAAATGGATCGTCTCGCCAAAGGCCGAGCCCGTGCTGCGGGAGCTTGGGGAGCGCGGCGACATCATCAAGACCATGCACCGGGCGTTGCAGCGCGAAGGGCTTGCGGCAGACCGCCATCCCGGCGGCTATGTTCTACATCGAGATAGTGCGACCGAGCGAATCGTCGGCCGCGTGCTCGACAAGGGGCTTGCCGGCGACGAGATGGCCGAGCGGGTCCGGCTGGTGATCGACGGGCTGGACGGGCGCGTGCATCACATCGAGATGGATGCCGCGCGCGCCGAGGAGGTCGGTCGAGGCATGATCGTCGTGGCCGGCTCCGCCCCTCCCGGGCCCCGCGCTGCGGACAGCAATATTATCGACGTAGCAGGTGAAGGAGGCGTTTATCGCCCGTCGCAGCATCTGGAGCGGGCGCGAGCCGCCATCGAGCGTATCGGCGGTGACCCCGAAGCCTTCGTTCGCTCCCATGCACGACGGCTGGAGGCGCTGCGCCGGGCCGGGCATGCGGAGCGGATCGACGCCGATCATTGGCGCGTTCCCGCCGATCTTCCCGCACGCGGTCAAGCCTACGATCTGGCACGGGACCGAGCGAATATCCGCATCAGCATCCTGTCTCACAATGGCCTTGACCAGCAGATCCAAAGCGACGGTGCGACCTGGCTGGACCGGGAACTGGCCGCGCCCAGCCGTACCCCGCTCGCCAATACCGGGTTCGGCCGGGAGGTCACAGAGGCCATAGAACGCCGCAGGCAGAGCCTCGTGAACATGGGCCACGCTATCAGGCTCGAGGACGGCCGTATCCGCGTGTCCAGGGACTTTATCGCCGATCTGGAGCGGACGGAGGTGACCCGCGTCGGCAAGGCCATGGCTGCCGAACGCGGGCTGACGTTCACCGCCGCCAAGACCGGCGGATACGTCAGCGGCACGCTTGTTGGCTCGGCCCAGCTTGTGAGCGGTCGTTTCGCCATGATCGATGACGGCATCGGCTTCCAACTGGTGCCGTGGCAACCCGTGCTCGACAAGCGCGTCGGCCAACATATCACCGGCACAGTGCGCGCTGCTGGCGGCATCGAATGGAGTTTCGGCAGGAGTCGGGGGGTGGGGCTGTAAATGTCCCCAACATCGTGACCTGCTCATAGCCGTGGGGCCAGACAGCGCCATCCGGCAAATGTTCGCGCGCCGATCAATCTCTTTGTCGCGAAGGACTACACTGAGGCGGTGGTGAGATCCCGGCCTCAAGCAGCCGGGCTGATTGGAGCGCCGATGCGACAGGGCCAGCGCTGCCCGTTGCAGCAGCACCGCTCCTGAGGCTGGAGCCGCTCGACACCGTCCCGGCGCATCAAGGTTGGGGCGCACCTGGTCACCTCGTGCGCACGCTTGGCCAGGACGATTGTTACATCGTCACAGCGAGCACGCCCGGTGTGCCACCGGTGTGCAACGCCGCGGCCGGTCTTGCTTCCCATCAGCAAAATCTCTCATCGTTCCAACGGTGAGGCAATCTGTGCAATCCGCGGCACAGGGCGAAGACCCCTGATCGGGATCGTGCAGCATTTTCCCGACTGGTGTATCCTGTTTGGAGGCTTAGGGCCTCCCCCCTCGGTGCCATCAAGCGGCTTCCACCCAAAAGGACAGGCACCGTTTCGCGTGGAGGACAAAAGACGGTGTTGCTTTTCGGCTTCTGAGAAGCCGCTGGATGGCTTGCACACCCGCCGCTCGCCGCGAAGGCAGGGTTGCCACGCAGGCAGTCAGACCGCGGACGCGTACGATAGCGGAGCCGGCGTGCGGCTCAAGCCGTGGAAGGCCGCGGCCCGCAAAGGAGCGGATCGCGCATCTCTTGCGCGGGACCAGCGGGATGGGCGTCAGGGGTCTGAGCAATGCCGCGGTACGGCAATGGCAAGGCCATATCGCGGCCCCGTGACCGCAACATATGGCGTCTTGATCCCGAATTCTCGTCCGCCAATCGGGCCGGGCATCATTTCGCCGACGGCCATGAGCTGGTTGCTTTCGATCTGCCCGCTGCGAACGGCTAGCCGGCGACAATCGGCTGGGAACTGTTGGGCGGGCCTGGACCCCTTGACACCGGTTGCGTCGGGCCAGGCCGCGAGCCTCAGGGAAGCCAAGGACTCCTGCGAGACGGCGCTGGTTCAGGCGTTAGTGGCTCTCGGCTGTTCGCCGAAGGTGAGTCCCAAGTGCAGGATTCGGGTGGCTGGCGGCATTGGTGGGCGCAGGCCTGGGGTCGTGATGGTGAGGCACATCGTCGCCGGTTGTCTCCATGGAGCCAGTCAGGGCCAATCCGCTGAGGCTGGCGTTCTCGTGCTGGTTTCGGCAATCGGCGAAGTTACTCCGCGGAAGACCGCGCAGTCCGAAGATGCTGCTGGGGACAGCGAGACAAGCCGCCTATGCCTGACTGCTGTGGTTGCGTCTCGGTGCGGCTTTCCATTGACGGGCCGGAGCCGCCGTGATTCGATTCGTGGGCTGGCCGCCACAGGCCAGATAAGCAGCCCGCACAGGTGCTGGTAACACCTGCACGGGCCTAACCCTCAACATGGAGTACACCATGTCTCAGGCTGATTTTGCCTATACCACGAGTCGTTCGATCCTTTCCGCCGCTCTCGCCCTGCGGCGTCGGCAGTTTGTCACCGGCGGTGCCGCCGTCACCCTCGTCGCGGCCGTTACAGCCTCGCGGGCCGCCAGCGTTTCTGTCCCTGAGGCTCCGGACCCGATCCTCGCCGCCATCGAGGACCACCGCCGGGACTTTGAGAAGCTACGGCGCTTGCTCGCCGAGCAGGATGCGGCCGAGCGCGAGCTGCGGCGGGCGAGCAAGGGCAGGCGGGCTGCGCTGGAGGCCCAGTTGGCTGACCTCTGCGAGGCAGAAGGGTTGCTCGGCCGGATTGAGATGAAAGCCTCGCTTCGGCTCGCCAAGACAGTGCCGGCAAGTCTGACCGGAGCAGCCGCCGCGCTGCGGTATGTGCGCGAGCGCTACGCCGTCGGCCGATATCCTATGTACGAAGAGGATGGCTACCGCCTGCTGCTGTTCTCGACCGAACGTGCGATCTGCGCTGCGGCAGGTCTCGCTGCTCCGCACAGCGGTTGGTGATCAGTAATGGCAATGCGCGCTCGGAAACGCCACGATTAGGTGGCGATCGTGAGCGCGCAGCCCGTCCTCGGTCGCTGGCTCTTTCGACGAAGCGCGAGGTTCGCCGTCATAGATTTTCGCGGCTGACTTGGGGGCGTCAGCGGCCCTCTCGTGTGCGCCGCGAAGTCGGGCGTGACCAACCCGCCCGGGTGCGAGCCTCACGTCATTGGCCAAACGGGCCATAGCGTAGAATAGCGCGATCTCTGGCCATTCATGCTTCACCAAATACGTCGCGGATTGGATTGATGGCCTGGAAGGCTAAGCCAGCCGCCCCGCACGACGATCACGCACTGCGGCTTTCCTCAGGTGCAAATACGCGCCCGCGCGGCGTCCAGCGTGACACAATGTGTTATCGCGCCGCCCTTGAAGTGGCCGACGCATCGCGCCCGGAACGCGAGGTCGGTGCAGTCGCCGGCCGCAAGGCGCGTAAGGACGATGTCCTTCACCATCGGCTCCAGTGGCGCCGACAGGCTGACAATGTTGCCGTCGCGATCGGTCAGGAAGATGATGGCGAGCCGGTCCGGCAGCAGCCGGTCCGGCACCTCGGGCAGTTCGAACGTCTCGAAGTGACGGTGCACCAAGGGCGCGAACATGCCGCGCCATGTCTAGTGCAGAGCACCGTCCTGTGCCTTGACCGACATCACGCCATAGGCAGGGTGCTCGTACTCGCCGGCATACGCCGCGAGCTCGTGCGCCGGTCGCGTGTTTTTGTGACGCGCCTTCTCCCGCGCGTTCTTGTCGGCCTGCATATGGGCGATGAATTCGTCGCGCTGCTTGCGGGAGCGCGCGCGCCAGTCGACCGGCTCCCCGGCCGCGCAGCCGGTCGAGAATGTACTAAGTCAGCGTCGACGTCACTTCGCTCGGACTGCGGTTCGTAAAGACGGCAATTCCGATTCCATGATCCGGCACGGGCGTCATTTGCGTTCCCCAGCCCGGCCAACCGCCGCCATGCCGGACGAGCCGGTCACCGCGATAGGCGTTGGTATTGAAGCCGAGGCCATAATGCGCCTCGCCGGGTGGTGCGATGTAGACGCGCGACGCATGCAACTCGCCAATCAGCCCGGCCAGTAGCAGGCGCGCACCACCTAACTCACCTTTACCCAGATGCAGCAGCATCCAGTTCGCGAGGTCGGCGACTGAGGTGTTGATCGCGCCAGCAGCAGTGGTCCGGATGGGCAGGCGCATGGCCGCCAGCCTGGTATCCTCGTGCACCATGTATGGTCGCGCCGCATCATCTGAAGCTTCAAGTTCGTCCAGATTTAATCCGACGGTCATGGCGAGACGATCGGCTAGCCGCGCTCGGATGAACGCTTCAAAACTTTGTCCGCTGAGGCGTTCGATGGGCAAACCCGCGACGTTGTAGCAGAGGTTGCTGTACTGCCAGGCGGCGCGGATATCGCGG
>Ga0307509_10005458_pt1 | contig 17670 bp, 17 predicted proteins | sample 10_EM_MG_FD_202245 | JGI IMG/M metagenome (GOLD analysis project Ga0307509, IMG submission 202245) | Populus trichocarpa ectomycorrhiza microbial communities from riparian zone in the Pacific Northwest, United States - 10_EM | ecosystem: Host-associated > Plants > Roots > Unclassified | place...
CGTGCAAATGCTCTAAGCGAGGCAGAGCAAAAGCGGGGTAGGGAGAGGAAACATCATCAAAAGAAGACGAAATCCATCAACCCAGAGTGAAGAAAGCCCAAAGGGATGAACCTAAGGGAAGGGGAGCGTAGAGGAGGTATGACTCCACCCCCTAGAGCGAACTCATAATGGGGGGTGGAGTTTGGAAAAGTGGTGATAATTTCGTGGTGTTGAGATTTCAATCGCCGGGTGTGTAGAGGAGATGGAGGATGCCCAATCGGCGCCTCATAACAACAATATGAGGGCTGGCAGGGAAATTAAAAAAAAATTCTGAAGCCTGTGCTGGACTTGGAAGTTTGTATAAATTTCGTTGTGGGTATTATATGGTGAGAGGGTAGTAGAGAGATTGAATAGGATTGTATTTAAGGTTAACTTTTGACTTTATTAGGGCGCGAGTGTGATTTGCCTCCGCCCAAAAAATTGGTGTTAGGGTTTTGTCGGCTGATACTTCCAGTTGTTTAGCTCTTTCTCTAATCTATTTCAACACCTATTAAACCAAATGGTTGTTTATTTTTTTAAAAAAAAAAAGTACACCGGAGGGCAAACACCGATGCTTCAGGAAAAATGGCCTTCTCTCGTTCCTTCCTCCTCCAGTTGTCATGTCAATACACCAATTTTCAAAATTTCAAAAAATTCAAAAAAAAACACCAACACCAAGGTATTTCTAACCCAGCACATGCTGGGTTGGGCTGAAAACCCTTCCCACTCTAGATAACAAATTCTCCAAGTCTTGGATATCTTGCGACTGTTTGATACGACTGTCGGCTTCTTCTGATATCTGCCATCCATAGTGCTAGACCCTAGGGCCAATTCAGCTGTTGCATATGTTGAGTAAGAGCTGCTGGGCATATGCACAAGTGCATCTTGTAGTTCCCCGGTAGGTCTCCCGTGACAGCTCAAAAGAAGAACAGCGCTGAGTGTTAGTGCAATGTGAAGCACAATGCAGCATGACTGAATGTCCTTTTCCTTCTTCTCTTTTTTTTCCATTCGAAGCAAGGAGGAGTGATGACATGGTCAGACTATCCGGCTAACTCCCAATCCTCTACTTATAGCCCTAAGTCTGGTGGCAATCTTTCTCCGGTTTCCTGTCACTATGGTTAATCCTTGGTTTTAAAACTGGCTTTTGACAAAATTGCAGCTAGGCAAGCCCTTAATTTCTTTTTACCAAATCTCGACCTAGTATTAGATAACCGGAATTTTCAGGTACAGTATATATGTGTGATCATAAACAGTCACTCGGGGAGAGGGGGTTAGCAGGAGTCAGTTGGTTACCGGAGAGGGGCCGAAACACGCCAAAATTGAAAGTTTTCGAATTACCATTACCCGACAAAAATAGGCGGAAGCAACTTGGAAAAAATCCAAAGCATAATTTGCTATAATAGCACCTACAAAAAAAAGTTTGGGGCTTTTCCCTTTAATTCTCCTTCACCGGTGAGGAGCGGAATGTCCTTTCACCAAAACCACAGTTTTTGCATCGGAAAGATACACCGCAACACACCTGACCCAGTTTATATACTCGCGGCTCTGTACAGGACAAACTCCAGGAAAATAATTGAAATAAATATATATCATACTTCAGAAGCTGAGTCTCAAGATATTTGTGGAAATACAAGGGCCCAAAAACCTGCAAGCTTGGTGTGTTTTGGGGCTAGGTAACCTTTCAAGTTCTATGAAGGCGGATATTATGGCAGGTCACACAGGTTACACGCTATTAAAAAGGGGGAGCTTGTTACTGGCGTAGCGAGAGGTGCAAAAAGTATTTAGCTCATCTTCTCGGCATGCCACCGTCAGGCCAGCACCAATAAATATTCTTTCAATCCCGTCTTTGGATACACTCCCTGTCTTACATACTTCCGGTAACATAAATACATATATCTTCCCAACTAGTGATAAAAGACACAATTCTATAAGTCATCTCATTCCATCAAATAGCATCAAAAACTAAGTTGAAAAATACTTATTGAAGGGGCCAATATCTCCTTCGCCTAGCCTCTGTATCCTCAAATTGCGATATTTCCACTGTTGACTATGCAGCGTAGAGGGAGTTTAGCAATTGGGTTTCTTGTGCATCCCCGGCTTTCCTCGCCCATCCATTTTAGGGCTACAATAGCTACCGCTCTTACTCCACACAACGACCGAGCGGGGTTTAACGATCGGATTATTTATCTCCCACTTCTCGCCCCCTCCTCGCGCATAGGGCGTGAGTGCCTGACTCTAAAAGCTGCTAGAAGCGACTACGTACTCGGTTCTCCCGCAGATGGTAGGGGCAGGAAAGCTCAATTCAAATCTATCGTGCTCTTCAGGTTTGTTAAATATATTCCTATTAGAATCTAATACTACAGTGAGTGGGCTGAGTGAGGAAGACCGCAGTGATTTAACAGATGGGAATACTATTACCAGTTGGACCTAAGTCCTTGGTATCTCAGATTATAGTATTTGTGGGCTATGTGGGGCTAGGGTGGTGTGATACTCCGGTGGGGCGTGCGCCGTATGAGGCCTGTGCTGGATTGTCAGCCCGCCCCCGCGAACCGGGGGCAGGTGAAGCCGGACTCTCGATATCTGTCCTCCGACCGTCAGATCGACTCCATTTCTCCATGATATAGGGCATGAAACTGGATCGGCTAAATATCTCCCGGATTTTGGACCTGACTCTTACCCCCCACGGGCGCTTCCAGAGGCCCACTGTCGCTATTACCAGCAGTATGAGACCCCATAATAGGAGCGTGCTCACCCAGAAAGAGCTGAGAGTTAGGGGGTTTTTGTGCCAATCCATTATGGTGTCCATGCCGAAATACTGATAGGATCTCTTGTCAGAAAATACTCATATTGAAGAGGGGAAGAAATATACCGAAGTACAGAAACTGAAGGGAAGGAACGCTGTGGCAACGAGGGAGAGAAAATGGAACGTCTCCGTTTGCTGCGCTTGCTTCGCAAGCAGGGCGTGGGTCCTCTTCAATGTATCCTCGGTGCGCTGAATTGCATCGCTTGCTGCATCAGACGTTCTATCGTTATCAGACTTCAAGAATCCGTAAAGCTGCGCAGGGGTTAGCATTCCTGTTGTGGGTTTTGGTATAATTATTGTACAATTTCTCTTCTGACTTCCATATTTTCTACTAGCATATTGATTTTCTTGGTGAAGCATTTCCTCCCTCGGACCACCTCGTCAATAGTATCCAAGGTATTCAGCCACATCTGTTCAGGATATTCCGAGACAGGAGCTGGAGAAATACTCATAAGGAGGGGGTTTTGCCGAAGTGGGTATTCCCTCTCGATATCTTTATCTTTCATCCGGTAGCTTGTCAAAAATAGGCTGCGTAGGTCCTGGAGAATGGCGACCTGTCGTTCAGCCACGCTGATAGTAGCGAACAGACCTGCCGAAAGTCTGTTAAATGAGGTGAGGAGTTCTAGAACTTTCTTCTGCTTTCTCTTCCGGACACTATTCTGTCGTGCTCGCTCATCTTCCTCTTTCTGTCTTTGTCGATCCTCCTCAGCTAGAATATCTCCTTGCTGTAATTCTTCTCCTTGCGGTTCATTGGAGGGAATTCCTCTCATCCCTTGATTATCCTCGTAGGTCTTTGCGTCCGATATCATTTGGTCGATATCCTCCTCCTAATCGTCCTCGGGGATTAGTGCTAGATTCATTGGGTCAAAGGGGGGGATGGGTTAACTAGCTTGCACAACGAAGCTTGAAGCTTCAGCAATGTCCATAATTCTGGATCCATACGATTGGAAATCGTATGAATCATTGCTTGAAGGGCGCCGACGCGCTCTTGAAACCTGTGAAGTGGCACTTGATCTTTGGCGCTGTCCTCCTTGGGTCTGAATATCACCATTGTACCTTCAGAAATTACTTAGTAAAGATGTCAGGTGAACAATCCGCAAAAGGCAAGGTTTACAGTCATCAAATATCATGTATCGTGCCTGATGCACTAATATCTCACCGACCTCATCTTTGCCCTCCCCCCTCGCCAAGGCACTGTGATCAGGGACGCCGGCTCCCAGGCGTTTGATCTAATAGCTCAACACTCTCACATTCCAGGCCCGGCGAGGTGCTGCTGCTTGATTTCCCGAAATATGGGAATGATACGAAAAGGGTGAACCTCCCTTTCGGTGGGCCAGACTTGAGTAACTCTGATTGATTTTTGGAAGGCACCCGTAATGAGATACCTGTTCTAAACCTTCCGCGGCCAGGCAGTGCGAGGACTCTTTTTGAATGTGCGTGTCCAAAAGAGGTTGTATTTTGGAGGTGGAGTTCTTTCGCCATCGCATTTAGTAGATTATGATCCTACTTAGTAAGCGCTTGCTTTGGAAGACAAATTACTACGGGGGCAGAGCAACTTACCTATGTATCATAACACTGGGGAAAGTCTCTTGAGAAAAAAAAGTCCTTAAGTATTAACATGTGGAGGATAAATTCGACTCTCACAGAAGCTAGAAAGTTGCGGCACGAAATTGTTCATAGCGCAAACAGACAATGAGAAAGTAGATCTTTGGAAGGTAAACTTACATGATACTTAACAGTGGCCCCAGCGACTGTATTAGTTGGGACTCTTTTGTAGGGTTAATTATTTGGTTGAGTTGTTTGGACTCTATGAGCCTATCCTTGGGCACTTGGAAGAATATATCGTCCCCCTCACTAAAGCCTCCCGAGGAAGGACTGCCCCCCTCATCCACAGCATTTCCATCTGCGGGTCTCAACGAATAGACAAAAATCACCACATCCTCCTCTTTTCTATTTTTTAGTTTTTCACTCGTGAGGTTGGAGTTCGGGAATAGGAAGTCTTTCTCATCATAAAAGTCTTCTGGTTCACGTATGGTTTCCCAACTAGCAAGGTGGCGCAGTCGTCCGTGAGGGAGCGCAAGAGACCCCGGTGGAGCCTGTGATGATTGGGGAACGGATCCCCCTGAGGACTCGAGGCTCGAGTGGGAGTCCAGCGGAGCAGTAGAGTTTATGCTTAGATCCCCCATCTCGGTAATACAGAGTTTGGAGGAGGAGTATAGAGACGGTTTCCTGGATTCCTACTAGCATTATAACAGTTACTTGGGGGGGGGGCTCCATTTTTATGTAGAGCCTTAAGTCTGGTAGAGAGACACAATTCGCACGGCTTAGGGTAAAACCTTTGAGTGCCTCGCGTGGCGGACTGGGCCGGATAGAGGGGGAGACTCGACCTAACTCCGACAAGGAGGAACACCCACCCCGGAAGTCCGAGTCTGGGCATTAAGTTGATCAACAGGGGGGCGTACTGTAGTGTACTAGTGCTCGGGTATGGTGATAAATGTCGGAAAACTTTGCGTTGCGAGACAAGGATTAGGGGCGCTGATCGATTAGAGGTGCTGTTGACCCTGAGCAGTTGTAGCCAAGGTTTGGCTATTATTTGGACTCTATAGATTTTTATTAAGATTGAATAAGGCTAAGCTGAGACTAAAAGAGAAATAGGGATTTTGGAAAGGTTCATTTAAGGGACTCATATAAATGAGCTGATTGAACTGTGTAATGATACCTGATGATACCTACTCCTTCAATACAGATTTCTTGTGCCCCCTATATCCGGAATTTTTCCACTCACGCAAAGTGCTTCCTACTACTCCACCCGACCCTGCAGATCTTTTTTCCTTGCTTTATAACTATATTAGAGTACATGGGCGTGGACCAGGGTCTGTCAAACTCTCGCCTACCGGCAGCTACCAGATGTCAAAACTAGATGTGTGATGCGAATTATGCAACTGAGTACTTTACTCAAGTGGGGAGGGTAAATTAATTTTTGGTGAAGGAGAAAGGGTTTTCAAACTCTTGGCGTTCGTCTTAGGGGAAGTTCGGCAGACTTACCCTTCATGCCAGTACCGCCGAAGGAGTGGATCGACTTGTGGTGACTGACGAGTCACTGGACAATGCTGTCGTGTTGTTTATGGAATAAATTGGTGTTTTATGATAGATTGATTGTATAAAAAACGGTCCCCGAGGCTCGCTGGGGAGAGGGTGACCCAAAACCGGAATTATCTCAATCCTTAGATGTTTCCCATTTTTATTTTTTCCTCCCTCCAGGTTTTGATTGTTTCCTGGGATTGAATCTATTTATTTTAGCTCAAATGTTGCTAGAGAGAATTTGGAACCCCAACTCCTCGTCCAATTCTCAATTGCTAACAGAAATATGGGAACAACTATCAGACTTAGTGAAGGAGAGAAATCTTCGATGCCGATATCATTGTTAGCTCTGTTAGCTCTACGATATGTTGAGGTACGGCTACCCACTTAGGTCATGTCTATGGGTTAGCTTAGGGCCTACCTACTGTGTTTGGGTTAGGTCTATCATTCGTTGTGCGGGAGTGGGCTTGGCACGGGCGTTTCCCTTTAAGTAGTCTTCTCTCTTGTACGACTAGTCATTAACGAACATCTCACCTCACACACGTATCACACACACATCCCAACAATGATATGGTTCTGGCCGTCTATAATGTCCTCCAAGTCTATAGCAACGGGGACGCAGGCTTGGCACACTTTTTAGTCCCCACATTAAGGAGCTAGGGCTCTTTCATGTATTTTGTCATAATATATCACGTTATATATATCATACCACAAACCTTACAATATAATATAGCACAGAAGGACTGGAGGAATCCGGAAGCAAGTGTGCTGTGTCCTAGATGTGAGAACGAACCCGAAACCTTCGAACACGTTATAGCTGATTGCCAAGCCCTCGCTAGTGCCAGGGTTGGGCAACCTGATGAAATCTTTGACATTTCGCCGGAGTCTTTGATTTGGGCCGAGAATAAAAAGGGCTGGGATTTGATGAAATGTTTGGTTTCTTTTATTTCATTGAATAAGTTAAATTTTCCTGGTAATATGGATGTTTTTCCGTTTACGAGAGCTTCACAACTACAGTCCTGATTGAAGGAGTACAATATTCAAGGAACCCTGATTACACGGGATGTTCACATTGATTTCATACCGTTGGGTATTTTTGGTTTTGTTTATGATTTTTTATCTTTTGTTGTGTTTTGTTTTGGGTTTTTATTTGCCATGGGATTTTTCCTGAATGCAGTGGTTGGACCCTGGGGAGTGCTAGTCATGTACCTAAAATCATACCAAGGATTTAACAAAAAAAAATTACAATATAATATCATATCATATCATATATGATATGATATCTTATGACTAAATACATCAAAGAACCCTAGCTTCTTGATTTTGTAATTTTTTACCCTAATAAGTGTGCCAAGCCAGCGTCCCCGTTGCTATAGACTTGGGGGACGTTATAGACGGCCAGAACCATACCTAGAAAAAAAAGATCTTAGCCCCAAAGGCGTTTCTCAACACACTGCATTACTATAGCAGCGATTTGGTTAAAGCTCTTTCAAGTAGCCTGCCTGTAAATTAAGAGCTCACAAAAGGAACTTATAGAATAACGGCAATAACCGACGGAATCTCTCGATGTAGGGCTTAAGTTCTGGTTCGACCATTTCTAATCCTGGAAGAAGAAGTCCTGTCATTTTGGGCCAGATCTGCGTGCCAAGGGCGAGCAGTGGTTGCTTATGACCTAGTGAGCTTCCAGCCTGTCTGAATGTTTCACATAAGAACCCACACTGGTGCCTAGCCCTGACATTGAAGCTGCTTCGGGGGCTCAAATGCTTGGCAGATTCTGTAACAAAATGACTTAATTACCCCACTCACCCCCTTCTCGGGCCCTCTGAGCTCTTGGTATCGCGGACCTATTGCTGGAAGGGAAGGAAACTCCCCGGGTTTATTACCGGTACAATTGGTGAGCACCGTACTATCTTAGTGGGTGTGGAAAGAGATATTATTAATTGAATATCATAAATTTGCCAGAGCTGTACAGTCTCCGTATGTTCGGGATTAAAGTTTAGCCGAAGCGCGGCAATCATTCACTGCTGCTGACTAGCCCTAGCCAAGGCTTGATGAATAATTGCAGCTCCAGATTTCCCCATCACCTATGGCTCATATTGTAATAAGTTAATACAGGGGTGATGCGATAGCAGTCCATTTTAGGAACGTCATAATATTACGAGTATTCTAGTACCGTCCACGTCAGTTGATATACTGGCGCTTACGCCATATTTGTTTTCCCAAGTCCGATTTTATGTGTATCTGCGATGCCGAGGGGCTCTTTGCTTTTGCTTCCTTGCTGCATGTTCTCCAAAAGGAGGGCGAGATTATCATATCCCGAACAGACTTTTGGTAGATTACGGGCAGTCATCCTGCCGTGGTGTGGTATGCTCTTTTGGGTGCTTCGTATATCGTATACACTCTGGGCTACTGTACTAAGTTAGTAGATCTGGACCTCCTACTGATTCCTACAGGCACTTCTAAATTGTCGATCATTTTCACCCTGGCCCCTCATAGATTATTCACCACATTGAGGAGGATAGGTTGCCTTGCGGTTTGTCCGGGGAAGATAATTTGGCGAGTTATCCGAAATCCAGCTCGTTCGTCCTATGATCTGATGTTATAAACTTAAGGCTTAGTTACACAAAGGTTTCTGTGGGCCGCCCCCGCTCCAGATTACTAGCCAACCTAGAATTTTGGAGGCAGGGATGTCCAACACCTTATGCCAGGCTAATCGGGGTGAGAGAATTGCTCAGTTGTGTCGATGGCCCGAGATGTAATAGCTATTTCCCCTCATATTTTCTCGTTGATTATATAGTCAACAAAAGCGGGGGTGACACTACAAGAGGAATCAAATCCTCCGATCGTTACAATAAGGCTTTTTCATCCACAAGTACAGTACATCAAACCGTACTCCACTTTGCTATCTTCCCACACCTTCTAAACTCCAGGATACATTCAGAATACACAATCCAAGATCAGGATGCCTCTCCTCCCGGAAGAGCTTGAAATGAGAAGGAGGTTAGATAGAGCCATGGAGTGGCTTGAGCCGGATACAAGGTGCAAGGGATCAATGGTAGTGGATGGCTTCGAAGACAAACCCACCTCAATCGGAATGCGTCAGCTGTGGAAGGGCAGCTGAGTCCGCAATTCTCGCTATTGATACTAATTCCGGACCCGGAAGGAATTCTACTACCGAAGTTTCGGAATCACCCCAACCGCGACAAGTCCTATTCCCAGCTTCTGCAACTACCGCCATTATGATGGATCTCCATAATAAATGTGAATCGACCACGATAGCGGCAACGAAACAGGGCGAGTGACGAGCGGTGAAACGAAACGAAACATCAAGCAACTCACAACGAAAATAATCGCACATTCAAGTACGGGGAAAATCCTTTCACTAACAACAATCACAGGCTCACGCTCGGCGATGGCTACTCTCAACTGACTAAGGGCGATCACAAGAGTATCTATCAACATCAAAGATATCATATCCATGAGCCACCATGATACTCCATGTGAGTCTACCCTTCACCCGTGAGCACTCCCGGGCTAACAAAAGGAAAATAAACACGACTGCTCACAGTATGTGCATATGTTCCCTTCGGGTGTAAACACCTTTTACATCCTTTCCGGCTTGCAGTACAGCCTTTCCACTTCCCTTCCTATGTCTGCATTCCTGCACAGGAAATGCTTTCCCGAACCTCCAAACAAAAGCCCTAAACCGAAGCCATATTCCCGAAGCCTCAGCGCATTTCCGAATGATAAAAAAGCGCGCTCTCGGAAGCTATCCGAACGACAAAGAAACTATCCTGAGAGTATGGAGAGCAGCACCATTTCCAACACTCCAATTACTACCTGATTTCGAGAACTTCTCCAGGGTGGGGGTTTTTACCATAAGACAAGAAGGAAATGATATGTGTATAGTACTATGTTACTCGAGGGGGAACCAGATATATAGTAAGTTACTGCTCAGCAATGTATTTCTGAAACCTGATTGGCGCTCAGCTAAATCTTGTAAATCAATTAAAAAAATCATTGAAAATTTATGAATCTTACATACCTCACAGATAATTAGATCACAGGTAGGACATTGCTGAAAGGAATTTCGTTTGATAATGGTTGCAGGATTGAGTACCATTATATTAGAAGAGTGGTAGTATATTTCCGTAGGAAGTTAGTCAAAGGAGAAATGTTCGGGATGTTTGAGGAATTGACCCTAGGGACCATGGGAGGTTAGCGGTTAGGGTTAGCTCAGAGTTGCGATACATCGGTATTGCAGTATGACAGTTAGGTCATGGAAGAAGTTCTCAGGTCAGTAAAGGATCATGGATAATGAGGGGAATGGTATAAGAGAATGAAATAAGAAAAAAGGCAGTCAGTGTAACAATACTACCTGGTAGAAGTTAATATGCAATAGGTAATGACTTACTTACCTTCCTCTTAGACTATCGTTATAGTCGATATATCTTGATAAGACTATCTTATAGCCTATTGCGTCTTATCGAACGATTACTCCAAGGGAAGAGACACATGAAGATAAGGAGGAACAAAGAGGGAGGGGATAAGGTAGCAAAGAACCAGGAGATAGTAGTAGACAATCTCATCAAAGTCTATTTACATTTAAATCGCCAGAGGTCTGGCATTGGCCAATTCCTCATGGGGCGATTACTCATTAAAAGAGAATGTGTCTGTTAGCCGAGAAGGAAAGACCTAACAGGGGAAGGCGAGAGGGGTTATGAACCAATACTGTTGGGCCACAATCGGCGTGGCTAATGGGGCGTTAAGATGGACGTCAGTTTTCCTGGGATGATGTCGCACCTGGGGTGTCGCAACCGGCAGGGTGGGTCGAGGGGGCCAAGTGAGCTAGGTTACGGGGAGAGAAGACTGGCTACCGTGGTCCGCTACGACACAATTGGAATTAACCCTCTGTAGTAAGATTCTCACAACTCCACCACGCCCTTCGGAGAGAGCCAGTGACAGGGACAGTCGGGGGTTGTTCCGGTAATCTGGGATGGCGGCATAAACATCTCTCCCCTCCAAGAGAATATTTACTGTCGTGCCTACTCATATCTGCATATCTTCTGTGGTCGGGACTGACCTCCCCTAGTTCCAAAAGCATATTTGCTACGATATCCCCCTCCCCGTTCCCAGCCGCACACGGCTGTGGCGTTCGGTCACATTCGATTCCTTTCCGGTAGGGATTGACATTCTCTCATTCCGGAAGCATCTTTATGATCCCTCTTTGTGCGGGTGCTTTGCGGCGATTGGAGGTCTGGCCATATCTGGTATCGGCCGGGTTGGGATTGACGTCTTCTCGTCCCAGAGCCATCTTTACCAGTACCCTACGCCCTCTTTTAAGTGCGCATGTGAGAATCGTATTTCACGTGGGTAAACCTTGGTATTTTGTCACTGTCATTTTTTGTTAAAGGCCCTAGACAGGATTTTAACCCAATATAATGTGGACTTAAAGATGAATTTCCACTTTTGCGTTATGCAACTATATCGCAAACTAAGGAGAAATGCTCCTCCATATCTACACTTCCAATGTCACATGATACCCCATGCCATACCTAGGAAAATATCAATAAGCCGTATAATCATAATTGTGTCTCACACAGCCAACACGCCTGTGTGATCGTAGAGAATAGGAAATCCTATCATTCAACATCGTGCAATCGGTTGCATTAACATCCCATTCCTTAATCTCCAACCGGGCAGCAATTGTCTTCATAATCTCGAGAGATGCGACTCTGCGCCGGAAGCCATGAGACACTTCTGGCCTGAGGGGGGAGTTGGAAGAAACGCCCTGACATATTTGAGATTGAGATATATTAGGCAAGCCTCCACAATCGTGGAGTCGGGATTATGGAATAGACAAGAGTCGACCCGAGAGGCACTCTTGAAGAGTAAAACGCACTGGCCTGGCTGTGGGCTGAATGATAGGAGTGTCGTTAACCGATGAATGCTGCCCGGATCTAGATACGCAGATCCTATCTCCACCCCTAGCATGACAGGGCTCCTCCACCCATAACGGCCGTTCCGGATGCAACCCCCAGAGTATTAAAATTGACGGAAGCCGGTAGTTATCAGAAATAAAGAAAGCGGATAGATGAGGGACAAGGCGAGATAATAGCTTTGGTGATTTCATCTGTTCTAGACAGAAGGATTGACGGACGGATAGATGGAAGGGGTTTTTTAAACTTAATTGGCGGCGATAGGGATACGATACAGGACGAGTGACGAGCGGTGAAACGAAACGCCTAGCAACTCAGAACGCAAATGATCATACAATCAAGTGCGGGGAAAATATTTTCACTAACAACCACAGGCTCTCGCTCAATAACTTCACGGTACTCTATGCTCAACTAACTAACGGCGATCGCAGGAGTATATATCATACATGAAGACATCCTATCCATCAATGAGGTGCCATGCTACTCCATGTGAATCTCTCATTTCCCCATGAGCACACCCGGGCTAACTAAAGGAAAACAAACACTTTCCCCTCCGGGCTTCCAGCGCTTTCCAGCTAGCCTTACAATACTCCACTTTTCTCCCGACTTTCCCGAAAGATACCCGATCCCAAACTATCGTGCATTCTTGCATTCGCAATGCTTTCCCTAATATCCAAACAAACGCCCGAAGCAGAAACGTATACCTGAAGCCAAAGCGAGTCTCCGAAGACAAACCTATGCCCGAAGCCGAAGCCATATGCCTGGATCATCAGGTATATCCGAAGCCATAAACAAGTGTATTCCCGGAAGCTAACTAAACAAAGGAAATATCAAGAGAGTATGGCGAGCAGCACCATTTTCAACAGGTTTATGATCATGTCTTTCCTTCATTATTATTACGGAGATACGTAGGCAAATGGGATTATGCATGAAGGGGAGATCGATAGGTGTGGCAGGCGATAGAATGATTGAGATGGTTTTATTATTCTTATAATGTAGACTTATGTTTGGTTAGTTAGTTTTGAAGATGACGACGAGCGAATGAAGTTTCTGGTTATACATACCCTATAGTTGAGCCTTAGTCTAGCTCGACCGTTTGACCGTTACGCGATTTATCCCCCGTAGCACAGATGAGCAATTTGAGTCCGAGCACCCACCGATTTCATTTCAGCGCCCTCAGTCGGATTAGAGTTGCCATGTAAACATCGCTCAGCCCATTCCCGCTCGTCATCTGTTCATGTTTCTTTACGCTCTGAAAGAATGCGACCTCTTCTAGAATAGCGTCGATAATGGGCGAAACAAGGAGGGATCTATGCACAACCTTTTGTGAGCATACATCGCTGATAGAAGGGAGGCGCCAGGTTCTCCCACACACCTATCAGAAATGTTTTCCAGAAAAAAACCTCAAAACATCCACCCGTAAACCATCATTTCTCCCACCTCGCTTGCCTCCCCCTCTAGCCTCGTCTACCCGTAGTTCCCTGTGTCGCCTCCTCTTGCTAAGCGAGGGAGTCGTGGTACGGTACAAGCGTGCAATATCGATATCCTCATCCCTTGCCTTATCACGCAACCGGCCGATCACTAGGGAACTAGAATTCCTCTCTCCCTGTGACATTGGCTTCTCTCGAAGAACCCACTCACCTCAAATACCTCTTGTCCACTCACTGATTCCGGGAGCAGAACGAGACAACCTAATAGGTTCCACACCCGTCGTCTTCAGTCCCACCGTCTCCGACCGCGAAACTCGCTTTTTCCAAGAGCTAATGGCGGACGCTGCCAACCCGGCTGGTCCGTGCGTGCCATGAGGTCTGTTACCTGGCTCAGGTGAAGCGAGCCAATGAATAATCTGTACATCCCCGTCAGATCCACAAATGGTCATGTTGTAACTCCCTATTGCGCTGCCACAGTGCATTGTTGTCGCCGAATGATTGATTCTGTCCATAACTAGTGCCACAATCTATCCAAAATATTAGCTGAGAGTAAGGATGGTATGGGATAGTCATCCCTAGAGTTAGTGGGGGAGTTGACAGAACCGCGTCGGCAAAGCTGAAGAGTAGAGAGGTGATGTGGCTTCTCTGGTGGCAACCGCCATCCAATCATTTCCATGCCAAGGAAATACCCCTGCAGTTGAGGCTCCGAAATTTACGACACACAGGACCTGACCCCGCATCACAGATTACAGTCGCACCTCGTTATAACGAAAGCCAAGAGTTCAGGTTCTTTCGTTCGTTATAGCGAGGTTTCAGAAGAAATCCCTGATAGCGAGGTCTGTTTGTATGGGAGCAGGGGTATAAATTCCTAGAGGGTTCATTCGTAACAGCGAGGTTCCCTTGTAAGAGTTTCCATTATAGCGAGGTGCGACTGTATTATAAAACACGACACCTTTCTCTGCATACATAAAACACTGTGGTCCATAGTATCATACAGCAACTTGACGAAAGCCCCCATAATAATATTCCGAAACCTGTAGCAATTGAGCAACCGCACAGGATTGGGTCGTGGGTTCTGCCCTTGTTTACCCGATTCCCATAGTTAATGCGCAACGAGGGCAAATCGGAATAAAGAAATAAGCATACAAATGGGTTTAGCAATTCGGGAACAAGAAATATATATCCCGAGAGTTAATATTCCTTATAACTTGCCTTTGATACAGTATCATCCCAGTTGACCGTGTACAGGTGTGCCCTGGACGGTTGATAGGGCAGTTTAGCAGGGCTGGTTGCCTATTTGGGAGGCTGGCAGGAGCCCGCAAGAGCGAGGCTTGGCGGAGAGCCCATTCGCATAAAGGCTTTTCCTCTTAGATCCTTTAGTTAGCATCGTACAACCACACCACTCTTTGCTGGTGAGATACAGAACTAACAAGGGGGAGGATAAGTTATTTGGGGGGGTGTATCTCACACCGGGCGGAAGAAAAGAGGAGGCGATGGATAAGCTGAACTCGATGGACGACTGCGACACTATTGCGGGGGACCTCAACGCCAGACACCCCAGATGGGGGGCAATGGGTGGGGACAACAACACAAACACATACGGATAGGCAGTCAACGATTTCGCCAAGCAACATGGATACCGGATCGACGCGCCTGATGTGCCAACATTTAGGGACATATCGGTCATCGACATATGCCTAAAGAAAGGTAACGAACGGTCTACATGGACGGACAAGGCAGCGTTGGAACACCAGGGTATCATCACCAGACTGGATATGGAGATTCCAAGGAACAACATCGAACCCCAGATCGCATGGAAGAAGGTTGATTGGCGGGAGATGGAAAATCAACTGAAGACAATAAGCGATAACGGGGGCGGATGGGACGATATAACAGAGCTGGTGGATAGACAACCCAGAAAGAGGAGGTTCCGCGGCAAGGATGAGTGGTACAACGAGGAGATAGCAAGAATGGCGGCCGACACCAAATTCCTAAGAAGGAGTGGGAGGAAGGAGGAATGGTCACTTGCCAGGAAGGTGCTGAGGAACAGGTTGATCCAGGGAAAGTACGACAACCTGAAGAACAAGCTAAGCCAAGCGAAGGACCCGGAAATATTCCGGATGATCAAGAGCTTGGAAGGACGTAGGTCGATTCCCCCCATCAAGGACCGAGATGGACAGATAAAGTACTGTCACGAAGATATCAGCGACATCATTGCCGAACAGATTGAATCGGACAAACCCAGAGAATGGTCCAACATCGAGGTTGATATAACGGTGAACGCCCTGGAACTGAAGAAGGGACTGGACAGGTCACCGGGGAATACGGCTGGCGGATACGACGGGATAAGGTATCCATTCTTATGATTTTGGATGAAGCACCAGGAACAACACATGGTGGATACGACGAACCACCTAATCAGATATGGCGAACGGAAATGGCACGAAGCGAGAACCGTCCTGATAATGAAAGCCGGGAAAGATGACTACCAGATGGCCAAGGCATGGAGGATGATACATCTCCTGCCTACGATGTCCAAGGTTATCGATCGAATAATACTACAAAAAATGGAAAAGGACGTAGTATTAGGAGATACACAATACGGATCACGGAAGGGACGATCGTGCCACGACAGTGTCAAACAGACCGTGGAATTCCTCGAATACCACAAAGGGAGTCACAGAGCGGTGATGACTATGGACGTGGAAGGAGGTTTCGACAATATACGGACTGACCTGTTGATAGACATACTGAAATACAAATCCTGCGACGCCGAGATCGTTAAATGGATTGACAGATGGATGTCTGCCAGACGGATGAGGCTGAAATTCAACGGGAGGATAAGCAAGGCATACCGGGTCGACAAAGGTGTACCACAGGGGTCCCCAATTTCCCCCTACCTATTCGGCGTGTACGTGGAAGAAATATTCAAACCACGGATACTACACACACCGACTAGGAGCTCTATAGTGAGCAGCTACGTGGACGACGGAACAATTGCAGTTGCCGGGGTGTCCCAAAAGGTCGCAATGGACTTGATGGTGGATATCTTCGAGGACTGCAACCGGATTGCAAAACAGCGGAATATGTCCATCGCGTTGAAGAAGACGGAATGGATGGGGATGGGGAAGACGAGATGGTGTGGAATGGCTACCGGGGAGGGGTTGATTGAGCCGGTGGATGAGATTAGGATCCTGGGTTACAGGATGGAGATGAACGGTGGATGGAGGGGACATACCGAGTACTGGCTGGAGAGGGGTGTGGACGTGAGAAGGAGGATAGCCGGTATTGGAAGACGGTATGGATCGAAGGGGGGCATTGGCGCCTGGGAATACAATCGCCTGATCAAATCGGTTTACCTACCAACGGTATGGTACGGTCTCGAGTTCGTGGCCAATGACGAAAAGATGTTGAAAAAGATACAGATCAACATCAACGACACCATACGATCCGGGTTAAGAACACCGATTAAAACAGCTAACAACATCCTTTTGGCTGAAGCCGGTATAGTACCCACGCATATACAGGCAAGGTACTTAAGAAGGAGATGCCGGCAACGCGACATCAACAATGGGTACGGGAAGGAATACCCTTGGTACGGTTGTATGAGTGCGGGGTGGGACGAACAAGCGGTTATACCGTTTAGGAATACCTCGGAACACGAAATGATAACACGACCGGTCACGAAAATTGCCAAAGACAAGTTAACTGCGGTAAAGGATCATGCCGACATGGTGGAGATACTTACAACGACGGAGGGTGCGTCTTGGGTATACAGCGACGGTGCCAGAAGGAACGGGAGAGGTGCGGTCGGATGGGTGTGGATGGAAGGGGAAGGACTCATCACCGCGAAAAGAGGAATTGCGATACACGGGAGGTACGATTCCGTTAGAATTGAAATGGCTGCAATGGCGTGCGCAATGGATGACGCGGTCATGAGGAAAGTGAAAAAGTGTATACTTTTTACGGACTGCATACCGGCCATTAGAGCAATCAGTTCGATGCAAGATGAAGGGAAGGGCGCTGGGATATGGAACATTATGGTCCCAATCATGAACCAGCTGGAAGCGGTCGAGATCCATTGGACCCCCGGACAAGTTGGGATCGAGGGTAACGAGGCCGCGGATAGGACGGCCGGCGAACACATCAACGAAAACGTGCAACCGGGTGTCACAAATCGTGACTAAGCAAGGCAGATTTCACATGACTAATAGTTATTAGTCATAAGGTATGTTTATGTTTCTATGACTCACGATCGTGAGTCATATATGTTTATGTTTCACGCTATGCAGTCAGTCGACTCATAGTTCTCACATGACTCGCACTTGCGTGTCATCGTTATGTTATGATTGGTTGATGTTTCTATGACTCACGATTGTGAGTCATAATGATGTAATGA
>Ga0307509_10005459_pt1 | contig 17669 bp, 9 predicted proteins | sample 10_EM_MG_FD_202245 | JGI IMG/M metagenome (GOLD analysis project Ga0307509, IMG submission 202245) | Populus trichocarpa ectomycorrhiza microbial communities from riparian zone in the Pacific Northwest, United States - 10_EM | ecosystem: Host-associated > Plants > Roots > Unclassified | place...
AAGAATTTGGCCCCCCCCCCCCCCCCGGGATCTGGGCCGTGCGTGTGTATGTGCGTGTGTGTGTGTGTGTTACTTTTTAGAAAAAGCTTCGACGCTTTATGTACGAGTAGTATTATATCACACTCTCGTATTGCGGATACGGTATCGTACCGATAGCTTATCGTAGCTATTATGTTACGATATCCATCCGTAACGCACAGTACTAACTAGTACTCGTAATGTCCTGACGTTTGTGAACACAACTGCTATTGCATACCGCCAAAATTCAGCTTTTTTGCGCTGATCTTGGCATCATGCAATAGCAGTTGTGTTCACAAACGTCAGGACATTACGAGTACAGTATCGCGCGCTTGGGGCAGAAGACGAGTGAGTTCTCGTGATGAGGGGTGCTGGGGTGGGGTGAGGACCGCCCTTTGGGAATAATATGTGCAGATACCCGGGGGAGGAGGAGGGGTCATTAGAAATCGGAACAACACAACCCTTGGTCTGGACCGTTGACATTTGTATGGGATCGGCACAGGTGGCTTTTCCGATTTTTTCGTCCCTATCCGAGCACTTATTACCCCGTATTGTGGGATCAGGAGAGACAGTTTTCAGATTTTTATTGATCCGCCCGAGCATGTAAGGGCAGCGGGTATCTGTCGCCCTTACCTCGTTTTATGGTTCGGGTGCCGATAAGTTACTTGTGATGGGAGGGGGCATTTCTTCTTTTGGCCTGTGAGGTGCTAAAAATAGGGCCGGGGGGTTCCCAGGTGCCGAGTTAAGTTACTTCATAGCAGTCTACTCGTTATATGCAACATAACTTAGAGCGACAAGAACGGTACATACCCGCCCGTCGCTTGGGATAAAAAGGGAAGGAAAGGAAAGAGGTCTACTAGTAGAGCTTCGACAGCCCCTCTACTAGTAAATTTAGTTCTCTTTTTTCATTTCTTTCATTTCGAACCCCGGATGATTGTGCATGAGAAGTGACCTGACTTGAATGGCTGGGTGGTGGCGGTGGAAGGAAAATAACAAATGACATGTGAATTTCTCAGCTCTCTCTGTTCAGCTGGAACGTAACGACGAGACTACCCGTATTATTTGACAAAATTTTCAAACCCAACAATTTCGTCAAGGTAATTTCCCCTCTCCAAGGGTGGATATTGTAAAAGAAAGGGGTTGGGTTAGAAAGTGATAAGCAAAAAAGAGTATCGACAAAAGCTCCTCCAATCGTGCGTCTATTATACACGGACAGGGGACAAAAGGGTATCAAAGACGGCTAACTCCAGAAATATGAAGGTGATGGGCGTTATATCGAAGAGAAGGAAACCATAGACATATACAAAATAATTAAGAAGTACTACACGTTAAATGGGACCCAAAGAATGAAAGAAACGGCGGGAGTTGGGTTGGAAAGGACAGCAGTTGGCTGCAGAGAGAAACGAGAATTGATGCCACGCCGAATACGTACTGGTTGTTGCCGTTTTTCTGTTGATATCGTATCCATCCGACGAGGGCGGAAAAAAGGTAGCTCATCACCTGCCCTCCGGCCCTCTATCCGGGCGGGATTCCTCGAGTGCCCGCCCATTCCCAAACATTGAAAGAAACCCAACCGTGACCAAGATAACCCCCTCGTAAAATCAAGTAAAGTCGAGATATGAGATCCACATCGTTTCGGCAGATAGATCACATAACCAGAGAACAAGCGACTGCTAGACTCCATCCGTTCGTTTCTCCGCCTGCGCCAAAAAGGAGTCGATACAAGTGATGAAAAAAGATGTTGGCATGAAAAAGAATGAACAAACCCCCAGGGACTCGCGTGAAAAAGGCGATTCACCAGTCATAACCTTTTTCCAATAGCTGAATTCTTTAAGGAGCAGTCTCCTTCTCCTTCAATCCACCAATTCTATCTAGGTCGACTGATGCAAACCTTTCCTCCGATTTTTGCTGATATGGTGGAAGACCGTCGTTTTCTAAAGGACGAACAAATCCAACTCCAGCCTCACCAACTTCCACAACCACAACTCTACCAGAGACCCTACGCCCTTGCTTATCCTCTTCTTCTGGGAATGTAATTCGGATTTCGGGAATGCTCTCGGGTGTAAGAGGCATGGGCGATGAGTCATCGATGAGGTGTTGTTTTTCGGAGTATACGAGAACAGAATCACGGGTAGAGATCGTAAGGCCACGGTGATTCTTGTTTGATGCTTCGTAAGAGGGAAGGGTACCAGCGACTTTGCGGTTTCTGCGAACCCGGCGGATGAAGAAGAGTGAGCCTCCGAGCACCAAAGCGAAGGCAACTAAAACGACTAGAGTAATGAGAAGGTGAGTCATGGTGTTGTTCTCGTGGATACTCGGCGGGTGGTCATCGTCACGGCGTGTAATGATAGCGGGCATTGCGAAAGGACGATATTATATTATTACTTGTTGTATTTGTTGGCGTTTCCTGTCAGGGTATCGTGAAACTAGCGAGCGGACAAGACTGAGGGTGCCAACAATCAGACAACAGACAACCTCTGGACGAGGTGAAAGAGGGAAAGGAGGTATTTTGTCGATTGGAGTAGTGTACTACTAGTAGTAACGATCGTAGCTGATTCAGCTGTTTGCCAACGTCTCATCAGCAACCGGGCCAACAAAATCGGAAGACGGCATCTCATGAAGAGGGAAAATAGAACGGGGGGGAGAATGAAGAGCTAGCTGTGGCAAGGCCAAGTTGTAACTGGTGGGCTGTGGAGACAGGCAAAAACGATTGCAGGTATGATGTAAAGTTCGGCACAGTGAGATAAAGACCAGAAGGCAATCTAAATTTGGAATTTTGGGATGTGGTGGCGGTGGACAGCACAACTGGCGGATCCGACAACGCGCAGCGCAACAATTGAATAAATGAAGGGTCAGCGGAGACTCACTATTACTAAGGCCGAACTGTGCCGCTAAACAAACTTAACGAAAAGTAAGTAGAAACGAACACCGTGATGCAAAGGTATGGTATCGGGAAGACACAGTAAGCGCGAAATTATTTTTGTTTGTCTCTTTTTGCTTAGAGAGTGAGCGAGTACAAAGCAATTCAAAAAGACCAGCGAAAGAGTGAAGCCGGACAATTGGAATTGCTCGTCGAAAACGAAAGAATGGCGGGGGAAGGATTAGGATGGGGGACCGAAGTAGGGGTGAAGAGGAAAAGAAGGGAAAGGGAGGAGAAAGGAGGAAGAACTCCAAGGGAGTCCCAGGACGGAAAAGGTGACCCTCGGTGGATGAAAGAGCGAACACAGACTTCAGAAAGGGGTTTCTCGTGCCCGTTGCCAGTTGGGGGTTGTACCGGTAATTTCAGTAGAACAAGGGGGCGTAAGTATTCCTCCTGGATGTTCTCTCTCACTTGTTTGGTAGAAACCAACTCCGCTTTACCCAATTTGGGGGAAGAATAGGACCTGTTGTTCTCTGCTCTAACTACTTCAGGCAGTTTCTTCGTCCCGGTTCGACTCTGTCAAATTTACCCATCGATCTGACCATTCCAAATGTAGCCGAGTACCCACATCAAAAAACAAAAGAAATGCTCTTTTGACTCTCCACACTCCATCCCGCAGATTAGATTCCGTGTTCTGGAAACCCTTTGGCTGACTGATATTGTAAGGGTGCCACTGAAACTCCTCTTCACAATGGGCGAGATTCGCACTTCAGAGATGAGCGTTAATAGGGTCTGTAAGAAATGAGGATGTAAGTCCTTGTACTGTACCGGTATACCGGTAGCATGGAATAATACTTGGCGATTCATACAGTAAAGTGTCCGATACTTGGCGCCAAAGTGCCCCGACTTAACCCCCATCCGTACCAATCTTGGCGTCAAGACATCCAGATACTTCATGAACCGTTAAGTGCAGCAAGGTAGGTACTTGTACTGGTACCCTAGCAGATGTGTGTGTACTAGTACTGGTACTGCTTGTATCAACCATGTTCGTCATCCCTATCTCTACTATAACTTGCATATGAGATACTTCCCTTTATACCCGAGATTAACCACGGCTTCTCTCTTTCCTTTCAACTCTTCCCCCTCTCCCATCTCCCCCCCTCTCCCTCACGCTCCTTGTTTATCAACCGACCAAAGAGCAAATCCGGCAAATTCCAAACTCCCAGGACCCCAGAAAGCACAGATACAATGGGAGAATCTCACATTTGTGGACTAGCCCTGTATGTACGTATGACCCATTCTCCCAATTCCAGCCATGTTCTTCCCGAATCCAATTTGTGACTTTTGGAATATTCTAGCCGCTGTCAACCCAACCTTCCAACCATGCACAAACGGTTGTGCATGGGAGAGGAATATCTGGCACTTGAAATTGAAAGCTCATTTCTAGAGAATGGTTGAAGAAAAACCGAACAACCAGCAGGAAACAATAGTCGAGGAACCGTTGGTGGGACAGCCTCGCTATATGGGCCGTTCCGATGGCGGGGTCCACGATTGTCCAGAACTCTTTTACGCTGACATCGTTCCAAGCCTAAGTCAAATGACCAGAACCAGAGGTGCGGCATCAAGCAGCAGAGAATACAACCAAACATCAGACGACGAAAGGAGGGAGCGGCTCTCAGCATATTCTTAATCCTTAATCATCCAAAATACGCGAATGTTGTTAAACGTGGTCCCGCAGTTCTGCATGCATCCACGGATACTGCACTACCCAGACTCGTCACGGCGTTGATTGTGAGAAATTACAGGCGGGCTGTTTTTGGCAGACACTGTTGCTCTCGAAATTGATCAGCTACCGTTCCCATGCTCGCCTTCATGATAGTGCGGCAATTGCGTTTTTATAAGACATACCTGGTTCCCGGAGACAATTAGAGAAGTGGAAGAAGCTTTTCGGAGGCCTTGTTCCCTCACATGCCTCGGGTAGCCGTCACCACTTTATCGCGCCGGGCCATCGATAATGGCCGAAATCTTCGATTTCCCCGAGATATGACTACATGTGAATTTTCATATCAATGACGAAAGGACGCGCAAGGAGCCTATTTACTCACAAAAATGGGAAGGAATGACGATAGTCCAAGACGAAAAGAAAGTAAACAAATCGGACCACTTCAAAAGAAATAGGGGAGGGTGACACATCGTGTTCCCTGTAACCCCTCCTTTTCGTTCCCCTCCCCTCCATTTTGGTCTTCTCGTTTGGGCAGGATTAACACCTTCCTTTATCTCTGAAAACCAAGATGGGCCGGCAGATATTTTCTTACATGAACTCTCCGTGTTCGTGCATGCGCTTACTGACTGACTTGGCGGGTCAATCGAAAAGAACAGGCCCTAGCTCATGGTTGGAAGGAGCAGAAGTGGCGGCAGATTTGTTTACTTCCTGGTCCTGTTTGTTTGGCCCAACTTCCCTACCTCGGGCGTAGGATCCTATCCCGTGGCTTGTTCGAATCATTGTCCATTGGTGCCTTAGCATGCCGAATCTGCTGGCGCGGGGGCCCGCTATATCACATACATACAGGTATTGTTTCTTTTTCGGCCTGGGTGGGTAATTAATCTAATCGATCTATTTATTTCCCCGTTATTATGGAATTCGTCAACTCACCAATCCCCTTGAGGATAATATCATGATTTAGGACTAACTTACGTACGTGGGCGTTTCTGAGAGGGGGCCCACCAGCCATGGACCCCCAACAAAGGGGAATAATCAGGGTGGCCTGGGTTTCCTTAAACTGACAATTGTCTCATTTTGAAGTCAATTGACAGCTGAGGCGGAACATCTGAAGCTTTTGGCCGGGGAACGAAATCGTATCATAAACGGGATATTGAAGTAAAACAAATGCTAAGTGAGGCCGAGATGCGGAGTCGTGCCGCGGACCTAACCATTGGCACGCTCCCCCCGACATTCCTTGGGCATGCGAATGGCCAAAATGGAACGAGCAGGGAGTGTCGAGGCACTACCCGGAGCCCAAAATCAGCTCGGATCAGTGCATCAAGTCGAGATAAAAAAACCCTGGGTAGCTAGTTTCAAAACTTCATTAATCCCCAATCACTCCCTTCAATCATTGATGTTTCGGCTCCCGGGCGAAGGTTTTGGTTGGTGCTGAGACCCTGATCAAAAAGGAATGGCTTCCTCTATCCCATTTTGGCCAGGGCAGCATTGACACGAACTAATTTTACTGAGCTATGGGTTTGTGTACGGGAGATTAAAGATCGCCAGCAACATACTGCGCACGCAAGGGGACCATGCAAAATAACGAACCTTACAACCAGAGATCCTACTGTGAATAAACATACCATATCCACAGAAAAGTTCATCTGGAATTCACACTTCTACCCCAGAAGACACTCCGTGCTGTTTCCCTTGGACGGATAAGACTCTCAAATCCGTATCATGGCTCGTGCGCAGCTTTTACCGGGACTTGATTGGGGGACAGCTAGGTCGTGATCAGGAATTCTTGCGAATAATTCCTCGTCACTAAGAAAAGTGACGTCGCACAAGTCTTGCAACAAGTTTGAGAGTATCATCCGTCCAAGGGATAATCGAGAATTCCCTCAGGATACGATAATATGGGTCAAGTCAATGTGGGCTCCCTGTACCCATTTTGCACTTGGCTGCCGTGAATGCTCTGCAGAAGTCTCATGGTAAATTCTCTTATTTTCACATTTTATCTGAAGAAAAGCCGAAATCCATCACAAGTCCTTGATCATATTTGGAGAGCTCCAATCGAAATCATTTCTAGGCGCCAACATGCGGAACACCGCCGGGGAACCGGATCCGCGATTTGCGCGTTTCGATAAGCGGTCCGCTTCTTTGGGGGAGATTGTAACCGTGTCCCCCTCCGCTAAGAAAACGTGATTGAGGTCTGGACCAAACCCCAACACTTTGCTGTCGCAGAACATTGAATGTATAGCTCTATCTTTTTTATTATTCTTCCTGCCCCTATTTCATTTTCAAAAGCTCCAACAAAATGCCTACCAGCAGTTGAATGATTGTCTAAGATTATTATGGGGCTCCCTGTGTGACAGGTGTCGAACCATAGCGTAGGAGGATCCCCGGTTCTGGAATCTTGATTCTCGTTAAAGCGCGTCGGGGGTGGCTGACTTGGTGGCGTTATAACGGCAGATGGGTGACAAGTGTGTCTGCGGATGGGTGCACACCCAAAACTCGGTACATTGGGCTGAGGAAACGGTGATCCCGCTCGGGAAGAGTAGAAAATTCACCCCCTTCCTTCCTCTGGGAGACTTTCGCAAGACGCTCTTAGGGAACTCCTCACCTGGAGGACAGCGCTGTGAAAAGCTTTCCAAATCGCAACCGTCTTGCTTTTCGGCTAATCTTCAGCTGCAAGCTCTTTTCCAATACCCAACCCTCCGGGTCACTGTGCAAAAAGCAATAGCATTCGCAGAGCCACAATCACTTTTTTTCCTTAATCATGAAAGCCACCAAGCCCGTACTACTGAGTACAACTCCCTTAAGTTAAACAAGAGGGGTAAAAAAAAATTGACACTCTCACCCCTCCCCAGTCCTGTGAGTGGAGGAGGTGCGCAAGTGGGGGAGTTGTTGGAGGGGAGGCGTTTGGCCTTGCGCACTGACCTGCTAATGCAGAGCTCGACGAATGCTGAGGTGATCTCGGCTGGTGTAACACACAACCTTCGCCAAGTTGACTTTTTGCGGAGCTGTCCGTCCTGATCGGACAGGTTTTGTTCGACGCAACCAGGGGCCGTGGGCCTTACAGGACTGGCGGGAAGGGTGGGCCCATCGTTTCCCGAACTTGCGGTAGATCTTCAGCCGGACTTTTCAACCTCGATCTTCCCATTTGAAGAAACATTTTCCACTGCAACAGCCTCATGTCATAGTCCATCACGTATTCAAGCATGTAGCCAGTGAGTTTTTGAGGGAGACGATATTAATTTTGACTAGGAAGAAAAAGTAGACCCGGGTAAACAAGCTGGGGGGTTTCGTATACATCTATTTGTTTTTGTTTTTCGGAAGCAGGGGTTTCTCATGGTGGGAAACACGAATGCAACGACGGTATAGGTCTGATAGAAACAATCATCTTTCTTGTCCTTCAGCGCTCTCACATTTGAAATAGAGCCGTCGGTTCCCGTACGCAGGGCCAAACCACTCTTTACTAACTCGAGCAGTCCTGTGCCACTCATTATTTTTATTTTTTATGTGTAAACAAGATGGGAGGAGGGAAGATATTGAAGGTTTCCGCACGCTGGGCATCATGCCATGCGGTGTGGTAGCGAGGGAGGGGCAGGTAAAATAGTTGTGGACTCTCGTCAAGAATGCTTACATTACGATGTTGGAGCAGCAGGGAGTCATACTTCCACACCACTTGACACGTAGGCGAAGGCACAGCGCATAAACCTTCATCAGCCGCCTTCTCGAAGAGAGGATATCGCGATACTAAACCAGCGTCCTCCTTGATTGTGAGGTTTCCTGGCCCTTGTCTGGCAAGCAGAGAAATCTCAACGCTATGATTAACAGTGCTGTTAGAACGTACTGCCTTGGCTGTTCCGGTAAACTTTGTGGTGCGACTGTCAAGGGATAGGGAGCTCTAGTACAAACATATGATGCGGAAAGCGAGGAGGAAAGGGAGAGGGCGATCGATAGATTGAGTGCATTCTAATTTATGTCGATGTCGTTGGGCATGAGTATGAGTGTTTATAGGAAGAGGCATACCGGTAGTGTGTCTTCATTGTTGCACACGAGCGCCCGGAATTTTGATGCGTTTTTGAGGTGCCGCTGGGGTGCCAATATCGATTCTGCACTGGGGGGGGGGCGGGGAGCGACTATTGGCGATTTTGCATTATCGAGCAAGTTGATAATTATGCTTCTAGCCTTCGCCATATTGTTTGAGAGCGGGCAAGCGGGGTGAGCTGACCAGTCGTGGAAGCATAGTTTATCCTTCCCTTTAATAGCTATGATATATAAATTTCTTAGCATTTATAGAAATTATTAGCATGTTAATGGTTTTTGGATTAACATGTTTGAACTAGTATCATATTGGGCTGAAAAACCAGAAGGAAGAGAAATAACATTAGGGAATGCAGAATAATACTTTAATTGAATAAAAATTTAATATAAATAATTGGACAGGTAGTGGGGAGATTGTTCAACTTTTAACTTATAAATAACAGGAAATGTTTTAATGATTTATTTAGAAATAAGAATCAAAAGGTTTATCAAATAGCACATGAATTTTCAAATAATATTATTAAAACAAGAGTTTTTTCTTTTTCAAATATAATAATAATAATATAATAATAGGAGCTTTAGTATATGCTAGTACAAGTGGCAGGGATAAAGTTTCGTACAAAGCAGGGTTTATTTTGTGGGTTAACCTAAATTAACTGTTTGGTAACTTTCTAAGGGGTACTGTATCACTATTGTGAATAATTATAAAATATTTATATAATCAGTATTTGAATTTTGTAAGTAGTTTGAAATTATAAAACCTATCTTCAAAGCTAATCAATTAAAAATAGCTAGGTCAAACTATAAAGTTTATAAATATGAACTATTTAAAAGTGTGTTTGGATTGTAACGAGTATAGATACGATAGTTACAAATAAAATTTCTTCTAAAATTAGTTTGATTTCAGAATACAAGCTTATACTTGAAGACTTGAGTTTAGGAAAATATTGTTTTTAATACCTACTTGTAGTTTCTTTTATATTTAATTTGATATAACAATCATAGTGTACAGGCATGATACAACAGGCAACGATACTTCTCAGTTTTCTAAGCAAGTCTCATATTTCTGCACCAAGAAAATAAAAAATACTACCTCTTCAAATAGTACAAGACTGGCTTGCTTGTATTGGATAAAGACTATCTGAATAGTTTTATATTAGGAACCTGTACTACTTTCATACTATAAGTATAAACTCTGTGCAGTCTTTCATTATCTCTCTCAGTAAAAGATCAAGGTTCAGCTAATAGTTTCTCGTAGAGGAGAAGTGTGTGTAAAGAGAGAAAGAGTAATCATATTACAATAGCTAGTATGATATAGAAAAGTACTTAGATAATTGCACAAAGATTTTATCCCTTAGTGTGAGACTACATCCAAGTCTTATATTGTTATCCTCCCACTACCCTGATCCTGATAACATGTCAACTGCACAATATCTGTTAACTAATAACAACTTATAAAAAAGGTCATGTATTTAAACATGTCTCATTGAGCAAAACCCATTATCCCAAATGTGAGTCATGTGTGAAAGTCATTACATTATCTTACATTACGATCATAAGTCATAAAACAATAAACCAATTATAAGGTAACAATGATATACTACTCTCTAGTCATGTGAGATATTATGAGCCAAGTGATGCCAGTGTCATAGTATACTAATAAAGGGTAACATACATTATGACAAATAAGTATTAGTCAAGTGAGATCTGCCTTGCTTAGTCACAATTTGTGATATTTCAGCATTAGAGTCTGCACTTTTTTCTGAGTATGTTTTGGAGCCATTACCTGATACTTTCAGTGGTTGAAGCTTTGTTTCAAGGAATTTGATACCTTGATTGTTTTATATATTATTTTATAGTATCAACTTGATATCATAGTTGTTTTGAAATACAAGTTGTACTAGTAGATATAAGGGTTAGAAAAAGCCTGCTAGTATATTTAAAGACAGCATCTTTCAGACCTAGAAAGCTGAGTGCAGATATTAACAGATAGAGTTTTCAAACATACTTGGTTGGATGGTTACCTCTTCACTTCTCTATAATAGTAAGAAGTGGCACAACACTTTAAGACCTTAGTGATAAAGTAAAAGATTTTATTTTAACAACTTTCACAGTCTTTGCTTATTCAATCCCACTAGGCCACTATTTAGCTAGGATTTTAAGTGCATAATTTAGGATAGTTTCTTAGATGTTTCAGTATACTGAAACTGATAATAACTGATTACATGGATCAAAGTATTTTGAATATTAAAATCATATGTAGAATACTATTATTTACGAAATATAATATTACTACTACTAAAAACTTTATTTCTACCGAAGGGTAAGCCTCTTGAACTTTAAAGTATGATGTATGCAGTTCAACATACTAGTAGGCATATGTTTGAACTGAGTATACTATATGACAAAGCAGTTTGGAAAGTTAATTAATTAAGATAAACCTATTTGCTAACAGTATAACAGGTAGGTTAATGAGATTTGTTAGAGTTAATTTATATTATGATATTTGCTATTTGAGCTTGTACCAATAGAAAACCCACTCTCAGGCTACAACAACAAATAATTTATTTTGGCTTAGCCACCTAGCTAGCCATTTAGAGTATATATTCAGCAGTTCAGAAAATATTATTTACCATCTAACGATATCTGTAGAACATTTTATGTGAAAAAATTTGTAAATTTGAGAAATTCACTTTTTTCCATGTAAATTAAGCTTAGCTTCTTGGGATTTTATAGCATGAAAAATTATGTTGTAAAGTCAACTTCTTGTTACACTATTTCAGTTTAAAGTTGGTTGCATTTATTTGCCAGTATCCTATTTCCTAAACTGGTGTTACATGCTACCAATATTCTTTGCTTATATAATACAAGTGATATGCCATGATGTCTGTATTACAAGGAAAATACAATAGGAAATGTAATTAAAATTACAGTGTATATTTAAGTATTGATTCAAACATCAATTAAGTATATATTGGCAAGAAACAAGTTATAATATTATGGTGTAACACATTTTACCCTTCTAAGTTTACTACAAATTCAACATTTTAAATTAATATACCAACTTATTAAAAAATCTCATTCGTATAGAAAAACCATTACTTTATCTTTTCTGATTAGGTGTATTAGCTAGTAGTTTTTTCAGACTAATATGACAAATTACAGGTAGGGTATAATAAATTGAAAACTACTAAAAGTCTTGTATATATTTTAAACTCTATAAACTATACCAGAAAGATTTTTATTTTAAATTATATATCTCTAATTATTTTAACATATATTTTACTACTTTGAAGTCGTTATTTGAAAATAGGATAAGATATTGACATATAATATTATGTTATATAAGTAACTTGAATATATGAAAGAATAGTAAGAAATATTTCAACTTGAAGAACTATTAAATTTTGGAAAGTGCTTTCTCTTTTTTCAACAAAACAAAAATTTTCATGTTGAAGGGAATACATTTTTTTTCCACAAAATTTCTTTTGAAATAATAATAGTTTTTTCTTATCAATTATACTTAGTTCTAATATCTTTAGTACTATTTTTATTGTTTATTTTTTGGGGGTTGTTTATGTTAAGAGGACTTTTCAAGCCATACTTTAAGATGCATGCTGGGATTTTCCTTTAATTACAAATAGATCCAAGGATTTAATAAAGTAAACCCCCTTTCATATTTTGACATAATACCTCTGTTGTGACATTTTTGGGAGTTTCTTAGCGTGGTCAAGTGAACCTCAATTCATCGCGCTGAGTACCGGTGCCGGTAGTTGTCTCTGGTGTCTCTTGGCCCGAGCTTGCTACTCGCATTCCATTCTTGATATATAAAGTGAGCTTTGAGTCAGGGTTCTTCTGGCTTCTATAAATTTCTCAACATGCCGGGTCTGCAAATCACCAATTCAGCCCAGCAAAAAGGCTTCGCTTCGCCCCCATCCCATCTCATCATCCCAGCACGACTGGTCTAGCCTAGCATAACCGTTCGCTCCCAGCGAACAGCCCAAGTAACCCCCCGCATTTCTCACTCACCGTCCGCAGCCCGCCATTGGAAGGCTGACAGGATCAATCGTTTCCCTTTCCTCTCCACCATTACTCTTTTATCTTTTTATCCCCTTCTGCTATTGTTCATTTATTTTTTTATCTCTTCTCTTTTCTCGGTGCGTGGGTTCTTCTGTCAAAAAAAGGGAAAAAGAAAAAGGAAAAAAAAGAAAAAAGGGGAAGAAGAAAAAGAAGAAAAAGAAAGTCCCGCAAACTCTCCTTCCCGTCGGTCGTTCTCTTGTGTCAGTCCGAGGTCAGAACGCAGCACGGACGGGACGTGACCGACCACCTACCTAAAGTAAGCGCGCGAAACAACCGAAAGAGTGATAAAAGAGCTCTGCTGCTCCTGCAACGACGTGGAAGGGACAAAAACGGGCAGCAGTGAGAGTGAGTGTCCGAGTGAGAAGGGTGAAGTCAAGTGAAGTCAAGTGAAGTGAGTGCTTGTGTGCGTGCGTGTGTGTGTGAAGTGTGAGCAATAAGAGCAAGGCTAGACACATTGAGCAAGAGAAAGTGTGCAAAAAGATAGCGAGAGAAAAGAGGGAAGGGAAGGACCAAATCCGGGAAGCGGGCAGCATACAATCAGTCAATAAAGCAGCTTTCCAATCAATATTTACCTACATACGAATCCTACCGTTACAATTACTACTGCCACCTTAACAACCAGGGATCTCCAAGCAGCTCTTTCTTTCCCATCAGGCAGCCTTAACTTGGCCCTGAAAACCAACACCGAGTGCGACCACACAATCAGCACCAAGGGAGTGTTACTTTTCTCAGCAAGAAGGGAAAGAAGGAAAAAAAAGTGGGATACGGCAGTGGATTTTAATTCCTCGCGACATTCTTCTACACAAAAACATCCATCCGCACTCTAATCAATTTCCTTATCCCATCTTATTCCCATCCTTCCATCTCTTTCCGTTCTCATCCTAGGGAAGGAATAGAAGCCTTACTACAGTCTTCACTTTCACTCCATCCTTCCGATCAACTCCCTCCCTCTCCCTCTCTCTTCTGTCTTCTCTCTTTATCTCAACATATCATCTTCAACCACTCCCTTCCTCCCTCCCTCCCTCCCTCCCTTCCTTCCATTATCCGAAGTTCACTACAAGCAAACCATCAAACTCTCTTTTTCCCGGAATCGTCATCATCCCTTGCATCAACTTACCGCCCCTCGCCGCATGACTACAACGAGTTTCTGCTGCTAATCAACCCAAGCGGAGGGCAGGCTACCACGCTTTTTCAAGGCCTGGTTTGCGCCCGCTCCTTCTCCCTATAACCCTCCACCAATAATTGTTGGGTTTATCTTTCTCAATCTTTCCCCGGGATAGTAGCTTCACCATCGACGATACAATTTAACCCCGCCGCCACAATTCACATACGTCTTCTGCTTTCTTCTACCCCCCGCCCTCCTCCCTCATCCCTATATCTTCTTCTGTACATCTTTTTACCGGCTGTTTTTTGTTTTTGGTTCGACGACAGTACCAGCTACAAAACCATTCCCACCCCCACCCCACAGCCTCTACATAACAAGGTTTGTGCTTCAGACTTCGGAGCAGGTTACCCCTCGTCTTTTATCGAGCGTCTGGCGGAGTTAAAGCTCGTAGGGCTGACACCTAGCTCCGTTTCTTCAACGATACAACAAGCTATCACTAGCTCGCACACCTCCATTACCTTAACCTGTAAATCTCTAAATCCTATCCACTGTACACAAATCACGAGAAAAAGCCCTTATCGGGGATTCTGTATTTTTTATATTTTTTTTGTAATTATTTACCACCTTTCACGAAATCCAACTCACTCGGCCAGCGGTCAATAGTCGCATCAAGATTAACTTTCCTCGACTCAACAGCATCATGTCGGATCATCAGACAGCTGCAACCTCTCGCGCGGCACTATCTGCAAGCGTATGTCTTGTATCTTTCTAATCAGTTTCGTTGGGTTGGGTTGGGTTGTGGCTGATTGTTTGCCCCGGTTAGGTCAAACCCGCACGATTCGATGACTTTGGGAGTTCTCCAAATGCCCTAGACGGAGGCGCATCACAACCCACGACACAGGGTCTGGGAAATAGTGGAACTTGGGGAATCTGGGGAAATTCTACCATAGGGAGTACGACTATCGGTAGTGGTTTCGGTGGGCCTAATACTAATGCAGAACGTCGAGGTGAGGATCTTTTTCTTTCACTATTTCCCGTATTCATTTCCGTGGCCCTATTGTGTCATCTTTTCTGATTTGTCTACTTTGAACTAGGTTCTTTTGACGATAAACAAGGTTCCTCTTCTCTCTTAGCTGGATCGGGGGAACACGACACATGGAATACAAAGTCTCCTGCTGTGAGATGGTCAGGAGAATCCACTTCTCCTGCTATCGCAAATGTTCCTACAAATCAAGATCTCTCTCGATCTCCGGTTCGTCTCCGTCAATATGAATCGCCTCAGTCAAACTCAGAAATCCCTCGAAGCTCATCACCTTTCTACTCAATGCCCCGCCAATCTGCTGTAGGGAGGGGCCCGTCATTGAGCCAGTCACCTAATAGCAAGCCTTTTTTGGATCCAGCCTCTGCAGGTTTTGAGAGTATGGATTTTCCGAATGGTCCTCGGGGCCGGCCGGTTGAAATCGGGCAGGGGTTTGGGAGTCCAAGATTTCCAGGTACTTCTACGTCTACTGATACAAGTGACCGGAGACATCTTGTTCTTCCAGCTATTGACGATGAGGATCCGGCTTCTCAGATGGTCCGGGGGCGTGTTGTTTCGAATCCGCGTGGACCGGGGGCTGAGGCGTTTGGGTCAAGTGTTTCATCGGCTGGCCGTAGTGAAAGTCTGCCTCCTCAACAAAGGGCCAATTCAACTCCCCCTACATACAACCCAAACCAAACTCCTCCGGATGCGGTCGGTGGTTATGGAGCCTACACTCATGTCCCTACTTCCCACCCGGCCTCACATACCCCAAATGCTGGGTCCTATCCGGTAGCGCCTGGGAGATTTGCGGATTTGAGTCGTGATACCCGAGAAGCTGAGATGCTTGCTCATCTGAGGCAGATATCGGTGGACGATGATCATGACAGATTTTCGGCCTCCCGCGAAGGGGTATCTTACAGTCGGTTGAGCCAGGCCCTCACTGTGCATCCTGCCAATTTCAATTACCAGAGCCAGCCACCGTTTGGCGAATACCCTTATCAAGCCCGCCAAACAGTCCAGGCTGTTGCTCAAAATTCTATGTGGACTCCAGATGATGGGAACTATCCTCGTGGTCAAGAAGGTTATAATAATACTGAGCAGTACGCAGATGCCAGTTACGGTGAGGGTTATGGTGATATTCGTAGACCATACGAGCGTGTCGGTTCTATGTCCCCTGGCGACCAGAATGGAGAATACCAAAGAAGAAACAATATGGGGGGCACTTATCATGCCAATGGCAGTACCCCACCACCTCATGGTTCCGATTTTCGATCTTCTTCCCGCGGCCCTCCAATTCGCACCCCGCCATCCGGGCAGTTGACCCAGTTGACCCCAAACCACGAAAAGTTAAGGCAACGTCTGCTCGTTGCCCCCCAGCAACAGCAGAGCCCTCACATAAACCAGGGTCAGCTGATGATGCGGGATCAAATTTATCGTAACCAGTATCCACCACAACCACCTTACGACTACGCTTACGGTAACGGAATTCGAATGCCCATGGCTTCCTACACTGGCTCCTCGATTAGTCCTATGATCGCCCCAACTCACCCAGCGGTTAGAAGGCCTGCTCATGAAGACTTCGGACACAATTTGAGGAGTGTTCTCCTCGAAGAGTTTCGCGCTAACTCGAAATCCAATAAACGCTATGAGCTTAAGGTAACTTTGGGGTGTTTGTTTCGTCCATCGGTTGCATTATCTAATGGTTGTTAGGACATCTACAGTCATGTTGTCGAGTTCAGCGGTGATCAGCATGGCTCCCGGTTTATTCAACAGAAGCTCGAGACGGCAAATAGTGATGAGAAAGAGACAATTTTCAGTGAAATAAAGCCAAATTCTCTCCAATTGATGACCGACGTGTTCGGGAACTATGTTATTCAGAAGTTCTTTGAGCACGGGAATCAACTTCAGAAGAGTATTCTGGCTAAACAGATGGAGGGGCATGTGTTGACGCTTTCCACGCAGATGTACGGCTGTAGGGTTGTTCAAAAGGTGGGCACAACCTATTTATTTAGTGACCTTCATAACTGCCAGCTGACGACTACCATAGGCTCTCGAGCATATATTGACAGAGCAGCAAGCCTCCCTTGTGAAGGAATTGGACGGTCATGTACTCAAGTGCGTGAAAGACCAGAACGGCAACCATGTGGTTCAAAAAGCTATTGAGAGAGTGCCAGCAGAACATATCCAATTCATCATCAAAGCTTTCCATGGCCAAGTCCACACTTTGGCGACTCATCCCTATGGGTGCCGTGTCATCCAGCGCATGCTCGAACACTGCGACGAGACTGCACAGGCTTCACTGCTCCAGGAGCTTCATGTTTGTACTATTTCGCTTGTACAGGATCAGTACGGGAATTACGTTACCCAGCATGTTATCGAGCATGGAAAACCCGAGGATAGAGCCAAAATCATTCGCCTGGTTACAACCCAGCTACTTCAGTTCTCAAAGTATTTATCCTCGGCGGTCTTGTTTTTTCTTTCGGGGTTTTGACTAATCTGCTAACTTATAACAGACATAAGTTTGCGTCAAATGTTGTTGAGAAGAGTATAACCTTTGGGTCAGACGAAGAGAAGCGTGAAATTGTCAAAGTTGTGACTACTATGCGTCCTGACGGGAATTCCCCTCTACAGATCCTCATGCGGGATCAGTATGGGAACTACGTGATTCGTAAGTCAAATAACCCTCTAAAGGATTTTGGCGGTGGAATCTACGAGCTAATAGTCGCGTAGAGAAACTTTTGACTCTACTCCAAGGGCCGGACAGGGAGACTTTGGTTGAGCAGATTAAGCCTCAGCTCCAAGCCTTGAAGAAGGTCACTTATGGCAAACAGAT
>Ga0307509_10005461_pt1 | contig 17665 bp, 20 predicted proteins | sample 10_EM_MG_FD_202245 | JGI IMG/M metagenome (GOLD analysis project Ga0307509, IMG submission 202245) | Populus trichocarpa ectomycorrhiza microbial communities from riparian zone in the Pacific Northwest, United States - 10_EM | ecosystem: Host-associated > Plants > Roots > Unclassified | place...
TGAATGTGGATTGACAGACTATTTCATTTAGTATTGGTTGAGTTATTTATCTATTTATTCATGGGACACTGAATCTAAAAAGTGTCCCATAACTAGGCAGCGTCCCATAACTAGGTCAAATACGTTAACTACTAAGAAAAATAGGAAAGGTCCAAAGAAAAGATATACTTGGGCACGCAGTGATCGCCGGTGATTTTCAACAGCTTCATGGGTAGTATATTCGACGTAAACAAACCTATAAATGGTTAAAATAAGATTGTGTAGTATATAAATTAATTGCTTAAAATAGGCCCTTTAGAACGGCCACTATCACGATCAGTGACAATGCGCACGGCAGCGATCTCGCCGAATTGCTCAAATTCACTCCTCAACCAGCAGTGTTCGCAACGGTCCAGGGCCCCGGTAGGGCCCGGCGGGGGATTGCCAAGAGCCCCGGACGAGACGGGACGGCACAATGCAGTCCGTCTTTGTCCGTGAAATTGCAGGACGGCCGTCATTATGAAGGACGATGAGCCCCACTATCTGAGACAATTTCGGGTAGGGGACGGCAGGTGCCTTTGTAGAACGGCTGGAGGTGGTGGGGGACGGCGAAAAACAACGGAAAACAGCGGAAAGCAGGGGGGGACGACGGGGGACGACAATGCCGTCCGTCCTGGTCCTACGCTCTTACTTGTCGGGCAGGTTCAGAAAAAGACTGGACGGGATGACACAATGTCGTCCGTCCTGGTCCTGGTCCAGGACGGACGGACTACCCCGTTGAGAATAGTGCTAGCCACTCATAGTGAATTGTTCATTCCCAGTCCTAGTAAGGTTGGGGAAATCGAGCTCAGCGAACTCAGCGTTGGTCAGGTTTTTTATGGGCGATTGGTAAGCCAGGCTTCCCTCTAGTTTAACTAGAAGAACCAGTGAAACAGTTTTGGTCCCTTCTAGCCATAACTTGGCGTCGGTGACGAGGTTTTCGTAAGTCTCAGACAACCCAACTTCTACAACTTCATTTTGGGAAGCCCTTTGTCATTGGTGACTAGTAAGGAAAGATTGGGGACCTTGTCTGAGGCTTGGTGCGCTCCACTAAAAACAAAGATCTTTTGGTTTTTAACTACACTTATTCCTCCTTTGATACTAAGAGGGAGTTTTGCCCTTGGAAGGATGAAACCTTCAACCACAGTTGATATAACTTTTCGTGCAGGGCTCGGGGAATGTCGGGCGGTAAGTGTGCCGGACCATGCATGATATGAATGCTTAGGGGATCTAGAATCGCTTAGTATAAATAATTTACGAGGAGTAAGGAGAAGCGTCTTACCCTTCCTCCTTCCTGTAGTCTTGTAAAGGTCTTTTCCGAGGGGGGGACTCTTAATGGTGATTTTAGGTGAGTGCTTGCTCTCCAGCCGAAGTCCGAAAGACCCCCTTCCTAAATGAAAATTCTGGAACTTCTTAAGCCACTCTTGGATGGGTCTAGACCCGAGTGTTGAGTTCGTGATGGCCATGGCGAGGGTTTTGTGGGCGGGGTTATGGTTGCCCTTTGTGCCGAAGGTATTCCTGGGGCATGGGGATAGGGGTATGCGGCCCCGAAGGGTGGGGGCGTATGGGGTGGACGGTTGCTTCCAGTGTTGGCCCGGCCAATAGCTACCGGTAGGGCAAGTATCCGACATTCTGTATTACGGTGCCAATTAGGGCCCCAAGATTGCTCCATCTCGTAGGGGATACCTACTAGCATAAGGAGGGTGTTAGCAAGGGTAATGCCAGTGGTGAATAGGATGGGCTTACGCACGCGGTGGCTGAAAACTGATGTTAGGAAAGGGGTGCATTGTTGTCCGCGAACGTTGTTGAAGCTCAATTGTAAGCTCTAGAACGTCGAACGTTTAGGATATAAACAGAGGACCGTGTCTGGGGTTTGTAGAAGGAGAAAAAAACCAGGTTTGTCAAGCGAAAACTTTGAAGCACGGGTTGCCCTTGTTAGTGAGAGATTATCATGACAGACAAAGTGGGTATCGGCAGTTAAAGGGGGATGGGGTCTTAGCCGGGGAGGTAATTGTTATGGGGGAGCTATAAAGGGGACAAGTTGTTGAAGAGAATTCACGTAAAAAGGAACCGATAAAAAAAAAGGAAAGAAGATAATTACCATAGATTGGTAAAGGAGGATGGGTGATTCTTTGAATTAAGGCCTCTAGAAGAAGGCCGAAAAAGAAAAAGAAACTTATGAGCGGCTGTGTAGGGGAGCAGATAGTCTATGAGAGAGGTTGGGAGAGGTCTAAAGGGAATCAAAGGATGAAGCCACCGACAGTCATTGTACCAGATACCCGTCAGACCTTTCCTCCGTATTACACCGAATCGAAGTGGATGGGGGGGGGGGGTAGTGGGGTAGCAGTGGGAAGAGAAGGGGGAGCAAACGTAAAAACGTGGGAAAAGAAACTGCAGAGAAGGGAAGGGCTGTTGTGGGGGCTCTAGAATTGAAGGATCCCTTGAACTGCTGTCAATCCCCTGCAAGCCCATCGGTAGATCAGCACAAATTCTCACTTCCGCAGCCGGTTGCTGCCGTCGCTTCCTTCGAGCTTGGAGGCTTCAACTCATGCACCCCCGATACCCAGAGCGGTAGACAGCAGAGTGCTTAACTAGGCAGCACCCTAAGCGAGCCTTGGCACGGGTTGGCTGGGGCTCAGTACGGTAGACTACGAATCAACCAGAACTAATCGCCAATACCTGTTGTCGATCCGAGGGTGCTGCCTCTCTGAGCAGTCACTCGGTCCGCAGCGAAATCTAAAGCCTCTGTTCAACGCGACAACCCTGCTCATCACACCAACTCGCTACGAAAACCACAAAAACACAACCGCTACAATCGCCACAATCACGACCACTGGAGGAGGATGGCCGATCTGATCCCTACGGTAGCCCTGGTTATAGTATAAAATTGCCATCCTGGTCTCGGGGCTCTAGCTCACCCAACAACTCCTAGCAACGCGCTATACCATACGCAAATGCGATAGGATAATTAGCCAAAACCTCACGAAATGCGGTAAGCGTCACTGGCACTGGCGACAATTCCGGTTCACCTAACCTACGAAGCTTTAACGTTCTGCCTCCCACTGTAAATTTACGCGTCTCTGAATCTCAGTCCTACCGTGTCCGTGAGCTAGGAAATGACGACGCATCTAGATTCACGCCACCTACACTGGGGCGGGGCAAAATACTGTAGAAGAATAAAGAGGCTGTTTTAGGCAAGAGAAGACAGGAGGTTTATGGAATATCAATTTCTTCTTAATCGTAAGTTAATATCTGGCAAAGGCGTACTAACGTAAATCACGTAGTAGTGACACAATGCCGGGATGTGACATTGTCTCAAATTACGCAATTGCGGAAGGGTCCATGCTGAATTCCTAGAAGAAAAAAATGAAATCATGAACTACAAGACTCAAGTAAAATACTAAGAGAGAGTCGAAGGGAAACAATTAATACTATAATAAGAAACCAGATATCAGATTAGTTAAAGGTTAAGGTATGGGTAGGGAAAGGGGGCATACAAATTAAAGGCATACCGGGGGTCATTGAGGCTGGGAAGGGCGAGAGCGAAGAGCCATATGAAGGGGACGATCGGGAAGGAGCTGTGAGCTATGTTTGCCCTGCAGGGTAGAAGGGCCAGTATTTTTTTGATTTGCGCGGAGTTTTGAGTGAGGTGGTAAACCCCACTCAGTATCGCTAATTTCCTCAATCTCACTACCAGAGTCAGAATTCCTTAGAGTGTCCGGTGAAGCAGTTTCTTCCTGTGAGGTTTCAGGAAGGGGAATATTCTTGGAAGTAGATCGTCATCCCACCGGGCCAGTGGGTGCTGATTTGGCAGCCAGTAGAGATACATTCCGCGAGCACCTAGAGACTCCAGAAGCTAGCTTTCTAGCCAAACCCGCCACAGCCTTTTTGGTGTCCTTCTCTAACCGAGCATCACGCCATTGCATAAGTGCTGCCCCATCAAGCACCCGTGCCTCACTAAGCTTTCTTTTGTCTGTTGTATTGTGGATAAGATCCACATTCTGTAGCTTGTGAGTAAGCTCCTGCGAGATCTCCTTCTCTGCAATTTCCTCTTCCAGCTGATGGCCGAGGTCCTTCATGATAGATTTGACTCTATCAATTATAGATAGAGAGGTGGATGGGTAGGAAAGTGTATCTACTAGCTTAGTAGCAGAAAGGACTCATAGCGGATTTCGCGGCTGAATTTTAGAACGAGCATCATTCCTAGGGTGTCCTGGCCCTTTGAAGTGGATGGGCTAATTTTTCGAAGCACACGTCGTGTATTTAATGGCCAAATGCCTGTACTGATAAAGGATTGTAGTATATTATGAGGGGAGAAGGTTTGGTTGCGAGCAGCGGTTAGGAAGGGAAGAAAGACAGACTTTTGGATCCTGACAATGCTTCTTCTGGACCAGACATAATTGTCAACCTCAATTCCCTAATAGTGTTGATAAGAAGTAAAAATACAAACATCTAGTGGCTGTAGAAGGTGAGTTGAATGTGAGGGGAGGCACAAGAGTAAAATATTATGAGAAAGACAATAGGAAACAAATTGATAGGTAGTATGAGAGCCGTGACCATCGAACACAAGAAGCAGAGGCTGGCCACAACAAATGACCCCCCTCTCAGGTTCAAACACCTTCTCCAACCACACCAGGGCAAGCTTATCATCAGTCCAGCCTTTGGCACAATAGCTGAACTGATAATACTTATTTTCCTGCGACAGGTTGCTATACCATGCTAGGTAATGACTTGCTCATTTATTAATAATAAAAGGGGACAGGACACTACCATTGCCGCAGATTGTTTCGATAACCGTGATGAGTTCGCGCTTTCCATGATGTGTTACGTGTGGATTTCGACGCCCCCAACGACATAATACCTTCGCCCTTGCTGCTAAACCCATCACAAACCCTTTCTCATCCATGTTAAAGATTTGGTCAGCCTTCAACCCATACTGACAGATTACCCCTGAGAGCTTTGCAAAATAGTCCTGAATCAACTGAGAATCCTTAGCATATGCTCTGTGTCGCTCTAGCTGTGTACTAACCTTCACAGCTAAATTGGGATGTGGCTAGAGAAATCTAGACATCCTGTTTTTCCCAAACGCGTCTGACACCTTCCCAAATCTCTTTCTCTCCAAATGGAGCCCCATATCCAGGACGATGCTCAATTTAGGTGGAAACCCACGATCATCCTGATGAATGGACCGCTTGACTACCACCTTCTCTTCCGGTCCTGTCAGCCTCTGCTGCCCTTCATGTGCCATACTTCTACTAACAGCACTCCCAGATACCAGGCGATATAGTATCCGCTTATCAACATCAGCAAAAACAATAGCTTGCGTCCTGAGCGTCAGGTAGGTCTGTTGCACCTGACGCCTAAAACGTCATTCGCGAATGAGGAAGCAACCTGACACAGGGCCGGATCTGAGGACGGACCAGACGCAGCAGCTAATCTCAGGACGCACCAGGCACACACCGAATTCTCAGGACGCACTGGGCGCATACCTAATTCTCAGGACGTCCCGGGCGCACACCTAATCCTCAGGATGTACTACCTCATCTTCTGGAGAGAAGCGAAGGATCCCCCCTTTACCTTTTTCTGACCTTGGTCACCCGGGTCACAATATATTTCACATCATGAAACAGTAGTAAATTTACTACTAACAGTCTTCTATTCTTCTAATATACAGCATATTGAACACCCCCTTCGCCCCCCGCTCTTACCTCCCCCGGGACCATATAGCTCCATGGAGAATTGGCACCTCAGAACCCTCTTTATACCAGCGTGTAGCTGGAGTTGAGCCCAGTGACGTGCAGGTGACGGAATCAAAATCGGTTGAGCGGTTGTGGAGGAATCTGCCATTGAGTTCAGGATTGTTAGAGACAAAAGACCACTCTCATAAGGGTGGCGAACTGCATGAATACTGATGTGCGAGAGACGTACCTTATACCAGCGTGTGGCTGGCGTCGGGCCCAATGACGCCCAGGTAATAGACTCAAAATCAGTTGAGCCGTTGTGGAGGAATCAGGCATCGAGTTCAGGATTGTTAAAGACAAAAGACCACTCTCAGACGCGTGGCAAACTCCATGAATACTAATGCGCCAGAGACGTACCTCATACTGGCATGTACCTGGCGTCGAGCGCAGTGACGTCCAGGTGACAGATTCAAAATCGGTTAAGCGGTTGGGGAGGGTTCAGCCATCGAGACCTGGGATCGCCAGCATCCCAGCTCAGGCTTCGAAGGACCCCCCCGGAGTAGATAGCGATTTCATGAGTATTGATGCGACAGGTACGTACCCTATACCGGCGTGAAGCTGGCGTCGAGCCCAACGACGACCAGGTGACAGAATCACAATCGGTGCAGCGGATGTAGAGGAACCTGCCATCAAGTTGAGCATTAGTACAGACAAAAGACCACCATCAGGAGGGTGGGCGATCTCCATGAGTATTAATGTGACAGGGACGTGGCCTATACCAGCGTGAAGCTGGCGTCGAGCCCAGCAACCTCCCTGTGTCCGGATTAGGATCGGATGTGTAGTTGTGATGTAGTATTATGCAGGACTCCCAGGAATATGCATGTTGAGGGTGATGATAAAAGAACAGTTCGTCGCGTCGCGTATGAGCCTAAGTGCTGGCAAACCATGATAAACAATGCCAAGAAATCCCCCGGGGTACCCCTGAAGCGAGCACCTCTCACTGGTAAATCATGATCAGCAATGGTGTTGAGGGACGAGTCTGGAGGCACTGGAGGCTGAGTTGCTCTGTCTTATATGTCAGGACAGAATGTGGTTTATTAGTTTGGCTCCAGATGCATGGAATTTGAGCCGGCATTGCCAGGCAACTCAGGATGCACAGGACGCAGGAGATGTAACACAGGATGCACAGGACGCAGGAGATGTAACTCAGGATGCACAGGACGCAGGGGACGCAACTCAGGATTCACAGGATGCAGGGCAGGCAAAGAACGCAACTCCGGACGCACAGGACACACAGGACGCAGATTCAACATTGCGGGCGTCAGGACGCAACGGCGCCGTATCTTACCAAGGATACTCTTTTGCTGATGTTCCACAAGAGCCTACTGACCTCCTCCCTTTATTCCTTAATCAATCAGCAATACTATTGACGTCTCCATATTTGGAGGTAGATTCCTACATTCAGATCCGGCTAAAAGGGCTGAGAAGTGCACAACCTCGGTGGTTGTGGCAGTCGACCCACTCCATCTTTCCCAGTTCGGCGAATCCATCCGGCTTTTCACCCGCGCACACACGGTCGCCCCCGCCTACTCTGCCTTCATATGCACACAGTGCAGACAATGCTGGCCTTTTGGTCACTCTGCTCCTCTATGCAAAGAAGAGGCACAAGCGTGCCCGATCTGAACTCCCCTCCATCCCCGTTCCGCCCACAGATGTGCTAACCAAAGCTGTCCGAAATGGGGCTTTGAGAAGTCTGTCTTGGGATGCAGCAACGCATCCCCTCCTCTCTGCATCAACTGTGGTGGTCAGCACGCCTCTTTTGATGGCACCTGTCCCATCCGCCGCGAAATCCTCTCTGCTCTCTGTCCTCCTAGGGACCAAGACATTCCTGATGCCCCCGATGCCCGCCTCCCCCAAACCACCCCTCAGGGTCCAACTGCTCACCCAACTGAACCCGCTACTCCCACAGGTACGGTCCTCGTTTCACTCCTGCTAGCGCATCTATCCAACCTGAAACCGTTAAACTGGTTCGCTGTGCGTCCGCCAACTCTAACCTTGCCACTCCCCTCCCCCACAGGAACCTCTTTGGTGCTGGCAGCACCCGTTTCAGAGCTACCAAAGGTGCCGACTGGAGCGAGCCCGCACCGACTGACGTCCACATGGATCTTTAGATGTCGTCAAGCCCAGTCCCAACACAGAGCCCGTCACCACTTCAATCCTCCCAGTATCCTGGTTGTTTAAATCTTTCCATTATTCAGCATAATTGTCTCGGTAGCAGTAATGTTTTTCAAACTCATTTTCATTTTTTTACTTCGGTTGCAAGTTCTCCTCATATTGTGGCACTTGGAGATATTCCTCTCTGGAGGAACTGTCCTCCTGTTTTTCGCAACTATAAATGTTATTTTCCTCCAGCAACTGACAGCTATAAGCCTCGAGTTGCAACTTATGTTCACGAAAGGTGATTAAGTGTTATTTCTCTTCTTTCATTGTTTTTTGAAAGGGGTGACCTCATGGGAGTGAACTTTCACTCCCCTGAGGGACTTTTTGATACTTCTCATAATTTGTTTCGTTTGAACAATGCTTACTCTATCCCTAGTGGTCACACTAGGTCAGTTTCTCCTGTTGATTTGTTTCCCCAGCATGATTTTCCTACACTTGTCCTTGGGGACCTCAACATTCACCACTCCATTTCCGACCCGACTCGTTTGCTCTCCGGCTACGATCACTTGATAAGTTCTCCTTATTTCGACAGGGCATCGGCTCAGTTGTTTTCCCTCCTCAATACACCCGCGGTCTACATCAGGTTCCCTTTCACCTCCAATCATCGCCCTGCAGTTCTTGACTTGTCCATTGCCAACAATGGTTTGCTCCCATATTTCTCCTCTTGGAACCCCTCCCTCCCGCCAACTGGTTCAGATCACACCTCCCTCACAATCATTCTCTCTACTCCGCTCCTGAAGCCCCCGCCCAAGGGCCTAAACTGGAAGTACACGGATTGGGATCACATCTCCCCTCTGCTCACCGATCTTATGCGTGCAGCTCCCCCCGCTCTCCCCACTCCACACTCACTCGACCTATAGTTCGACGACTACCTTGCCAAGGTCACCCACCTCATCACCTCCCACACCCCAACCAAACGCCCATCCTCCTACTCCAAACTGTGGTGGACTCCAGAACTCACACAGCGACGACGCATCCATCACCATACCTCTCGCCTCATGAGAAAGAATCTGTTCTCGCCCGCCCTGCCTTGTGTGGCTCGAAACACTTGTTTCAAGGCTATCCAATCTGCCAAAAGAGTCCACTGGTCGCAGTTTCTGGCCAACGTCAACTCGCAATGAGTCAGGGATGCTAGAAAGATTGCAGCCGGCAGAGCCCCGGATCATTTCCCCACGCTCGAGAACGCCTCCTCCCCCACCGAAATTAACAATACACTTCTACAACACCTTTTCCCTCCTAGACCCTCTCCTCCTCCTGCCCTCATCCTTCCTGCGTTTAAGGACGTCCCTCCGGTTTTACCAGCAGAAGTGTCCTCCGCACTTCAAAAATCCTCCAACACGTCAGCCCCTGGCCCAAGTGGTATTCCTTACTCTATCTGGAAGCAGGTCCATAAGGCCAACGAGTAGCTCCTTCCATCTCTGTTCACTCCTCTCCTCACCCATGGGTACCACCCCCTAGCCATGAAGAAGGACAACGGCATTGTTCTGGATAATCCAGGCAAACCTGATTACCATACACATACTGCCTTTCGCATCATTGTCCTGCTCGAAACTGTCACCAAGATCCTCGAAAGACTTGCCGCTCTTCGTCTCACCTCTGCCGCCCTCTCCCTTGGCCTCTTACACCCGAATCAGTGTGGGTTCCTGGCCGGTCTGGACTGTTTCGACACTGTCGCTACTCTCACCCATGAAGTCCGCCTACTTCAGCCTCCTTCCTGCAAAGTGTCAACTCTCTTCCTGGATGTCAAAGGTGGATTTCACAATGTCTGCACAAACAAGCTGGCTGATATCCTCACCAGAGGAGGTGTCTCCGCCTACCTGGTTGGCTGGATCAAGTCTTTTCTCTCCAAACGCCAGTGCCGACTCATATTCCAAGGCGCGCCAAAGGTTTTCTGCCCAGTCGCTGTTGGCACCCCGCGGTGCTCCCCGATTTTCTCCTCTTCTTTTTGTGCATTATATAGCCAGCCTCCACCCGACTATCCCCCAAGGTCTGGCGATTTCATATGTCGACGACCTCGCCATCACGATCGGCTCAGACTCTCTACGTTCGAGGATCCGCGGTCTTCAATACTATTTCGGTATCATCCAAAGGCAAGGTGCCGACCTGGGGGTCGCTTTTTCTGTCTCCAAAACTGAACTCATTCACGGGAGAACTCCGAAGTACCGCTCGGATGTTTCCATTGCCCCCCTTGTGATCAACGACATGCATTTTCCACCCTCTCGAGCTGTGAGGTGGCTTGGCTACTGGCTCACCCCTACTCTACACTCTTCCGTTTAATTCCTGAGACGGCTGGCACTGGCCAAAGCCTCTTTCGCTACAATCCGACAGCTCAGGGCAGCTGGCAAAGGCCTCTCCTCCTGGTGCAACAGAAAGTTGGTCTTCGGCACCATCCTTCCTGTAACGACCCTACGATAGGTAGCTACAATGACGATCAACTTAGCCCAAATGATATACCAAGTGGTAACCAGAGGTGGTATGGTCTCGTATACTTAGTATATACATAGCTGGTAAACCTAGGATAAGGCCTAGGGAATAGTTGAGTAGCCTTGAGGTACTCTACTAGGCAGGGTAACCTTGTGGAAGAATATTCGCATAAGGTCAAGAGAATTATGGGAATGTTACCGGGGCGTCCGAGACGACTTTTGTAGTCGACGAGAGGACTTCCGGAGTGGTTAATGGCAAAAGAGGGCAAAGTTACCCTACCTTCGGAATTTGGTCATTATGCCTATGGACCCCAGTTACCCTACTGAGGTGTCCAAGTTACCCCACCCTCACCGGCAGAGTCATCCTAGAACTTAGAGGTCGATTGCCTCACATTGTATGTGCTCTTAGATGTTCTTAGGGACACAGGCATCTGCGCGGGGAGGCCCCACACTTGTGTAAGGGTGGCCCGAACATACTATTGAACTTGGGCGGGTTTTGGTAACACCCCCTGTGGCCCCAGCGTGGGGACGGCGTGCCATAGGCAGACGGCTGTGTAGTTGCTCGTTTGCTAGTTAAAAGAGGTTATTGCAGCAGGTGCTGTAAGACCATATAAGTTGTCGCCGTCCGTCCGACTGAATGTCATTCGCAGGATATATACCAGGAGTATGGGTAACCGCCAAAATGGAGGGCGCCCATATATGGTCCCTCAGGCACCTAGGAGTCTATTCTTGCCTAGGGGTAGTAGGGTAGTCTTTCTAGTAGTACTCAGGTAGTCTTAAAAGGCCAGGGGGCTTTCGTGACAAATACCTCAGTAACCAGAATGGACCTCCTCCCCTTGATTTGTAGCATTACTATGGGTTGTTATTGGACTCTAGGTGTATGAGTCTTATGACAGTAGAGCATGTCCCGAAAGGCTGGCTATGGGTAGCGCCCGCTTAGCCAACTATCAGCTACATCTGACGGGGCGAGCTTGAATGTCAATTTATCACATTGGATAAGTCGCGTAGATTAAATGATGGACTGCATAGCTTGTATAGACGAAGCTACCACTGGGCTAGTGAGTCCACCACCTAGGTATTGATTCCGGTTGTTGTCCTAACAGTTAGCCACTGGTATGACTTCGATAGGAAGAGTTTTTCCCCCTGCGCTGGTATTGGGGATGCATCGCAGAAACTCATATCCTATTGACGCAGTTAAGTGTACCTGAGTTGGTCCGACACTTCCAGCTGGATAATTCCTGATGCAGGGTAGACCTTGGACAAACCCTGAGCAGGAAATGGTGCTCGCACAAGGTCGGAGTAGTGGTGAATGTCAAAGGCTTAAATCTCATATCTACTTAAGTTTAAGCGTTTGGCATTCTACTTCGAGAACCAACTTTCCTCAAGAGAACTTATTGAGTGAAGCTTTCAGCTTAACGATATTAACTTTTACCATTTGATTCTTTTGAATTATTTACCTCATCTTTATCTTCTACTTTGAGTGTTTGCTGCGGTCGCAACCTTTGAGTTCACCTCTCTATAGGGTGCCCCGTTACACTTCCTATTCTCACCTATGGCTACGACCTGTTTCATCCGGACGCAGCCACTCTTAAGAAACTCGATTCGTTCTGGTATGGAGTGCTCCGGTGGACAAATAATTGCTTTTACACCACCACTATCGGGGCTCTATACCAGGAAGCCTCGCTACTACCCATTTCCTCCATCTGCAAACACTGCCGTCAGTCAGCTGCCCTCCGCTTAGTCTGCGCCCCTTCGGAATTCAACCCTGCCACCACCCGGATACCCGACTCTGTGCCCACCTGGGACCAGGGTCGTTCTGCGGAAGATCATCGATTTCTCCTCCGAGCCTCCTCCAAAGCCGTCCACCTTACTTCATGGCTTCGCCCGGCGGTTAATTCCACCAAGCACCTACCACTAGACTCCTTATGTCACGAGGTTTCAGACCTTATTGAGGAAATCTCTATCCTCCCGCTCGCCTCAACCGATCTCGTAGCCCTCCCGCTATCGAGGGTACCTTCTGTCACCTACCAAGCCCTCAGAGTCCCGCTGATACAGCCACTCCTCGCTGACTGGCTAGACATAAGTCCGCCAGTGCCTATTTCGTCCTTCTAGTGCCTGCCACACTCCCCACGCCATTACTGCCCTTCCTCGATTTATATGTGGCTGTATTCACCAGCTGTGTACCGGTGCAGGCTACCTTGCCGCACATATCTCCAGGAGGAACAGGGACTCCAGCTCCCTCTGCCCGTTCTGTGAGGAAGACAATGAGTCCTTCCAACATGCGATTCTCCTCTGCCCCGCTAAGGCTCATCCTCACCTCACCCATCTCTCAGGTGTGGATGACCTTGGCCCTGACGGTCCCCTCTGGCTCTCGGTTCCCCTTCTCAGGGGGCTAGCTGCGTATCTCTACGCTACTCGCACGGCCTTTCCTCCAGCCATGTTGCGCATTCGAGCCAGTACTGCGACTCCTGAGCCGGGATCGGACTCACATAGTGCTTAACTCAAAAACTCCCTAGCTTGGCCCCGGCCTTCTAGGTATTGCTACTTCATACTCCCCTGCTCCACTTTCTCCTCATGGTATTTTCCATACTGTTTATGAGTTTCCTTTGTTCCTAGTTGACTGCGGCAGTGGGCAGGTAGGGCGGGAAGGTTTTATTTCTTGCGAGTGTTTTTCTTATAAGTTATAAGGAGGAGTTTACTTTACTTTTTGTTTTGTTAGTCATCGATGGCGATGCGACAGGATTTGAATGATCCCTCTTGGAGAGTTTTTGCACGTTTTGTTTGAATTTTTGTTATTTCCTTTGTTTGTTTTTGGAATTAAGGTTTTTTATATGCCATAGCGCGAGCTGCATGCAGGATTTTGTACCTAAATCAATAATCACTTGATTCAAAAAAAAAAAAAAATCCGAGCAGATTAGCTTTGGCATATGTAGTGTGTGTCAAAGCAGGCGAAGATAATGATTATTGCCAGATACTGCAGTTCGATTGGAAATTCCAATCTAGCAGCAGATAATATATCGACAATATGCATCAATGGCACTATAAATTTCAAACCCTAATCTTGAAAGCTTATCATGACCATCAATTGAAAATAGTCTATTTGTTCCTTTCACAAAATATTCTTTTCGACAACGCGATAAGGTTAATGCCTTTCCTCAAATAGCAAGCCCCGTTGGATCTACCTTTTATAGTGCATCACGGACCTGTTTTCTATTCACCATTATTTATTTTAATAAATTTTCTCACATTGATAAAGTATTATATTTCAAATTTGAAATACTTACTGAGATAAAATCTCCACTTAGGCGGATATGTGTGAGAGTATGCTCTCAACTCTATTGAATTGCATGTCCTGATATCATATGATTGCAAACCAAGTCCTCCGCACGTACAGCTGCCTCAAAGGTAGCTTCTGCTCCATTTGCAGTACCCATTACAGCAGCAAAGAAATATCCTACTTCAGATATGGCGCCGTTGCGTCCTGACCCACGCGATGCTGAATCTGCGTCCTGTGCATCCTGTGAATCCTGAGTTGCGTCCTTTGCGCCCCCTGTATCCTGTGCATCATGAGTTGTGTCCCCTGCGGCCTGTGCATCCTGAGTTGCATCCCCTGCGTCTAGTGTATCCTGAGTTACATCTCCTACGTCCTGTGCGTCCTGAGTTGCCTGGCAATGCCGGCTCAAATTCCATGCATCTGGAGCCAAACTAATACACCACATTCTGTCCTGACATATATGACAAAGCAACTCTGCCTCCAGTGCCTCCAGACTTGTCCCTCAAAACCATTGCTGATCATGATTTACCAGCGACAGATGCTCACTTCAGGGGTACCCCAGGGATTTCTTGGCATAGTTTATCATGGTTTCCCAGCACTTAGGCTAATAGGCGACGCGATGAACTGTTCTCTCATCATCACTCCGAACATCCATATTCCGGGGCATCCTGCATAATACTCAACTACAACTACACATCCGATCCTAAATCTGGCACAGGGAGGTTGCTGGGCTCGACGCCAGCTTCACACAGGTATAAGGTACGTCTCTGGCACATCAATACGCATGAAATCGCTATCTACTCTAGGGGGGGGGTCTTGGGAAGGCTGAGCCTTGATGCTGGCAATCGCAGGGCTCGATGGCAGATCCCTCCACAACCGCTCAACTGATCTTGGATCTGTCACTTGGACGTCGCGGGGCTCGACGCCAGCTTCACGCCAGTATAACGAATGTCTCCGGCGCAGCAATACACATGAAATCGCTAGCTACTCGCGGGGGGGTCTTGGGAAGGCTTAGCCTGGATGCTTCCGATGCCAGGGCTTGATGGCAGATTCCTCCATAACTGCTCCACCGATCTTGAGTCTGTCACCTGGACGTTGCTGGGCTCGACGCCAGCTTCACGCCGGTATAGAGTACGTCCCTGTCGCATTAATACTCATGGAGATCGCCCACCCTCCTGATAGTGGTCTTTTGTCTCTACTAATCCTGAACTCGATGGCAGGTTCCTCCATAACTGCTGAACCGATTCTGAATCTGTCACTTTTGCGCCATTGGGCCCGACGCCAGCTACACGGTGGTATAAGGTACATCTCTGGCGCATCAGTATTCATGCAGTTCACTACCCTTCTGAGAGTAGTCTTTTGTCTCTAACAATCCTGAAATTGATGGCAGATTCCTCCACAACAACACAGCCGATTCTCAATCTGTTACTTGGGCGTCATTGGGCTCGACGCCTGCTACACGTTGGTATAGGGTACGTCCCTGGCGCATCGGTATTCATGGAGTTCGCCACCCTTCCGAGAGTTGTCTTTTGTCTTTAACAATCCTGAACTCGATGCGAGATTCCTCCACAACCACTCCACGGATTTTGACTCTGTTACCTGGACCTCGCTGGGCTCGGCGCCGGCTACAGGCGGGTATAGGGTACCTCTCGGGAGCATCAGTATTCATGCAGTTCGCCACCCTTCTGAGAGTGGTCTTTGGTCTCTAACAATCCTGAACTCGATGCCGGATTCCTCCACAACCGCTGAGCCGATTCTGAGTCTGTCACTTGTGCGCCATTGGGCCTGACGCCAGCTACACGCTGGTATAAGGTACGTCTCTGGCGCATCAGTATTCATGCAGTTCACCACCCTTCTGAGAGTGGTCTTTTGTCTCTAACAATCCTGAACTCGATGGCAGGTTCCTCCACAACCGCTCAGCCGATTCTGGATCTGTCACTTGGGCGTCATTGGGCTCGACGCCAGCTACACGGTGGTATAAGGTACGTCTCTGGCGCATCCGTATTCATGGAGATTGCCTACCCTTTTGAGAGTGGCCTTTAATAATCCTAATACACTAGCGATCCAGAACTCGATGGCAGAATCCTCCACAACCGCTTAACCGATCTTGATTCTGTCACCTGGGCGTCACTGGGCTTGACGCCGGCTACACGCCGGTATGAGGTACGTCTCTGGCGCATCGGTATTGATGGGGTTCGCCACCCTTCTGAGAGTGGTCATTTGTCTTTAACAATCCTGAACTTGATGCCAGATTCCTCCACAACCGCTCCACAGATTTTGATTCTGTTACCTGGGTGTCGCTGGGCTCGATGCCGGCTACACGTCGGGATAAGGTACGTCTCTGGCACATCAGTATTCATGCAGCTTGCCATCCTTCTGAGACTGGTCTTTTGTCTCTAACAATCGTAAACTCGATGGCAGATCCCTCCACAAACGCTCCGCCGATTCTGGATCTGTCACTTGGGCGTCATTTGGCTCGAAGCCAGCTACGCGCTGGTATAAGGTACGTCTCCGGCGCATCGGTATTCATGGAGATCGCCCTCCCTTTTCAGAGTGACCTTTAAGAATCCGAATTCACTAGCGATCCAGAGCTCGATGGCAGATTCCTCCACGACCGCTTAGCCGATCTTGATTCTGTCACTTGGACGTCACTGGGCTCGACGCCAGCTACACGCCCATATGAGGTACGCCTCTGGCACATCAGTATTCATCGAGTTCACCACCCTTCTGTGAGTGCTCTTTTGTCTCTATCAATCCTGAACCCGATGCCAGATTCCTCCCCAACCGGTCAACCGATTTGATTCTGTCACTTGGACGTCACTGGGCTCAATGCCAGCTTCATGCCGGTATAAAGAGGGTTCTGAGTTCCCAATTCTCCATGGAGCTATATGGTCCCGAGGGAGGTAGGAGAGGGGGAGGAAGAGGGGGGTTCAATAAGCTGGATATTAGAAGAATAGAAGACTGTTAGTAGTAAATTTAATACTTTTTCATGATGTGAAATATATTGTGACCCGGGTGACCAAGGTCAGAAAAAGGTATAGGGGCGACCCTTCGCTTATCTCCAGAAGATGAGGTAGTACATCCTGAGTATTAGGTGTGCACCCGGGACGACCTGCGAATTAGGTGTGCGCCCGGTGCGTCCTGAGAATTAGGTGTGCGCCCGGTGCGTCCTGAGAATTAGGTGTGCGCCCCGGTGCATCCTGAGAAGTAGGTGTGAGCCCCTGTGCGTCCTGAGAATTAGGTGTGCGCCCCGGTGGGTCCTGAGAATTAGGTGTGCGCCCCGGTGGGTCCTGAGAATTAGGTGTGCGCCCGGTGTGTCCTGGGATCAGCTGATGCGTCTGGTGCGTCCTGAGACCCGGCCCTGCGTCAGGTTCCGTCCTGATTCGCGATCCACGTTTTGGGCATCTTGTGCATCAGACGTACCTGACGCTCAGGACCCCAGCTATTGTTTTTGCTGATGTAGTAGTTGACGTGAAGAATGAAGACGAACATTTCGATATTGAATAGCAGAGAGATTTCATCCATGAACTGATAAATAGCGCAGAATATTTGGTGAAGTCATATTCTGACCCTAAAGCTCCTTGACTCTTGACTCTGGCAACAAGTTGATTATCCTTATGTAAAGATACCTGCCGCTTCGTAAATTCCCATTGAGCAAATCTATCTCGGTAACGTAATTTACGGGGTTCCCGCTCAGTACCCAGATGCCGCTCACCATGCCAACCACTGGAATACCAAATGTATATTTTATTATCTACACAACTAGTAGTGATACCATACTGAAAATTTGTTAAAAAGTACTTTTAAATATGGAGAATCAGAATCTGCAGTTTACATTTAATAATAATAAATAATGCTTCTTGTATACTCACTTGATTCCAAACTGGTTGAAATAGTATCTTGTTTACAATAGTAGTAAAGGAAATTGACACCAACCACAAATCTTATAGTTTGAGCAAATAATATGATCTGATAGGTCTTATATTTGATGTATGAACTGCTTTGGCATTTGTTTGTAGCTATTTTGGAAGGTAGTATGGCTCTAAAAA
>Ga0307509_10005462_pt1 | contig 17664 bp, 16 predicted proteins | sample 10_EM_MG_FD_202245 | JGI IMG/M metagenome (GOLD analysis project Ga0307509, IMG submission 202245) | Populus trichocarpa ectomycorrhiza microbial communities from riparian zone in the Pacific Northwest, United States - 10_EM | ecosystem: Host-associated > Plants > Roots > Unclassified | place...
TTGATTTGTAGCATTACTATGGGTTGTTATTGGACTCTAGAGGTATGAGTCTTATCACGGTAGAGTATGTCCCGAAAGACTGGCTATGGGTAGCGCCCACTTAGCCAACTATCGGCTACATCTCACCGGGGGAGCTTGCATGTCAATTTATCACATTGGATAGACGCGTAGATTAAATGATGGACTGCATAGCTTGTATAGACAAAACTACCACTGGGCCAGTGAGTCCACCACCTAGGTATTGACTCCGGTTGTTGTCATAACAGTTAGCCACTGGTATGACTTTGATAGGAAGAGTTTTTCCACCTGCGGGTGTATTGGAGATGCATTGTCGAAACTCATGTCCTATTGACGGAGTTAAGTGTACCCGAGTTGGTCCGATACTTCCAGCAGGATAATTCCTGATGGAGGGTAGACCTCGGACAAACCCTGAGCAGGACAGGGTGCTCGCACAAGGTCAGAGTAGTGGTCAATGTCATAGGCTTAAATCTGATATCTACTTAAGTTTAAGCGTTTGGCATTCTACTTCGATGAACCACCTTTCCTCGAGAGAACTTATTGAGTGTAGCTTTCAGCTTAACGATATTAAGTTTAACCGTTTTGATTCTTCGTGAATTATTTACTCTATCTTTATCTTCTATTTTGAGTTTTGGTGCGGTCGCAACCTTAGAGTTCACCTCTCTATAGGGTGCCCCCGTTACACTACATCTAGTTCTCATACTAACTAAGTACCTACTAACAACTCCAGCTTTTTTCTTAAAAGTGCGAACACCATTTGACCCTGACAATTCTCTTATCTCACTTCCACTTCCGAATCCCAACACCGTGAAGTTACCTGGCGATGCTCCCACACATTAGTCCATTGGTTACGATCCATCTTCGTCGGCATGGAGTCTTGCTCACCATTTGCATACGCAAAATGGTCTCCATGATCGAACCAACAAAGGGGCCAGCTTTGTTATCGAACCTCTCAGCATTGCAGACATATTCTGCACCCAACATGTGCGAGGCATAAGATAGACTTGTCACGCTAATCGCCCCAATAGCTATTATGCCTCTATAGTCGTATCGTTATTGTATGGTTCCGTCAGTATCGGAAAATACTATTGACGTGTGTGAGTGTGGGTATGTCTGATTTCTCAAACTACCTTATCCAACAACACCATTCACATCTGCGACTTTCATCGCGAGAGCGTGGAGTATTGAATGTGTTGCTTAACCATTGTCCGTAAAAACGTCCCGTTACTTACTGACCACCTTCACGACTCGCATCTTTAGTGTTCAGTAACCTTATGCGACGTCCACCGATATGGCTCGAACTACTTGCATAAGCTTGCCAGAGGTCTTCCCCCGTATATCCAGCGAACGGGATCGGGTTGGAGGGACGGCCGCCACATATACGGGGTTACGAGGAGGGCTCCAATGACCATGTCTTTGGTTAGGGGACTCAACTACGGCGGCGTCTGCCGATGTAGCGCCGTCCCAACGCTGGTACGGGAGGGGGGTGTTGGCTTGTCCTTTTGAACTCAGAATCCTAAGGTAGGCTAACTATAGGTCTTTATTCACTAATAGAAGGCTAAGCCTTCCGGTGTGCCTAACACGAGCTCCCTCTCTCTAAGCCTCGTCCTCGAATGCTTCTTAGATCTTCCTTTCTTTAACAAATGAAATCCTTTTTGAACTGCGTGTAGGAGGGTAAAAAACCTCATTCGTTTACTTGTCCACACGAGGAAAACCTTTCTTCCCTATTCAACATCTGCCCTACTCGGCATATCCGGGCTTTCCTCATGAAAACCTTCTATCAATTCCTAAGCGTTTTCTAAAATCTCAGGTGGTTCCCAGGTGTTCTCGTCCTCAGAACACCGTTTCCATTTAACAAAATATCTTTGTTCGCGCATTCGCTTATTGCGACCGCGAACCTTCCTTGTATAACAGATTATTTCACTCATTACAATTCGTTCCACTTCCCATTCGAGATTGCCATCGATCTCTTCTGGCTCTCGTGGAGGCTGTTCTCTTCCTTCTCGGATTGAGGATCGATAAGGTTCCAACAGCAAAACCTGGAAGGTTGGATGTATCTTCCATGTAGGCGATATTTCGATCTTGAAAGCGCGTTGTCCCTTCGCTTCTATGATTTTGAAGGGTTCAGAGAGCTTTGGACTTAATTTCTTTGAGGGTCGTTTTGTACGAATATTCTTTCCATTCAACATTACCAAGTCGCCTTTTTTATACTCCGGCTGTTGTAATCCTTTTCGGTCGTAGTACCTTCTCATTGCCTCTCGAGTATAATTTAGCGCTTCGACCGCCCGTTGATGAATCTCCTTCATCCAGTGGCTGTACAATTCAGCCCCTGGGTTCTGAGCTTGTCGCTCTCTCATCCATTCTGTTTGTGGATGATAACCGTAATTCGCAAAGAAGGGTGACATTCCGTATGCATTGGTTGCGGAATTGTTGTACGCGAATTTGGCTAAGGGTAACAGCTGATACCAATCGTCTTGGTCGTAATTGACAAAATTTCTTAAGTAACCTTCCAGCACTTGGTTGGTTCGTTCTGTCTGACCGTCCGTCTGGGGGTGGTAGGCTGTTGACATTTTTCTTTTAATCCCTAGCAACTTGCATAGGGAGTCCCAAAATTCTCCTGAGAATTTTGCATCCATGTCAAATATGATTTCCGTGGGTAGGCCGTGAAGTTTCCAAACTTCTCGTATGAAAACGTTTGCGACATCCTTTGCGGTCGCATTTGTTGGGAGACCAATAAAGTGTGCCATCTTTGTGAATCGGTCGACTACTACAATGATTTGACTGTAGCCTTGTGATTCCGGTAGTTGGGTAATGAAATCTGTTGAGATAGAGTTCCATGCTGTGTATGGTGTTTTGAGAGGTTGAAGTAATCCCCATCATGCATGTCGTGGAGATTTATTGTGTTGGCACTCATCGCATGATTCAACGTAATCGTTTATCCATTCTGTGAGTCCTTTCCAATAAAACTCTCGCGTGATTATCTCTTTTGTCTTTTCCATCCCAAAGTGTCCCGCTACCTTTGAGTCGTGCCATCCTTTTGCCATCTTTGTCTTTAGAGCATCGTTCGCAGGTATGTATAGCCGATTTTTGAAGTAGAGAAACCCGTCCTTGTATTGCCAGCTCGCAGGGAATTCTTTGTTACGGGTTATTAGGTCTTTTAGCCTTGCTTCTCTACTTAACCATTCGAGATCATGGTTAGACGCTTCTCAGACTTCTTCCAAGAGGTCTAACTCGTACTCTTGTAATAGAGCTTTGGATATCATAGCGCTTGACACCATGACTTCCTCTTGGAGGAGCCATGGGTTTCGTCTGATATCATTTTCGCTAAATAACCTGTTTTCCCTGCTGTCTGCATATACCTGACACATGATCGGTTGTACCTGTTTTATCGCGATGGTTCGCTTAGGCGATAGGTCCGTGCTCCCAAATCCTTTGTTTCCTCGGTCTGTTATTTGTAGGTTGTCTACCTCCATCATATCTGACGTGTCTATTTTTTCGATGATCATTTGTGCAATCCGGTCCCCTTCTTGAACCTGATAACTCTTTTTGCCATGATTCATCATAATAACTTTGACTTCTCCCGTATAGTCGGCGTCTATCACACCTCCACCGATTCCTATACTCTTCTTATACACTTAGCCGCTTCGTGGGGCTATTCTAGCATAGGTCCCTTGCGGTATTGCAATTGCTATCCCGGTCCCGACCAACTTCTGTCCCTGGGCCAGGATTAGAACATCCTCCAGATCATATAAGTCATGTCCTGCTGAGAATCTGGTGCCTCGCGATGGTAACGTGGCCTTGGATGCCATCTTCATTACTTGAATGGCTGCTGCTGGTTGTACTAGCATCCATTTTGTCAATTTTTCCTGAACCGGTTCGTCTTGTACAAGACTTAGCGAGAAATGTTCTGGTTTTAGAATTGACTGTTCGGTATGCTCAGCTCCCTCCTCAGGACGATACTCCGGTCGTCTGCTTAATGCGTCTGGTTTGCCGCTTCGCGATCCTGGTCGATAGATAATTTTGAAATTGAATGATGCAAGCAATTGCGTCCAGCGAATTTGTCTTTGATTCCACTTCTTTGTTGTCAAGAAGTGTTGCAAATTCTGGTGATCGGTGTAAACTGTAATCGGCTTATCTGCGCCATACAAGTAGTGTATCCATTCCATAAACGCTTCTAATATGGCTAGGAGTTCTTTATCATGAATCTCGTAGTTGCGTTCAGCTGAATTCAACTTTCGGGAATGGAAAGCCACCGGGTGAAGCCTTTTATCTTGAAATTGGGATAAAATTGCTCCAAGCGCGAAGTCGCTTGCGTCGGTCTCGATTACTGTTTCCCGTTCTGGGTAAAAATGCGCCAGGATTGGCGCCGTTGTGAATCGCTGTTTGAGTTTTTCAAACGCTATATTCTGCTCTCCTCCCCAGCTGAATTTTTGTTTGTCTCCCTTCAGCGTTTCCGTTATTGGCTTGCATATCTTCGAGAAGTTTGCGATGAATCTTCGATCGAAGTTTGCAAACCCAAGAAAAATTTAAACTTCTTTCACCGACCTAGGTACCTTCCATTTCCTTATGGAGTCTACCTTCCTCGTGCTCATTGTTACCCCATCTGTTGCCACAATATATCCCAAAAATTCAACCGCTTTTACATGAAACTCGGACTTTTTAATGGACACCGCCAACTGGTGCTCCATTAACCGCGAAAGCACTTTTTTGACCATGGCGACATGTTCCGCATGCCTCTTGGAGTAGATAAGGATGTCCTCCAGGTACACCACTACTCCTTGGTTGAGAAATTCGCGTAATATTTTATTCATCATGCGTTGGAAAGTTGCGGGAGCATTGACTAATGCAAACGGCATGACTTTGTATTCGTATTGTCCGTCCCGAGTTCTGAATGCTGTCTTCCATTCATCACCTTTCTTAATTCTGATCAGGTGGTAACCGTCCTTGAGGTGCAACTTCGTAAATATCGTGGCGCCGGCAACCCGATCCCGTAATTCGCTCATTAAAGGAAGCGGATATTTATCGAGAATCGTCAATTTGTTAAGTTGTCGGTAGTCTACACATAATCGTAAGCGACTGTCTGACTTTGGTACAAACAAAATTGGCGCTCCAGCCGGTGACTGGCTATGCGTAATTTTGCCTTGTGCCAACATTTCGTCAAGGTAAGTTTTTAAGGTATTTAACTGGTATTGTGACATAGGGTAGACGGGTCCCCAGGGAGGTTCTGATCCCTCCTTTAGGTCGATCACATGGTCGAACGTCCCTCTTGGGGGCATTTTCTCAGATGCTTCTGGTAGAAACAAATGCTTAAACTGAGCGTATTCCCTTGGTAAAGTTTCCAACTCTACGGGATCCGTCTCTTCTATTTTTCCTATTCTTCCCACATACTGAGCCTTTGGATCGAATGCGACTGTTTCGTCATATTCAAATAGATCCTTCACAGCCTCGTCTTCGACATGATCACGACATGTCATTTGTCCGAAACTCCATTTCTTCGGATCGTGCAAATGGGACAACTGGTGTTCATGGTACCACCATCCAAAGCGGATGATGAGGTCAAAGCGTCCTGTGGGCGCTATCTCGGCGGAGATCGGAGACCAATGTCCATTTCCGATTTCGAGTATGATGGGGCGGGTATATCTTTGACCGTCGGATGAACTTGAAAGTCCATCGAATCCGACTATTCTGATGGGTTTTTTTCGGACTTTATACGGAATGTCGAGTCGTTCGACTAGCTTTTCACTTAATAGGAAACACCTGGCTCCTGAGTCCAGTAAAACATGAATGCGCGTGCGTTTGCCCTCAACATCTAATTGGATAGGTTCTTCCGGACATGAATAATGTTTTAGAGAACTCGGTATTGGCCTCTAAGGGCTATCCGGTCCTTCGTTTTTTCTCCTGAAATGCATTGTCTCGTTGACTGTGGTTGTTTATTACCGCGCCCGCGCAGTTTCGTCCCGAGAGGACTCCTCAGATAAACTTTCTGAATTAGCATTTCGGGCAGCCCACTACCAGCGGTCTTTACCTCCTGCCGAGGAGTTCCCAAATACTAGGCATTACCGTCTCGCACAATGGCTCCACCTTGCGACTAGGCCTGTGCAGTTCATATCCTCGACTTATTTCGTGGATCATTGGCGACTGATCGGGAATGGTACCTTCGTCTTATACCATTTAGGTTTAACCGAGAAACCTGTTGGGCCTTGGATAGTGTAGAGGCTGTAATAAGCGTGCCCTAATCACTAAAACCACAGCTCGGGTAATTATCCTCGCTCAAGCTCTTCCTCAACGTATTCGGAACCCTTGTGCTAGAACGGCACCTGTCGCGGTCTCAGGCATAGTTTAAACTAGATAGTGAGTCTTACTACCCGATATATCCTAGCTTTTCACTTCCGGTGTCTTTTATCTATCCCCTACTGTGCAGCGTCCGCTTTTGCTAGGTTCCGGTAATTTTGGGCCATCTTGTCCCTTAGATCGAAGTAGAGTAGTCTCGTCTCTATTGGCTAGCTTCCAGGTATGCAAAGTCGGAAGTCAAATCACGCTTTTTTGCACCCTTCCCGGCCCTCAATGTCTCTCGATCTTTCCTCGACCCGTACCCTGGTTTCTTCCCATATCCAGTTCTGTACTTTTAACGCGATCGAACTCAACTACCAACTTTCATGAACAATTACATTGGGTTGTGTTGTCTCGGTGCCTGGCTGGACTCTCTTCCTGCTTCTTATAACCTGGTTCCCCTTCTTCCGATTTGTCTAATCATCGTTTCGCTGAGGTTCACCGACCAAGGGGTTCATTCGATATAGACTCTTCGTTCTGGGACCTCAATCCCAATGTGCGCGCCATGTTGTTCTTTTTGAGTTTCGATTCCCGGAGTTACACCCGGACTACCCATGCGCATTCGCCGGTGGTGCCTCGACGATTTTCATAGTTCTTTGCCGTCGTACATGCTCCATGCCATTGGACGATCTATTCTGTTCACCGATCGTGAACTTTCCCCTTGGCTTCGTTCAGCCACGACAGCTACTCGTTTTCTCAGGGGTTGAGGTTCATCGCGCTATCGTTTATTTGCTTCGTACCTTTTGGTACCGAATGTCGCAACAGATTGCTCTTTCCGACAGTGTTTCCAGAAGTGGTTGGTCATTCCACATCGTGTGCATGCCTTATTGTTCCTTCGTCGGTCTCTGACATCTTTGGGGATGGTGTCGTGTGCTTTATCCCAGTCTGTGTGTACTACCTCTTTTTTATCGGTAGCTGTCTTTTCCTTTGACCATGTTTTCGTACGGGGTACCTTAGGCTTTCCCATATAAGCGTCCCGTTTTTCCACCGTATACCTTTTGGCGGGTCTTGGATTGCTCTTCGTTGAAGTCCGGTCTTCTTTTTTTCGACTTATCGATGTTCCCGAGGATGGGCTTTTTCCGTGTCTTAGGCGTTTGTCTTCCTTGTGATTCTCATGTTGAATCATGGCATTTTTGAAACCTGCCAGCCATAATTCGTCGTTGGGATATGTTTCGAACGAGAGTCTTAATAGTCTGGCTTCCGGCATCTGAGCTTTAAGCATGTCTCTCCATGCTACCCCTTGGAGACCAACTTTGATGTTATGGTTCTCCATTCGCAAAAGGAATTGGCCTATGTCCCCATGGTACCACTCAAGTTTCATTAACTTGTGAGTCCTTTCTGCCTCATGGGTAGGCGCAAATCCTTCGGTTACTTTTTGTTCAAACATGAACCATCTTTCATAACCAATTTCCTTTGCATATCCCAATGCCCCCGACATCTTTTTTGGAGAGGTATCTGTGAAAGGAGCGATATCATCTCCTTCCATTCGTCCCATGGCATACTTGATTCGATCTTTTTCCATGGTCCATTGGTGACTGTTCCGTTCGAAAAAATCTTGAACTGCCATTAACCATATTCGAATATCCTGATGGGACTTATTTTTGAACACCCATGGAGGGTCGGAGGGTCGTTTGGTATGTAACAATCGTTCCCGAGCGATTGCTCTTGCCATGACGTCTACAACGTCCTCTTCCTTGTCTTCTCTCTTGGGATCTTGTCTTTCCCTTTCCTTTCCCTTTTCTCTGTGACTTGAGCCTCCTTACGGATCCTGCCCATCGTCGTCGTCATCGTCACCATCGTCTGGGTCGGGGTCTCCTGCCCCGTGCATAGTCGTTGGTGGTAATTGGCCTCCCGTGTTTCCTCCTTGTTCAGCAGTAGGATTTGACCATTTCTTTGTAGCTCCGTCGGTATTCCGTACGGACTGTTCCCTATTGTCAGTAGCTATAGTGGGGGCTGCTGACCTTTAAGCCGATATGGCTCCTACTTAGGCTTTCAGATCTTTCAAGATATCATGAAGCTTTGCTATTTCTGCTTCCGAACGTCTTTGTTGATCTCTTGCGGCCTCCTTGTGTTCCTTCTTGTGTCGATTAATAACCGACACATAGTTGGCATTGTCGTTTGCTCTGGCTTCCTCCACCTCGAGGATACGGTCCCGAAGCTGCTCGTCTTATCGTTGGCTGTGTTCCGCCTGTTCTGCTTGACGAGCTTGTTTTGCTTGGAATTCTACTTCGACCTTGGCCACGATTTCTGCCTGAATTGTTCTGGACTCTTGGTCCAACTTTTCGATGATCCTCGCCAACAGGTTCAATTCGTCGACGAGTATGGACTGGCCTAACTCCAACCTGCGCTGGAGTTTGCCTAGTGCTCTTGCCTCTTGTTGGCCCTCACTAGATAGTCGTCCGATATCTAGGTACATGGATTTCTGTTCTCTAGCCATTCGTTGACTAAATCTTCCAAGAACTCCTCCAAGGTGGCCTGCGAATTGGTTTAAGTCTTCTTTTGACACATAGTTAAGAGTTGGTGTTTTAGAACGTGTTCGTACTAGCCGTCCAAAATCTAACCCGCCGACTGTACTGGTATTCCCTGGACGAGGAGTTTGACTGCTGCTATGGATGATAGTCTCATCCCCACCGGTCATCTCGGAATCTTGGGTTTCCTCTGTCATGATTGGTGATCGTGATGTGTCAGGTCGTCAATACACTGGGAATTTCTTTGTGCTTTTTATGGCACTGGGTGGGAGGATATCGGATGATGCTTATCGAATTGACTTAGGGTTAAGCCAGATAAGCGGGATCTTGGGGTTCTTATTGGACGTAGGGTATGGGGTGTTCCAGAATTTGTCTGGAAACTCGTAGGTTTTTATATCCCTCATGGGATAGGGAGTGTTCCACTTCTCGTCTGGTTCTTCGACCAGATCGTTGTTTTTCCAAACAGCTGCAGGGGCAGCGGCGACAGTATTGGCGTGCGGGAAAAGGTAAACTATTTGGAGAACGTGAGGTGTATCTCCTAAAAGTTCTTCGAATGTGTAGAATAGATGTTCGAAGATGGAATCGACGAGAGATAAGGGTTCGAAAATAATTGCTCACTTATCTCGTTGAGGAGAGATCTCATATAGTGAGCCTTGGTAACAAGGAGAACTATCAGTATACTGTTAGGAGGGAGCCTGTCTCAAAGTCTTGCGAGATAACTCAGGCCGACAATCTTAATCGTAGACGGAGATTGTCTAGGAAGGCTCAATGATTCAAAATAGAGGTAGGCAAAGTGATAAAGATTTTTCTTGTGTAAAAACTTATATTGATAAGTTCTCTTCTCTGTTGCTTGATAATGTTCAAATAGCTCGGGAGGCACCTCAATATTTATATGCCGCGTCTGGGTGGACGCGGGCTACATCTAGTTCTCTTACTAACTAAGTACCTACTAACAACTCCAGCTTTTTTCTTAAAAGTGCGAACACCATTTGACCCTGAGAATTCTGTTATCTCACTTTGACTTCCGAATCGCAATACCATGAAGTTACCTGACGGTGCTCCCACACATCAGTCCACTGGTTACGATCCATCTTCATCGGCATGGAGTCTTGCTTACCATTTGCATACGCAAAATGGTCTCCATGATTGAACCAACAAAGGGGCCAGCTGTGTTATCGAACCTCTCAGCATTGCAGACATATTCTGCACCCAACATGTGCGAGGGATAAGATAGACTTGTCACGATAATCGCACCAATAGCTATTATCCCTGTATAGTCGTATCGTTATCGTATGGTTCCGTCAGTATCGGAAAATACTATTGACGTGTGTGAGTGTGGGTATGTCTGATTTCTCAAACTACCTCATCCAACAACACCATTCACTTCTGCGACTTTCATCGCGAGAGCGTGGAGTATAGAATGTGTTGCTTAACCATTGTCCGTAAAAACGTCCCGTCACTTAGTGACCACCTTCACAACTCTCATCTTTAGTGTTCAGTAACCTTATGCGACGTCTACCGATATGGCTCGAACCACTTGCATAAGCTTGCCAAGGGCCTTCCCTCATGTATCCTGCGAACGGGATCCGGTTGGACGGATGGCCGTGACGCATACGGGGTTACGAGGAGGGCTCCAATTGCCATGTCTTTGGTGAGGGGACACAACTACAGTGGCGTCTGCCGATGTAGTGCCGTCCCAACGCTGGTGCGGGAGGGGGGTGTTGGCTTGTCCTTTTGAACTCAGAATCCTAAGGTAGGGTAACTATAGGTCTTTATTCACTAATGGAAGGCTAAGCCTTCCGGTGTGGCTAATAGCTGCTCTGGATTTGTTCGGGGTTGATCTTTGTGGTGGTTCCTTTACCCAGTTTCGTATTTTAAATTTGTACAATCTCTGGTCCCAGCGCAGCAGCGTTAGGACCGTCCTCCCTGATGTTTCTTTTCCTGATGATGGTTTTCCCTTTTTGGTTGTTGGTGATTTCAACATCCATCACCCCCTAGCTGATCCGCTGAGGTCCTACTCTCGTAGGAATTTGGCAGCTTCTTTTCCTTATTTTTCCAGGGCGGCTGACCTTGGCTTTGAACTTCTCAACCTGCCTGGGGTGTTTACTCGCTTCCCTTGAGACAGTGCTACCCGCCCCTCTGTGATTGATCTTTCGTTTGCATCACCGTTTTTATTTCCTTTCTTGCGCTCTTGGGATACTTCCCTTCCTTCCACCGGCTCAGACTACGTTCCTATTACTCTTACTTTTGTTCACCCGATTTCTTCCCCTCCCCCTCCAGTTCCCAATTGGTCCCTCACCGCATGGGGTTCTCTCTCCCCTGTCCTAAGTGAACTACTCATTCCTCCTGTACCTTCTCTCCCGACAAACACCTCCATGGAAGTCTGGTTCGATACCCAACTCGCCCGTGTCACTACCCTACTTTCCTCTCACACGCCGCTCAAGAGACCCTCCCATAGATCCAAGCCATGGTGGTCCCCCATCCTCTTGGTCCTTCGGCGTGAGTTTCACGCTGCCTCCCGCCGCTCTCATTCCTCCGCCTCCGCCTCCAACAAGGCTGCTGCCCGCCTTTCCAAGCAGGGCTATTTCAAAGCCATTACAGCGGCAAAGAAAGCCCACTGGAAGTCCTTCCTCACCACAGCTACCCCCCGCTCGATCTGGGCTGTGAAAACAATTGCAGCCGGCTCTCATGCCCCCTGCTTCCCCAATCTTCCGGATGCTTCGTCTCCCATGGAAATGAACCAGGCCCTGCTCGACCACTTTTTTCCACCCCGTCCCTGCGCTCCCCTCCCTTCGATCCTCCTCCCCTTCGGTGACTGTCCTGAGCTCACCAAAGATGACGTCTCCCTGTCCCTCCTCACGTGTTCGCCCTCCTCGGCACCTGGACCTGATATTATCCCCTATGCGGTTTGGAAATCGGTTCACCGCGCCTCCCCAGGCGGTCTGGTGTCCCTCCTCGCTCCCCTCCTACGTTTCGGCCACCAACCCTCCTCCCTGAAGAAAGCGAATGGGGTTGTCCTCGACAAACCTGGCAAGGAGTCCTACAACTCTCCCGCTTCCTTCAGGATTATTGTCCTTCTCCTGACTGTCTCCAAGATCTGGGAAAGGATAGTCGCCTCCCGCCTCGCCCCTATCGCCAGATACACTGGCCTAGTTCACCGCAACCAATGTGGATTACTCCCCTCTCTATCCTTGTTTGATGCCTGTTCGGCTCTCACAGATACTGTACGTACTCTCCAATGCCCGGGTCGCAAAGTCAACATGCTCTTCCATGATATTAAAGGCGGTTTCGACAATGTCGACGACAAGATCCTCTGCTCCGATCTCCGACCCAATGGCGTCAACCACTACCTGGTTGCCTGGGTCAGGTCCTTCTTTTCCGATCGCTCCTCTCGTTTGCTTTTCCAGGGCTCGCCCCGTGTTTTTTCCCGTCTCGGTTGGTACCGCTCAATGCTCTCTGGTCTCTCCCCTGCTGTTTGTTATATACGTCTCACCCCTCCACATCCCGGTTCCAAAAGGTCTAATCCTCTCCTACGTGGATGACCTCTCTGTCACTACATCCTCCCCCTCTTATCGCTCCAAGTCCAGGACCCTACAAGGCGTTTTTGGACGTTTGAGGGCAAATGCCCATGCAAGGCGTGTTGACTTTTCGGTTCCAAAAGCGGAGCTCAGACACTGGCGAACCCCCATGCAGAGGGACCCCCCCTCCACAAGCAGGCCTCCTCTGGTGGCCCTTGATGGCCATCTCTTCCACCCATCCCCTCAGCTCAGATGGCTCGGTTACTGGTTTGTCCCCAACCTCGCCTCTTCCGCCCACTTTTCCCGCCAACTCGCCCTTTCCAAGGCAGCCTTTGCTGCGGTTAGGCGCCTCTTCTCCTGTGCATCGGGGGTCTCCCCCCACCTCTGTCCCCACCTCGCTTTCTCCCTCCTCTTTCCGATCCTCACCTATGGGGCGGACCTTTTCGTCCCCTCCAAAGGCCTCCTCTCCAAGATGGAGGTCCACTGGAGACTGGTCCAGCCCTGGGTTTCTAACAGTTTCCTGGCCACGCCGACCCGACCCTTTGCGCAGAGGCATGCCTGCCTCCCCTGTCTTTCCTGCTTCCCCACAAAGGACGAATGGCCGCTCTTCGGGTAGTATGCTCCCCCCCTCAGATCAACCCTGCATCCGCCCGCCTATACAGGTCTATTCCCTCCCTCCTCAAATTTCGTGCTCCTGACTCGCATCGCTCCCTTTGTACGCGATTGGACCCCAACGTTATGCCACTCAACTCGAAACCCTCGCGCCCCTCTCCGCCAACGTGGATCCACCTCCCTGTGGATGCCATGGCTGATCTCACCCTCGCCCTCCTTGAGAACCTCACGTTCGCCCCTCTTATAAACTCCTCACTCCTCCCGGACCTCCATCCGCTCCCTCCCGACAACGTCATGAAGGCCGCTGACTCCTTGCTTAAAGCTAAGGCGCGTCTACTCATGCTCGAGGCCTGGCGCCTAGAACATCCTCCTCCGCCGTATTATTCTTTCCAACTCTTGCTCGCTCCTCACCCATTTATGGCGCTAGGGAAGTTAATGTCTGGCCGCATTCATCAGATGAGGGCCCAGAAGAGTTACCTTGCCGCCCACCCGTTCTGGTCGTCCCATGACGCCTCTCGCCTCTGTCCCCTCTGTGGCGAAGAACAAGAAACTTTCTGCCATGCCGTACTAGGCTGCCCAGCGAAAGCTGCCCCCAGGTTGCGCCAGCTCCAAGGCCTGATCTCGGTCGGTCCTGACGCTCCTCTTTGGTCCTCGGTGTCCATCCTCTCCTCCCTTGCTACCTACATCAGGGCTACTACCACGAATTACCCGCCGGATATGTTTCCTTCTCTCCCACCTTCACCGGCCTCCATGGCCTTTCCCTCCCCTCCGCTCTCCCTCCTCCCCGGGGGCCTCCTTGCCTCTTCTCCGCCTCGCCCTGTTTAGGTTTTCTATTGCGGTGGACTTAAGGTTGTTTTCCTTCAGTAGCGAGTTAGTTGTTTAACTAGTATGGTGTTTTTACTTTCCTTTGTTAACTGTGTGATGGTGCCGCGTCGAATACTTGACGCTTTTGGAGACGATGGTGTGGTTTTTCCTTTGTTACTTGTTTTTGGGATTCAGGTTTTGTTTACGCCATAGCTAGCGGTGCATGCGAGTTCGTGTACCTTTTTTTTCTTTTTTTTTTTCTTTTTTTTTTTGGAATCATATGATTATTGTTTAAGGTACAAAATCTTGCATGCAGCTCGCGCTATGGCATAAAAAAACCTCCAATACCCCTGGGAAAAAGCCAACCCCCCAAGTCCCTCTGGTGTGGAACCAACCGCACATCTCGCCCCCAACAAGAAACCCTTGACTAGCTAAGAAGATAGACGAAAGGAATCAAATCAAAGAACAAGCAGGAAGAGTCAGGAAAACCCATGGCACATTCATCCAGACAGAAGGAAACGCAAAAAATCTAACAAAGCGGAGACCACCAAAGTAAAGTTCCCGCACAATCAGCACGAGGGTTGCCAGGCCCGCCTAAAGAGAAAACTGAAGGGGCTTGAGCCACGAGGACCCTTCCCGAGGTTTGGCAGAACGCTCAAAAAGAAGAAGGAAATAGTGCAATACCATCCTCCTAGAGGCACGCCGTAATGGACCGTGGTCTTAGTCCGAATAGTGAAGAAGTAGTTGTGTATACCAGCCAGGTAGTTGTGGGTACCAGCCAGAAAGGTGAAGAAGCAGTAGGGTGCCAGCCGATCCGACCGTGAGGAGAAGGGGAGAAAGTGGGGTAGACCCAACTCTGTGCCGTAGAAACTATCGGTAATCGCGTTCGTGTCTTGACTAGGCAGCCTCTCAAAGAAAGAGAGAACAGGGAAATCGACCGTGGCCTGTTGAAATGTGTTTCCTTACTGCAAACCGTGTTCCCGGCCGTCTGTAACATGGGCGTTGAGAAGAGTGTTGCCGACCGTGCAAGTGCTCTAAGCGAGGCAGAGCAAATGCGGGGTAGGGAGAGGAAACATCATCAAAGAAGACGAAATCCATCACCCAGAGTGAAGAAAGCCCCAAGGGATGAACCTAAGGGAAGGGGAGTGTAGTGGAGGTATGACTCCACCCCCTAGAGCAGGCTCATGGCGGGGGGTGGAGAAAGGAAAAGTGGTGATAATCTCGTGGTGTTGAGATTTCAATCGCCGGATGTGTAGAGGAGACGGAGGATGGAGTTCTTGTACCTTAACAAAGAATACATGATATAAAAAAAAAAAACAAAAAAAAAAGAAAAAAAAGGTCACAGTAGTTAGCCATGAACCTTCTCCCTTACACCTCCCGCGATTGAAATCTCAACACCATGGGAAATCATCACGGACAGTCCCCTCTCTCCTTCTTTGATGGCCTAGTTGCCTAGAAGGGTGAAGCAACTCCCCTCCGCCTCTCCCCTCTGATTCCCTCCTGATGGGATTGTCTACGGGCAGTCATTGTCTAGGGGTTTCACGGTTACTCTCCGCCCCTTTTTCTGCACTGTGTTTCGCTGCTCTCGCTTAACACTTTGCACGGACGGCAACCCCCTGTCCTCGTCAACGGGTCGGTCGCAGTCTCAGGCTATCGGTGAAGTAGTGGCCCCTGTGGCTCTGCTCTCTGGTATTGCACTATCGCCTGAGAGTCCTGTCCGGTAGGGTCGGCATTGTCGAAAAATCATGATCTCGCTTTGGTCGCCTTCCCTCGTACTTCTCGGTTTGGGTCTACCCCTCCTTTCTCCGCTCCTACGGTTTCCTCGGCTCGCACTGTACTGCCTGCTCTGCTTGGCTGGCACCCTACTGCCCTCAACGCCTGCCCTCTGTTCCCTAATGATGGTCTTGAGTTGGGATCTGGCATGGCTGCGTACGTGCTGGTGAAAATCTCTTGTTCCTAGGGGTATCATGCTTCCGCCTGTGGCCCTCGCGGGATATGGACCTCCCCCGGTCCGGTTTCCTGTAGGCCTACGGTCTTTCCTCTGTCCTGTCACACACTTCCTATGTTTGGGTTTGGATTTGGATCTCCCTCTGGGGTTCGCTTGCCCCGGGTACATTTACCCCTTCATGGGTGCTGTTGAGCCCATGACTTTGTCCGGCTGGCTCCTTGATCCCTTTCCTGATTCGTCAGAATGGGGTCTACTGTTGGGCTATGGGTGGGTTGTCTACGGTTCTTGGGTTATGGTGTTCCTTTCTGGATGGGCTTGAGGTTTCTTTACTTTTCCTCAGTTGTTCACTGTCGGGCTGGGGTTTTTTCTTATGGGCTGCGCCTCTGCCGAGGTTTTTGGTTCGTCGTATTCAGGCCTGTATTTTCTCTTGTAGTTTTCTAACCATAGCACCGGATAGTTCGTTAGTCCCAACGGTATTGGGCAGGGTCAGAGGGGTTTTAGCAAGGGGGAGGAGGGATGGACCGTTGCCGGAGGTTGTTGGACTCCATACCGCAGGGTGAACGGGCCTTTTGTACCTAGTTGGCTTCTTAGCTTGACGAACAAAATTTACAATGATATAAAAAAAAGTAAAAATAAAATAAAAATAAAAGGTCACAGTAGTTAGCCACGAACCATCTCCCCTACACCTCCCGTGGGTGAAATCTCATCACCCGGGAAATCATCGTGGGATCAACCACCACCCCCTCTCCTCCGCATTGATTGCTTCTGCCTAGGGGAGTGACGCCACCTCCTCACCTTCTCCTCCTCGCCTCTTGGCCCCCCTGCTTGGGGTTCTTGCCTTTGTTCATCGTTGACCTCCACTCATGAAGTTCGTTGCTCCCCCATTTTGCCTGCATCACCTTTGCACCTCGCTTAGGTTTTGCACGGTCAGCAACTCCTCTCCTTTCTTTACGGTCGGCGCATCTGTCTTCCAAGCTCCTTGCGAAGTGCTCCACTGTTTCGATTATGTGTGCCCGGTCGGGGAACACTTCGGTTAGTAACATGACGGCCTCATCTTTTGCCTCGCTGTCAGAAAAGCATCGGCCGCTGTTGCTCAAGTCGGTTGTTTCTAGCTTTTGGGTCTAACCCTCCTTCTTCCTTTCTGGTTTTCGTCCCGTTGCTCGGTTACTGCTACACTCCGCTCCCTCAGCTGGTACCTTACTACTAGGTGGTTCCTCTCTCCCCCGCGCCTACCACGGTCGCCTCCTCGGTTACGCTCTTCCATGGTATAACACTACCTCTTTGGTCGATGTCAACGCCTTGGCCTCTGAGTAATTGATTGGGTCGCCAGTGCATGTGTGCTACCATTGGCCGGCCCCTTCGGAGTGTTGTTTTTCTTCCTTTGTTTGGTTTCCCTTCTACTGGTTATCCCATCCTTCTAGCGTTTAGGCTAGATTTACTTTGTAATGATCCGGAAGGCTATGGCAAGGGTTTTCCTGTCGTATCCTGCTTGCCTGTTGTTTTGCAATCTTCTCTGTGTCCACGTGAAAGAGGGGTGAGGATTCTTCGGGCGACATGTGGGGTCAGTTCTATACCAGAGGGACTTGGGATGATGGCTTTTTGCCTGGCGCCATTAGTATAGTTTTGTTTACACCATAGCTAGCGCTGCATGCGAGTTCTTGTACTTCTTTCTTTTTTTTCTTTTTCTTTTTTTTAGTATCATTTTAGTATTGTTTAAGGTACAAACTCCCGTATGCACATCGCTCTAAGCCAGGAAAAACCAGAACCTACAGTCCATCCACCATCCCTTGTGCTAAAGCCCTCTGACCCTGCCCGACACCAAAGCGTCCGGTACTATGGGTAGAAACTACAGAAGAGTGTACAGGCCTGAATACAACGAACCAGAAAACCTCCACAGACGTGCAGCCCATAAGAAAACTCCCCACCCCAACAGTGAACAACCAAGGAAAGTACAGAAACCTCACAA
>Ga0307509_10005463_pt1 | contig 17663 bp, 19 predicted proteins | sample 10_EM_MG_FD_202245 | JGI IMG/M metagenome (GOLD analysis project Ga0307509, IMG submission 202245) | Populus trichocarpa ectomycorrhiza microbial communities from riparian zone in the Pacific Northwest, United States - 10_EM | ecosystem: Host-associated > Plants > Roots > Unclassified | place...
GTGCTCTCAGCAATAACTGCGGCATAGTCCGGCATGTCGGGAAAAGAAGTGGCAAAGGGGATTGCACTGGGAACCAGATAATTGGATGAGTGTTCTGTCCCAGGATTATTCAACGGGAGCGCTGGATGCTCGAAATAAAAAGTCGTAAAGAGTGGTTTGATAGGGGCCGTAGAAGGATCGACGGCGAGATTGAGCAGTGCTTCAAGGTATGGTCTCAATAGGCTTTCTGGAGATGAAGATTTTTCTGGTTGGCTCTCCAACGGAAGCATGATATATACAAGCCCTACAATTCTTGTTAACATCATGCTCAATGGAAAAAGAAGGTAAAAATACACATTTTCCTTTAGGCGTCGCCAAAGATCCCTCTCCGTTGACGAGAACAGATACTGAATGCGTCACAGATCCTCCGATGACCGAGGAAGGTGGGAAAACCAGGATGGCAGTATCAATCGCACTATTTGACGGATCTGGGGGAATGAGAGGGGTGCCAGCTCCTGAAATGTCGCTCAAGTCTGTATCTGGAGACTGCTTCAACAGAGGCTGATCGATAATGGCGATACAGCGCGCGATAGATGCGATGTTTGACTCAGACTCTGTCGTAGAGATAGGTGGAAGCTGTTGAGCCTCATTTTGAATATCGGCGGGGACGTAGGATGGGGGAGAGATAATTAATCTGCATGAGAGCATGTCAGGAAACTCATCGAGTTTGACGGTGTAGTTGAATTTCGGCTTGTCGTCTGACTCAGTGGAAGATTCGGCTCGAGTTATGCGATTGACCTTTCTTGAAAGGATGTAAACACCTCCGCTCACCGCCGATGCTCTACAAAACCCTTGGGTTATATCTCCTATACCTCCATAGTGACCGATAAGAAAGGGTGAAGGCCCATAACGTCCGCCAGACCGCAGATACTTTTGCAGTCGTCGGAGGGCCGGTAGAGTGGTGTCTGTTGGGAGTTGAATTGAATTTGCTTGAAGCAAGACTTAGGAGGTGGGACGCACCAGATGGGGACATTGAGAAGGCAAGAGAGTATGCAATAATAGAGGACAATTCATGGCTCAACGAGAAGATAGTCGATAGGAACTCAAGAAATGGCGACCCTTCTTTTCCTTTCAATTCTTCGGCCCCCTCGAAATCACCCAATGCAAAGGTTAAAAATCGCATGAGGCGTCTCTTCTCTATCAAACTGATAGCTTTACTCTTGAAGATATCCTGTTTGCTACCTGGCACATTCATCACTCGTCCTGACGAATCGTAGACACTGATGCAGTCTAGAAGGCGGAATCCACTATATTTGGCAACACTTGATGCTATTAGCGAGGATATCAATGGGCCCACGGATGGTATGACTGATGGTTGTAGACAGATCGAGAACTGGCGCGACTGGGATGGGACTTCGGCGGAACGAGTCACGCATTGGAATCGAGATGTTGGATCAGAACCGCTGGCAGCCTTGTCAGCCCATTGGATAAGTTCCTCAAGAGAAAGACTAGCTTCGTCAGCTCCATAATACGGATTAGAATCAATGTGGGCAATCCTGTATCCTGCTTTGGATAATGCCCTAGAGATCATATTCAAGATGAGTGCTAGTAGGAAAAACAAAAGAGAGCTCACGAAGCGGTGATACTATTCACTAGTCCTGTGCCAAAGATAATAACATCGAATTGGCATTCCTCCATTGCAGGTGAGGTAAATCGCAAAGCGGAGTATTGACCATACGGGCCGGAGTTATCCGTATTATATCACGTGATTACCAATCACCTACCCTAAAGACTCGAAGGTTTGCAAAAAAAAATTGGATAGCAAATTAATTTTTCACATCTCTCCCCCTCTCCCTCCGATCTTTTTTCTCCCAATGGTTAAAGATAAGAAGTCTGAAAAGAAAGCTGCTGCTCCCAAGATCAAAGCGGACAAGAAGGGCACAACTGCGAAAGTCCCCAGTTCCAAGGAAATTTTGAAAAAGGCGAAAAAGGTTGTTAATACATTCAATTATTTTCGGTATTCAATTAATGACGATGTCGTTCGCCAAAAGTCTGCTACACTAGCCAAGGTTGAGACCAATGGAAAAAAGGTGCGCTTGACATACTGGACATTGTCGGACTTCTTTTTTCATTGCCCTTCGCTTTCCAGGCCGCCAAAAAGGTGAAGGAACCATCATCATCCGAAGAAGACAGCGAGAACTCTTCTGAGGATGAGAAACCTAAAGCCGCCCAGGTGAAGGCCGCTAAAGCGCCTTTAACATCATCCGACTCCAGCGATAGTGAGGAGGAGACAAAACCCGCTACCAAATCAGCCCCAAAAGTTGCTGCCACCAAATCCTCTTCGAAAAAGACCCCCGCTGCCCCCCAAAAATACGACTCCGAGTCTTCCGAATCTTCTGACTCCGACTCGTCGTCTGACGAAAAGGCTGCTCCCAAATCTGCGAAGGCCATTCCTTCAGAAGCTGTCTCTTCCAAAAAGGCCCCCTCATCGTCTTCAGAGGATTCCGACTCGTCTTCAGAGGAAGTAGCTCCATCAAAAGCGGCCAAGGCTGTATCCGCAAAGGCGGCACCTACCAAAAAGGTTGAGTCTTCGGACAGCGATAGTGAGTCTTCCGAAGATGATATGTCGAAGAAGGCCAAAGCATCATCATCATCTTCTTCCTCAGAAGAAGATTCCGACGATGATTCCTCCGAAGATGAGGACGGTGATGTCAAAATGGCTGATGCAGCTCCTGTTACAAATGGCTGTAAGTTTGGTGCTGCTAACATGTAAGACTTGTATACTTATTATTCGATTTTTCTCAGCAACGAAGCGAAAGGCTGAGGATGGTGGACAACCGCAAGCGAAGAAGGTCAAGCTCGCCGATGGGGACGCCCCAGAGGCGGAAGAATCGAAAACCATTTTCGTTGGTCGTTTGTCATGGGGTGTCGACAACGACCGTCTCGCGCAAGAGTTTGCCTCTTGTGGAGAAGTCGAGTACGCGAACGTGCAGACGGACCGCGACACCGGAAAGTCGAGAGGATTTGGTTATGTTCGCTTCACAACGACGGAGGCTGTTGAGAAGGCTCTGGCTATGAACGGTGCAGAGATTGACGGACGTCCTGTTAACATCGACAGAAGCACATCACCCGACAAGAGCCAGTCGAGGGAAAAAAGGGCAAAGGCTTTCGGTGATGAAGTTAGCCCGCCAAGCAGCACGTTGTTTGTTGGCAATCTCAGCTTTGGGGTTACCGAGGACACTGTATGGAGCTTCTTCAACGATTACGGTGTCAAGAACGTTCGTCTTCCCACCGATCGTGACTCCGGCAGGCCCAAGGGTTTTGGTTATGTTGAGTTCGAGGACATCGAGGGCGCAAAGAAGGCTTTCGAAGCCGCGAATGGTGCCGAGATTGAGGGACGATCCATTCGTCTCGATTATTCACAACCCAGAGATTCTTCGGGTGGTGGTGGCCGTGGCGGCGGCCGTGGTTTTGGTGGAGGTCGTGGCGGAGGTCGCGGTGCTGGCCGTGGTGGGTTTGGTGATCGCGGTGGCCGTGGCGGCGGTCGCGGATTTGGCGATCGTGGTGGTCGTGGAGGAGGTCGTGGCGGTGATCGTGGAGGCCGCGGACGGGGTGCCCCCCGAGGTGGTGTAAAGTCGGGAGGAATCACTGCCTTCGAAGGCAAAAAGATTACCTTCTAAGTCCTAAGTCTCCCTTTCATATCACCACCTTTTTGTTATGCCCACTGATCTCTAGTTTATCTTCACGACTTATATCTCATGTCGCATGATGTGTCGTTTCAATTGTGTCAACATTATCTATTTCACTTGTTGACATTCCTGTGGCGTCATATCCACCTTGACCTTACTGTGTATACGGTGTCCATTCTGTGTAATTGCATGCATACTAAAAAAGACTACTCTATTGTCGGTTCTGTGGTATATTCAACGCCGCTCCTCAGGCACAAGATTATGTCAACCAAAAAGCGTCGGGAAAAAAAATTAGAGATGAAGCAGCAAATTTAAGTTAGTGTTGAAATAGCACCAACATCTTCCCTGCTTTAACCCATCTGCCCTTTCTGGATTGCTTTTCGCATTGGATTTTGTTCGGGGTTGATTGCACCTGTTTTCTCTAGCCTATCGAACAAAACGAACAGTTTCTCCATTTCGCGTTCCTTTTCTTCATCGGACATCTCTGGCAATTCTGCTTTCGGTTGAACAACGGTGCCAGTGATGGGGTCAATCTGGTCGGAAGTGGATGAGCCAGTCAAGGAGCTGCTGCTTGCCTGTGGGGCGCTGAACACTCCTTTGTGGAACAAGAAACCAGCGACGTTGCCATACCCGAACAACATCGATAACGTTGAGGCTTTTGGGAGGGTTAAAAAAAGCTGCAACTAAAACAACATAACGCACCATTCGAGTCAGCCACAGCAAATAGCAATTCCCCAACAGCATCCTTCAACCTCGGGTGGTATACACATGCGAGAAGTCGCAAGCTCCTTCCAAGCAAGTCAGCCCTCGTTTCCAGTGGTGTAGATCGGTCCAAGTCCTCTGGGACGATTATTTGCCGAACGCGACCTCGGGATCCCTCGTCTGCAATGCAAATCCTGGAAATGAGGACAACCAAAGGAGACAACAAATCATCCAGATTTTCGTTAGACTCCGCTTTGCAACGCTGCCGTACATCAGGATCGTCGGGGTCAATATCTCCAGGGAAGTAACGTGAAAAAGAGGTCTCAAGAAGGTCAAGCGAGCGCTGCAAAATGTCGATTGAGGTGCTTGTGGGTGGTGGGGGTGTGCGTGATAATGACTGGCGACCAGCAGCAAGCCGGGACAGTGCACGGTCGAGGGTTGACGGTTTTGGAGATGTTGGGGATTGCGTCGATCGTGTAGGAGAGTCACTTCGACTTCGCTGAGGTGTCCTGTTCTTCGGACTATTTGTAGTAGAACTACGACTCGATGTCGAAGAAGACTGTCCGAACCAAACGGGTTTAAGCGCTGGAGTTATGGGTATAGTGATTAGTGAATGGATCACGTGGGTAAGGGGCGCAAGGATTGGACAAGGTGAGGATGGCGGAAGATTATGGAAGACACGTAAGAGAGGAGCAAGCAATCTAAGCTGATGGTTAATCTTGTGACACCAGATCTAAGCAGCAAATCATACGGGTCAAGTTTGGAGTTCCAGAAATCGCCGACAACCTTTTCTCCTCCAGAAGTATAAGAATTTTGAGGTTCAGTTTCCACCAACTAGAACTGAGATTAGCATTACGATGCAGTGCGAATAAGAATGAAGAACCTTTGGATAATGGAGAAGAATATTAAATATAAACTTTAACAGGTCCGTCATTGCCTCCTTCGAAGTTGGCGCGCCATTGCGAACGGCGGATGTCATCAAGTCAAGTTTCGAACCTAGGATATCGACAATTGTGCGGCCGTTGTGTTTTCCCTCCACTATTGTTTCGATATAAGTTGTCCCAGAGGCCGTTGTCAAGAACAGCACGCGGGACAGGATAAATATGTGATCCGGCGATGTGGATTTCTGGGTACAGGAATAGTCAAACCACAAGGCCATATTGTTCGAGAAGATAGAAATACCTCGAGCATCAATATGCATGTATCACCACCATTGACCTCCTTGGAGATAAATGTCGATCGGGCCTCTTCAATCAAAAGAAGTGCATTGGCAATCGAGCGCAGGGCTTCACTGGAGGCATCAGGATCGTCCTTGAATGTAGTTGCAAATCCTAGAAGGGTCAGCAAGTTGGGGGCTTTGGAAAGATATTTTGAACCAGCAGGGTCTTTTCCGAGGATTTTCACAGCCAGCAGGGCCTGTGCAGCGTCTGCAAAAGGGTGAGGCGGGAATGGAGTTGGTATGCAGCCTGGGGCCTGAAGGCGCACCTTTGGAATTTAACTTTCTTTTGGACCCACAACTCTTGAGATCTTGTATTATTGCATTGATAAGCTCCACACGGGAATTCTTGTCGAAGGTGAACGGGGTTGCTGTGGGACGACAAAGTACATTGAACCGCCACATACAATACACAGATACAGATGTAGCGCACCGTTGATGATGCTGTTGAAGACGGCAGTTACATCGCTTCTTGAAGGAGCAGAAGACAGTGCATTATATGCTTTGAGGATTTCCGACATGAGAGCAGTAGATAGTATGAGAATGTATGATCGGACCTCAATGCGTCGCAGGAAAGTTCGGTGCGCTGCTTCGGATTGAGGTGTGGTTGCAGGCGGAGGACGAGATTGTAAGCAAAAGAAAACGGTAACTATCCTTGAGCCGGTTGCTATGTCATTATAACGCATCACACACCTGACCATGGTAAGTAGGCCACAATTTATCAGTCCTAATGCATTAATGCCCCATGACTAGTAGTAGGTCGTCTCAAACTCCAAGATCTACTTGCCGAGTGATATCTGCCACATGCATTTGAAACAGACCTAAGACTGGTTAATGTATCTCCATGCAACTCTTCAAGTTATTACGTGGTTGGGAGGATATTGGGATAATAGTACATGCTTAACACACAGGTCTCGAATGGCACAAATGTCAAAGGGATGGTTTTTATTTAGATTCCTCAGAGACAAAGTCCTGGCCATTCAAATGAGGATCAAGTTCAGGAAAATTTTGGGTGATAGCCTCATCCAAATATTGTCGATACGACTGAATGGAAACATGGTTGGTTTGTGAGAAATAGAATGCCTTCTATATATGCAGACTTACGGTTATCGCCTCGATCTTGCCATTCATAAATTGATTTTCAGTCGCAGCCCTTTCCAGCCTCTCTTTCGTGAGTTGCATGGGGTTCCGTGAATTGTCAATATCTGCTAGGACTTGCATTGGAATCATAGTCGATATGTGTTGAGCCATTTCATCGATCGTTGCAAGATGTGTAATAACATCATTCCTGGGAGATATGCTAGGAATCAAACGTTAAGAATCGGCTTTCGGGAACGTACACTCGGAGCCCAACCTGTTTTCCTCCGCCTTCGCGTTCTTTTGTGGAATCATTTATAACAGTAGTTCCAAGGTTGTAAAGTGCGTTTGCCAGACCCATCAATTCGAGTTCAAGGTCCCCTTGGACACCCGATGGCGGCGGAGACTGGGACGATCGCGGGGAGTCGGGGGCAGGAACAGATTGGCGCGACAGAGGCGCCATGATCATAGTTGTTCAGATGAAAGCGGTAATATTTGTCCTTGTGCGGCGCTATTTTTCTTTCACCACCACCACAAGTTCTTATTAATTTGCGGGGGCCCTTTGTTTCTTAGCATGGCGTCTTATCAGTCAAATCCATGGCAGGTCTCGCCAATGCTATCTAGCTCTGGGAGCTCTGGCGGATTTCTTACCGACTCGCTGGCTGACTCTATGCGGGTCACGAGGATGAAAACGCGGGTCGCTGTTCGAGACAAAACTCCTCATCGATTCCAAGTTGTTCCTCTTCGTGATGTCGACAAACATGGCACTAGCCAGCACGAAATTCCCCGATTGTCAGCCTCTTCACATTCAAAGAATAACGCGCAGCGCAATCCATCTGGAAAACTCGGACTACACTCTCAGAGTAAACAATTCCCGCCATCTTCCTCTAATCAGCATCTTTTGGGTCTTCCAAGCAACGATGACTCCCGCGAGCTGGACGGTACAAGCTGGGAACCGAACGTCAATGACACTGTGGCGGCGACTATGTATGACAAACATCTGACTGCATCTCACTCTGTGATGTCTTCATTGGAGCTGCAGCATGGGGTCTCGAAGCCTGTCCTTGCAGAATGGGATATGAATCAGGAAAGGCCTATTCCTCGCCTGACCCCTAGCGTCCCAACAGAATCGAAGACAAACTCGCAATCTGGATGTCCAAAGCCCTCACCATATCAGAGCACTATGATTGCCTCTATTCAAACTGAACTTACACCAATCCACGCGACATCTCAGCCTTTACGTATAACCTCTCTAGCGAAAGGAAACTATCCCAGATTTGCCAGTCTAAGCCAACCCTCTAATGATATCCTCGACATGTTGCCGCCGGGAGCTCCACTCTCCGGATTTGAAAATCTCAATCCTGCCGTCCAAGCAAAGTACAGGAATTTTTCCGAAATAGTAAGCCCGACCAAGGAAGAATGTGGATTCCACGAGGTCAACAATTTCTTGCCGTTGAATCGTAATCAACAACCTTTAAGGGCAAAATCGAGGCGACGGCATGCCATATACACGGAATCGCTCTACGTTCCGTTCTTGGATGAAGGCTACGATTCTCATTCGCAAGAAATCACTCCAAAGAACTGTCCTTCTGATTCTCATCCTGAGTTTGCGCAGGCTATGGGAACCAAAAACCTGGATTTTGCAAACGCCTCTTGTCTTAAACCCCCGGATTTGGGGTTCAGTTTAGAACATGACGTTCAAGTTGCGAACCAGGCATCATTTACCTTTATGACCGTATCGTTTCCCTCCAACCCCGCGACCCTTCTTCCAACAACCAGGGTCCTCCCTCCGAGGTTGATCGAACCTCCTGGCTTGCACTACCCTACCAACAAACCCTCGCGCGTCCGACTACTCTCTGAAAAGGATATCTCACGCTCTGAGATTGTCTACCCTTGTATTGTTCTTGACCTATTCGCCGAAATCAACTTGGCAATTGAACAATGGAAGTCTATTTTATGAACTAGCTCATTGAATCTCCCTTTCGATTTGTACTCAACTTTACTATCATCTATGGCCTCTCCCCAAAATTTGTTGTAATTAATTCCCAACATACCACTTGACTAGAACTAAAATGTCAATGAATTTGAAGCTTGATGGGATACATCATAACGATACTCACATGGACCATGCCAACCCTACCTTCTCGTGATCGTTACTTCTATCGTTCCACCTCCCTTCGGCTTAACTACTGCCCCAATTCTGCACGGATTGCTCCAATTTTTTTGGATACACATATTTTTTACTCTTTTCTATAGAACGTTATTTTTTCTGCAGAAAACGATGCAGAGGAAGGGTAGTCCTGCCAAAGGTCGCCGCCTCGGAGTTTAAATTTAAACAACAGGGCCTCAAAATTACATAATTGCCCAAATTCGGGCGATTGGCTATCGGGCCCAGTTGTGCCGAGAGAGATGTTCCATTTCGGCCGAAAGTTATCCCAACTTAAAAGGCTGGCTTCAAGATTACACTGTTTCTATCTCTTTCACCTCGGTCTTCCCGCTACCCCTCATTGATTAGTAAAGATGCCACTCGCTGTCACTGCACCGCGCACTCTATATGATAAAATTTGGGATGATCACGTTGTGTGAGTGATGCCATCGAACTCGTCCTATTGATATTGACGATCATTCTCTGAAGCGAAGTCAAGGAGGACGGATTAGCCCTCATTTACATCGACAGGTCTGTCTCATTTTTTCTCGTTGGAATCTCCTGACAGCATTCTCCAGACATCTTGTCCACGAAGTCACAAGTCCACAAGCTTTTGAAGGACTGTGAGCACTCTGATCGTGTGATTTCCTAACTCGACCTGATGCCCTCTTTCTCCTAGTCGTAATGCCGGTCGTCTTGTTCGTCGCACAGATTGCACTCTGGCTACCGTGGACCACAACGTTCCGTATGTTTTCTAAAGTTGTGCCGTGAATATTCTGCTGATTATGCCTTCAGAACTCTCTCTCGCAAAGACTTTAAGTCAGTCGAAACCTTCATCGCAGAACCCGATTCGCGAGCACAATGCGCTGCTTTGGAAGAGAACGTGAAGGAGTTTGGATTAACATACTTTGGCATGAAGGACCGCCGTCAAGGTTGTGTCATCACCTCCTTTGCTTCGCTTTATTTACTGAGGTTCTACTAGGTATCGTTCATGTTATCGGGCCTGAGCAAGGATTTACTGTATGTCGAAATAATATTCTCGGAACGAACACCGGGTTAACTAATTGACCTACAGCTTCCGGGCATTACATGTGTCTGTGGTGATTCGCATACCTCAAGTATGTCGAGAACAAATTTCAGTTATTCAACTGGAGCTAAATTATTGTCATGCAGCACATGGCGCATTTGGATCTCTCGCCTTCGGTATTGGCACCTCGGAGGTTGAACACGTTTTAGCCACTCAAACTCTCTTGCAGAAGAAGGGGAAGAACATGCGCGTCACTGTGGAAGGTGATCTCCTTGAAGGTGTTACCTCCAAAGACGTCATTCTCCATATCATTGGTGTCATCGGCACTGCTGGAGGTACTGGTTGCGTCATCGAATACGCAGGTTCAGTCTTCCGTGGGTTCAGCATGGAGGCCCGCATGAGCGTCTGCAATATGAGCATCGAGGCTGGAGCCCGGGCTGGCATGGTCGCTCCTGATGAAGTCACATTCAACTATCTCCAAGGCCGTCCCTTGGTGCCTAAGGGCGGAGAATGGAATAGGGCGGTGGCTTATTGGAAGACTCTGAAGTCAGATGAAGGAGCAAAATTCGATATCGAGGTCAATATCCCCGCCTCGGACATCATTCCTACAGTCACTTGGGGGACGTCACCCCAAGATGTCGTACCCATCACTGGCTGTGTCCCTGACCCTAGCACCATGTCAGATTCCGTGAAGTGCGCATCGGCCACACGTTCGTTGACTTACATGGGCCTTGAACCCAATACGCCCATGGAAGAGGTTAAAATCGACAAAGTCTTTATTGGATCTTGTACTAATAGTCGTATCGAGGATCTCCGCTCTGCCGTTAAAGTCATCCTCGCGGCTGGCGTCGACGCGAAGGTCGCCCCCAATGTTCACGCCATGATCGTCCCTGGTTCAGGCCTTATCAAACAGCACGCAGAAGCTGAGGGGCTGGATGTAATCTTCAAGAGGGCCGGATTTGATTGGCGTGAAGCTGGGTGTTCGATGTGCTTGGGAATGAACCCAGATCAACTTGCACCTGGAGAACGCTGCGCTAGCACGAGCAATCGTAATTTCGAAGGTCGTCAAGGGGCAGGTGGTCGGACTCACCTCCTTAGCCCTGCAATGGCTGTCGCCGCCGCCCTGACAGGCAAATTAACCGACGTCAGAAAATTCATTGGCAAGATCGCCGATGCAAACACCGCTGCAGCACCAGCAATGAAGACAGTTAGCGCCTTTGACTTCCTGGATGATGCAACTACGTCGCCCGCTCCTGCTCCTCCATCCTCCAACATTCCTGAAGGAGCCAACCCCTCTCCCCCACCACTGACCTTGCCATCTACCGTTGAGAAGTTCACCATCGTCAAAGGCATTGCGGCACCATTGCACATCGAGAACGTTGATACGGACATGATCATTCCAAAACAATTCTTGAAGACCTTGAAGCGGACCGGTCTTGCCGATGCCCTCTTTTACACCCTCCGCAAAAATCCTCATACAGGCAAAGATACTGATTTCATCCTCAATTGTCCGCCGTTCAACAAGGCGAAGATTCTTGTTTGTACAGGAAACAACTTCGGGTGCGGTAGCTCTCGCGAGCATGCTCCATGGAGTTTGTAAGCCTATTTGTTCAATTTCTCCCTTCCATATATAACTGATTTGCTGGGCAGGAATGACTTTGGAATTCGATGTGTCATTGCCCCTAGCTTTGCCGAGATCTTCCGCAATAACTCGATGCAAAACGGGATGCTTCCCGTCGCTATCCCTCAAGACCAATGCATAGAGCTAGCTGGGGACGCCGAAGCTGGCTTGGACTTGGAAGTTGATCTCGAGAAACAAGAAATCCGAAGATCAAATGGCGAACCTCCAATTCCGTTTTTCACAGACCCTTTTCGCAGACATTGTTTGTTGAATGGTCTTGATGACATTGCTTTGACGATGCAACGGGGAGATGCTATTGGAGAATTCGAGAAACGGAGGACGAAGATGTGGCCCTGGCTGGACGGCTTTGGTTACAGCGGTAACAAGATCCCAATTGCACCTGTCAAGAAAACGAAGAAAACAGATTGGTAAAATGTATTACATATTTTGTGGATAAAGATAGTAAATATTTGTACCAAGGATGTATTTTGTAGAATATTTTTTGGGTGTACGGTCTTATTATGGTGTTTCGCTTCAGTGGCGCTGCATGGCCACCATGCTTCCAAACTAAATTCGTCCGAGTCAACTTTTTCCGTAACTACCATTCTCTTGCTTATGTCCACACTGCCTACTTCACACGCGGAGTCCAATGGGAACCGCACAACCATTGTGCAGCTCCAACAACCTACGTCTGCGCAAATGCGAGCTCAGAAGAAAGTCCATCCTCCCCAGGCACCTCCCCCGATCCTTGCCAGCACTGCTCAACAAAAGAAGGTATCAAGAAGGTCCAGCAAGCCTATCATAAACTGGTTCCAACGAAAGCTAGCGGGCTCGGGCAAGGGTAAACGGACAGAAAATGTTCCTCTCCGAAACGCAGACCTCGGTGTGGGGCGCAATAACTCAAATTCGGGTCGCCACATGGGCCGTATCACTTCATCGCCTCTGCCAGTTCCAGCTTCTCATTTGAAACAGCAAACAAGGCCAGAGGCCTCGTCCTTAGCAAGGCGGAAAACGCGGTCAATATCCCTTTATGGAGACGAAGAGTTGCGCGACATGAGCCAAGGATACACAGAAGATGATATTTCACTGGACCGTTCTTCCATGAACAGAGATTCGATCTGGTCGCCGGCAAGTGCTTTAGAAGCGGACGATGATGCATCCCTTCGACCCATCCCGCCCAGCGGCCCACCCTCCCCATCTCCTTCACGCTCTTCCTCCTCATATCTATCAGATCCCCGCACGTTCAGAAGCATGGCGGCGAGTACCAAACCTACAACTTTACTGAGCATAGATTTAAATGGCAATGGCATGGCCCATATTGCCCAAGCACCAACTCCTCCACCCACACAGCTCAATCGCTTCGTGCCTCATGTGAGACAGTCTTCGTCCTTGAGCAACCCAGGCCTACTGAGTAGTGCTGGCTCAATCACGTTTTCGGCTCTGCCGCCTGCTCAACCTTCGTCTCGACCAACGTCCTTAAGGAACCCCGGCAGTTTGGGTTCGTTTAGTCTGAACACTCATCAAGCTTCTGCGTTCAACGCGGGTCAAGTCTCTTCTGTGCAGGCGCCTCTTCATACCACTCACCACCCGCGAAATAATCCACGTCCTTCCTCTCCTCCATTAGATAATGCCTCTGTTTTAACCCTCGCTTCTTCGGCTTTTGGTGTGCCCAATCGTTTAGGCACCCAAAATTATCCTCCCTCTGCCATCGGGGACTCAACGTCACATTACGGTGGCAGCATTACCTTCCCTGATGCAGAGAGTGCAAGCCACTATATTCCTGGAGATGATGACCGACTTGAAGAACGGGACTTCGATGCAAGCGTGAGAGCTTTGAGGCCGAGAAGCTCCAGGAGAGGGAGTTGGGAGAGCGAAGCCAGCAGGTGGAGTGCTAGAATCCAAGGCACTTGCGCAGCCTCTTTGACGAGGGAAAGAAGTCTATGGACATCTAATAGCGTGCGGACGGGACGATTTAGCGAGAATGGTGAAGCCTTTGAAGCCGTAGACAACCAAATACAAGACGAAAGCACAGGTGGCGCCCAGGACTTCGAGGCAGACGACTCCATCGTGGATACCAGAACTCCCTTGGAAGGCCCGAGCATTACCGTCGAACAACCTAAGTCCCCATTGACTTCCTTCGAATCCGCCCCCGATTCTGAACCTTCTGGCGACCATATCTTGATGTTGCCTGACCATGACTCCAGGGTTGTGGGTGGTCCACCTCGATTGTCCGTAGAAACGATCGCACAACCAACCATCGTCACCTCATCGAATCCCCAACTCAAGACGACTGAGGATGTTACAGAAGTAACCCCCCCGAAATCTGATGCAAAGTTTCCTCCCGATCTTCATTCATAACGTCTTCTCCTTGCCCACAGTTTTCCTGTACGATAGGATTGTTCTTGTTCACTGGTGATTTTATTCCTTTCTCTCTTCATCACGCACGTCCACTACTGTATACACAATGGTTATCCCCACATCTCTGTACTTCCGTGGTTATGTACATATTTTGCAACCTACACTATTTCCCTGGTACAATCGCCACATCTGATGATTCTCGTGCATGATACAAATACAATTGACTTTTCGATTTCGTGTCTTCCTTTCATATATAGTGAAGCCAATTAGCGCGCAGCAATGCGCTCTACATTACCTCTGCTGATTCTTCACTTTGGTGTGACAGTCGCCGCGCTGAGTACCTATGTAACTCATTGACTCATTGAACTTGTAACTTTTTTCGATCTTATTGTCTTGAACAAGAGGTGGCCTGCGCACCCATCCGGGGATTCCCTTGCCAAGAAGCGCTCAACCGATTAGAAGACACGAGACGACATCTCGAGTCACAGTTACCAACCACATTCTTGAATTTCTTAGCCTCAGGGCCTGTACGTGTCCTGTTGGTTCTGTGAAGTTCGAACGATACGGATTCACGATTCTTTATCCACTCAGATTCATGATTGTGCTTCTGCTGGCAATATCGGCTGTGGTCTTCATACAAGGATTATGGGGATGGCTTCACTTGTGGTCCTTTGCCTCGAACCTAAACCTGCTGTGGAAATCGATGGGATTTTGGTTTAGCCCTACCAATACCCTCCAGCTTGCCATGGTTGCATTTGCCGTTGCGTCTCAGGCTCAATGCCCAGATTATACCAGTTATTCCCAGGTACATCATCTTCTTCCTCTTGCAGGAGAACTTTAACGATGCTATAAACCAGACACCTCATGATCCCCGTTCAATGGGACCGTTGGCATTACCCTATATGAGACCAGCTCCTGCATGTCGCACTTTCAATAGCACTGCGGTTGAGGCAATGCTTTCTATATCTCGATTAAATCGCGACTTACTAAACAACTTGTTTTCTAGAGAGTAATTACAGATATGAAGTCATTGCTCAAGGATCCAGACCTTGCAAGGTTGTTCGAAAATACGTTCCCGAATACGCTGGGTAAGATTTCTTTGGATGATGCCCTTCACCCGTTTCAAAGTCTGTTGGCGTACTAGACACGACCGTAAAGTATTTCAGCCAAGTAAGAATTCAGGTTCAGGCGTTTTGCACAACACCAATACTCATTCTTTTTGAAAAGTCGGAAAACCTCGCCTTCATTATTACCGGGGTTCGCTTATAACCTTCTTTCTTCATCTGTAGTCATTAATTATTTTTAGTAGGATATCAAGTCCGTACACTGGGTTTTTATCATGCACTTCCTCACTGAAACCGCATCAAATGCCAGCGCACAATGGTTACGAGACACAGCCAACCAGGTGTGTAAAATCGCAACCTTTTTATCGTCGTGTTGAAACTCTTTAGTTTATGCATTATCACGCCCTGCTCCCGGTCGATCCTCACCTTGCTACTCTCGTGAAGGCAGTAATAAATAATGAGGCTCGATATGTGGCCCAGTATCCATACTGTTTGAATCCTTGACGATCGCTTCATTTCTCTCAGTTCTAATCAAGGCAATTCTCTTCCAGGTGGGGCTTTTCAGCCGCCCCCGGAAAGTGGACTCGCACCTTCTCACAACGTTTGGGCGGATGGTGTGACTGTAAACCCGTAACTCAACTTCCACTGAAGAACGACCCTTGCCCTAATTACTTTTTGAAGGCCCGTGGATAACCGCACAGTTTTTGAATGCAAAGTTAATTCTTGCATTGTTGCTGGATCATTGTCCTGAAATCAACTTTATTTAGTATGAATTAGACTCATTGTGTGGTTTCCTGAAACTTTCGAGGACCTACTACAATGCCACGAAAGACCCCTCTTTCATGAACGCCAACTGTATGTCTCATGTATATTGTTTTCGCCTCAGAAATTCTGATTGGAATTATACGCAGGGCAAGCTGCGATTGATCAAATTTTTCGAGTGATTAACGAACAAGCCCAGAGTACCTTCGACGAAAACTTCAACTTCATCTCTTATTACAACTGGAGTGGCGGACACGGAGCACTGTCACCCATGGTGAGTAATCAAGGAAATGGCGAGCCTAAGGCATACACTGGCCTTGTAGGGACGCACCATAGACCCTCCGACGATCTGAGTGTTTTCGGTGCATGATTTGATGAATCACAATAATGTGGTGGAATTTGACGTTGGGTTTTGATTCAGCATTTTTGACCCCTGCCAATGCCATGCTGAGCGTAGAGTTAAGCAACTTAGCGGAGATCCTGGATAGTGCTGGGAAACTTCGCAACGTCAGTCAACAAGCCAGGGATTGGAGCTCCAGAATTTATAATGCAATCTGGAGAACGACTGTGAGTTAAGGCTAGAGATGGGTTGCTTCCGATTATGACTAATACAATCTTCTTGCTTTCAGGTTGTGGGCAATATATTCGCGTATGAGACGAACGGTGAGATTCATTGAGCCTTTTGGTTTATCAACATCTCAATATTGCATTGGAGGCTTTGGTGGTCGTTATGTGATGGACGACGCAAATGTGCCGGTAAATATTAGAGACATTGGTTATCTATAGGCAACACTGACTTTTATTCTTCTGGCTAGTCATTACTGTCTTTGCCATATCTCGGATTTTTGAGCAAACAAGAACCTACTTACATCGCCACACGGAAGCTATTACTTTCTCGTCAAAACCCTTACTATTCAGCTGGCAAGACCTTCAATGGTATAGGGTAAGTCGTTTTCAGCTACAGGATAGGTATTTACTGTGGATACTCACCTTCCCAAAGTGGGCCTCACATTGATCCCTGGCACCCATGGTACCCAATCTTCTTAAATACTAGGCCGCCAAACTGACCTCCATATTTAAGGCCCATGTCCCATATTTCAGCCATTTTCGGCACAGATAACGACGAGGAAATTTTGGAGTCCTTATATGTTATCGCAAACGTGAGATCTCATTTGAAGTAATTTTGTACCCTCTTCATTCCTGACAATTCGAAACGCTTCTCAGAACACGAATGGGTTAGGTCTCATCCATGAATCTCAATCCATTCATGACCCCACGTCCTACACCCGTAGTTGGTTTGCATGGGCCAATAGTTACTTTGCGGAAATGATCTTGAATTTGGCTGACAGAAAGCCGTACCTCATATTGAAGGAAAACAAGAGCTACAAACCAGGCGTTACCGTGTAACGGCGCTGCCACTCCTTCATATCCTTGACTTCCTGACCTCAAATCTTTTCCGAATCCTTAGATATTTTGCACAAACATTTCCAAATATTCCCGATACACATTATATCTGGTTATAATATCTCCCGGATACCAAAAGTCGAGGGAGGAAATAAATCAAAACTTGAAAATGTTGATCACCATGTTGTCACCATGGCCCAAAAGTTGCGAACACTTTTGTGAGGTTACTAGATCACCTTCAATCGGCTCAAAATTTGGTACAAATATTCCTTACGCAGTTTAAAATATGAATATATACAAAAACTCTGCAGATCTTGCACAAAAGCGTGACATCAATAGCAATATAGCATATGTCAAAGACCGCCGGCGTTTGTAACTCAAGGGGGTCCCGGGATGTTAAAAATTGCACGGGGTCGGGAGATTTTTTTAACGCATCTGGCCTCACCCCCCCCCCGGGATATGTCAGACCGAAAAAGGAAATTTCCGAAAGCACATGTCATAAAAACATAAATTTCAGAAGGTTTCCATCAAGGTTGAAGCTTAGAATAATTATGACACCACTTATTACAAGGTACTACTTCAAATTGAGGGATTTTGGATGAGATGGTGAGCCCATAA
>Ga0307509_10005464_pt1 | contig 17662 bp, 16 predicted proteins | sample 10_EM_MG_FD_202245 | JGI IMG/M metagenome (GOLD analysis project Ga0307509, IMG submission 202245) | Populus trichocarpa ectomycorrhiza microbial communities from riparian zone in the Pacific Northwest, United States - 10_EM | ecosystem: Host-associated > Plants > Roots > Unclassified | place...
AGGGCACAGGCAGGGCACAGGCAGGGCACAGGCAGGGCACAGGCAGGGCACAGGCAGGGCACAGGCAGGGCACAGGCAGGGCACAGGCAGGGCACAGGCAGGGCACAGGCAGGGCACAGGCAGGGCAAAGGCTTTAGAAGCATGATGGATCAAGGGAGATCAGGATAGTTCTAGATTGCGTGTATTCCTTTAGAGAGTTTATTGTGTTTCGGGAGTGTTAGATTGTTTTTAGTTAGACGGAGAGACATATCTCCTGGCCTTTCCTTAGCTAGGGAGAGAGTAGCCATTCAGACATTCGTTCCTCCATCACCCACCGTTCCACATGGAGTCTTTTGTGATTGCACGGCAGTTTCTTCCCTTCGTACTTTCCTTTAGGCTTCATCAATATAGAGCGAGGAAGTAAAGTACGCAAGGATGCAAATTGGGGACATAGACAACACTTGCTAAACAAAAGACTAAGCAATCAGGCAATCAGCAATAGGGAAACGGCGAGGCAATGGGAATTTCTCAGCTAAATTGTTTTGTTAAACCCCGACTGCGGCGATACGATTGCACAACGAGTGACGAGCGGTGAAATGAAACTAACGCCAAGCAACTCGCGACGAAAACGATCGCACACTTCAGTTCGGGGGAAAAAATCTTTTTACTAACAACCACAGGGCCTGGATTGGAATGCTTCCCTACTTTGTAGTTAAAATTTACTATTGAAACCACAGGCTCACGCTCTCCACGGTGCCCGATTAACTAACTAATGGCATTCACAGGAGTATATATCATACACGAAACATCCTATCCATCCATGAGGTGCCATGCTCCTCCATGTGAGTCTTCCCTTCCCCCATGAGGACGCCCGGGCCAACTAAAGGAAAACAAACACTTTCCCAACTCCGGACTTTTAGCTCTTTCCGGCTGACCTTACAGTACTTTCGCTTTTCTCCCGGCTTTTCCGAAAGCTGCACGATCACAGAACTATCGCGCATTCCTGCATTCGCAATGCTTTCTCGAACGTCCAAACAAGACGCCTGGAGCGGAACCGTATGCATGAAGCCAAAGCGAGTCCCCGAATACAAACCCATTCCCGGATCCTCAGCGCATATCCAATAGCAAACCCATCCCTAAAGCCGGAGCTATACGCTCGGATCCTCAGCGCGTTTCCGAAGCCAAACAAACAAGCGTACTCCCGGAAGCTATCCGCAGAACAAAGGAAGAATCAGGAGAGTATGGTGAGCACCATTCTGCTTGTGTAGTAGGCATTGGACTTGATTCGCTATGTTTGCTCTCCCGCGGGACGCTCACCCTAGCAGCTAATGACCGGCACCTTAGCGTTGTGAAGCTGCTCGAAGCCCGAAATATCCGAAATATCCGGTAATTAGGCCCTCCCTTCTTTCCCAGGAATTTTATCATCTCCTCTCATGGTTAAATTTCCATTTGTTGGCACAGGTTGTTTCAGGAGTACTAGTACAGTCGTGTAACAAAAGTCTTGGTACCCCCGTAAAACTTTATCACTCCATATATCCCGTGCTCAAAGCAGAAATGCGATCATAAGAAACATAACTTTATGGTTTCTATTCTGTATCATTATTTCAGACTGAGGGAGGCGATACAAAGTGGTAGGTTTTGAGGTATTCTTAACCGACCACTTAGTCAGGGGGTGCCAGGATTTTTGTTATACGACTGTACATGAGTTTAGTGCTGAGTAGTCCGAGGTCTTTACTTATTTTCTTCTGCTTCCAGTTTTTTCTTTTCCATTGTTTTAGGGACCAAGTTAGGTGTTTCTTGGATAGGTTGACCTTTCTCCCACTCCTCGGCAATCTCAGAGTAGGTTTTACGCTAGGATGGGTATATCACCAAAGATTTATTCCCGGGTGGAGAGGCTCTACTATTGTGCTGTACGATAACTCTTTTTTCCTTTTTTCTCATCCGGATAGAGCAGAATTTTCGAGTACGTGTACGAGTACTCGTAACGGTTTTTTTCACTTTTTTCACTTTTTTCAGAACACTCGACCGTCAGGTAGTTAGGCGAGGCTCATATTTTGTGGCGTGGGAGTGGAGGCGGTGGAGGTGGAGGTGTTGGCAGTGTCAGAAAAAAGCACAAATAAAACAAAGCCATTGTAAGGAAGGACAAGCTTGCTTCGGGAGTGACATCGTTCCTTGCGTTTTTCAATTATACATAAAATTTACCTCCCAACTCCTCATACTATCGTGGGGTGAGTTTAATCAATTCTATATAATTCTTGGACAAAAGACATCGTTAGTAGGCGCAGATAATGGACCTCTTTATGCTTGGAACCGCACTATTGAAAATAAACCCTCTGGAGTTGGCCCGCGTGCTCCGGTACAAAAACCGCCTTCGCTAAAACAAATTTCTTCCAAGCCATTGCTACAAAGAAGAAAAAAAGGTCCTGAACTACTGATTTTCAATTTGGCCGTGTGCGACTGTAACTGCAATGATCAAAGCGGGATTATGAGAGTAAAAGGCTACGGTGACCTCTCTGTTGGCGCGGGGGGTATTCCATCAGATTATAAGTACTTTCCCCAGAGCCCCGATTCTTTGCGAGCCACAAAGTATACTCACTCACTATCACTTGAATCTCTCAATCTTGCTTGGTCTCCTCCTCCAGGTCACAGTCAAATTTCTCTTCCGAAACGGGCTGGCCTGACTCTTGCTAGCCCCTGGTACTTGAGTTTTCCACCTAACTTGAACTATCCCGAGGCACCCACTGGAACAAACAGGTCTGTCCCCGAGCTTCCAAGTCTCATGGGTCTTGTCATGACCAGCATCAGGGGTGACTAAGACAGGTATTGGCAAGAAGAAAATAGAATTCGTCAAAGAAAGGTAAAAAAATATCCTCTGCTAGTCTCTATTCGTCACTCACTAATATTCGTCACGACTCCATCTGTCATTGGAGCCAGTAAAGGTCGGGGATTGACTTTCCTCAGCGTTTGCAAATAATACTCGTTCTCGGGGGTGAGCAGAAGCGAGCCGAGAGGTGGTTTGATTGGCGAATTTGGTGGGTGTAACCACAAGAACAGCGAAAATCTAGGAGGTTTTTTAGGAAGGGGAAAAAGCTAGGCGGACGCAAAAAAATATCTGACACAAGCAGCTTCATTAAAACCCGCTCTCCCTATAACCCAGGAGCCAGTCAGAACTATTTTTCCTCTATCAGAAGCACCCGGGAAGATGTTTTTCGTACAAGATGGGGATAGTAGGGATGGCTGGGATATCATGTTTACGAGTGTTGCGGTGATTATAGTAGTAACCACACTTGATAGTGCCCCAAGCAGGAGTGAAAGTTCAAAGCTGGATTCAACAAGTTTTATTTAAATTCAGGTATCTGAAGCTATTGTGCATTATAAAAGTAACTGAACATTGTGTAGCACTTCATCGTCGACGCCCAACTCGACAAATGATCTCCAAAACCACAACCAAAGCATATTTAAAAAATAAAATAAAGTCCCCCACGCCATACCCCGCACCCGTGCCCACGCCCGCGCCTCGGCATAGCAAGCCACCCACCCAAATACTGGCCCGTCTTTAATTCTGGAATGAGGCTTAGCTAATCACATATTAAAAAACGCGAAACTTGAAGATGTCTCACGCTCGCCATGCCGGGCGCTCGCTATGGCGTGGAAGACGTTAAATATATATTCCTAACACGTGTGTTATCCAATTTCTTGATTGAAATGGTTTTCTTATTGTACTCGAGTAAAGGTATGGTGTGTTGGGAGTGAGGGGACGCGATTGAGATACTCGTGGTGGAACGCGGCAGCTCTAAGTGTTCGCTTAGTCTACTTTTGCTAAGAGACAATAACACTAGGACAATTTGGCTACTAATCGGTGTCCTGAAGGTAGGATCGTAACTGTTGTTCCTCAATTTAGCGGGGCTTGAATCTAGCTAATTATGTCTAATATCCCTGGTAGGACTTTGAACCCCTTTAACAGTCTTTCAGCAATTGTCCCGGCAAAGCGAAAAATATAAATGGTGCTTTATAGGGATAGCTTAGGTCAAGAAGACTCTGACTTGAAGTCGGAGAAGGGTATTTCAATCGCGAATTTATTTTGGGAGCAGGTTCCGGATATGATCTCCATTTTCCATCACGGTTCCATTATTCCCAGAATTTATTCAAAACTTTCTTTAGCGTCAGGGAACTAACTTGAGGAGTGGAAATCCTCCCCTGAAGTTCTCTCGCCATCTTGACACCTTTTGGCCAATCATTTGCCAGCCCAAATTGAAAGCCACCCTTGCGATCCAACCCTGATGACTCCCACTCGAGTAATGAGACTGGTGCCAATAGCAGAAAATCTTAGCGAGCGCATTTAGCCATCGGCTACTTGAGGCTTGCGCATACGGAGTTTGGCCATGCTGGTTTCACAAGTGGTTCACCAGTATCGGGTCGATTGATTCGACCAGGACTCAGCCACCGAGGCTTCAAAATCACCATCACCCCCGCTTTTCTTCACCTCCGGGAATCCCGTAAACTCAAAATACCACATAAAATTACTCAACAACCCACCCTCTGCAACCTTCTAAACAGCGAAAATCTAAAATGTCTCAACATCAAATTGGCGACAATATCAACTCTTTTAATACCAATTCTTTTAACAATGTGTATAATTACACTGCGGCCAACGAGAGGTCTGAAATATTGGCCTGGCTATCCCCACTTGGACCTCAAAGGCGGCACAAGGACATTCGAACCCGCAGAGTTGATGAGGTGGGAGACTGGATCCTAGGAACAGATGAATATCGGAATTGGTTTGGCGGTATTGGTGGGGGTAAATCTGGTGGTTCAGCCTTGTTTTGCTACGGAGGTCCAGGGGTCGGTAAGACCTACATGAGGTAAGAGAGGAGATAATAGAGGAAAGCAATGTATTGCTGACAAGCTGTGATGCTAGTTCCCTCGTGGTAGATACGTTATGCAAGCCTGCTATGGGGGGAAATGCTACCGTTGCGTGCTTCTACTTCGACTTCGCTTCTCACGACGATCAATCCCCGGCCGTGGTTCTGGGTTCAGTATTGAGACAGGTTGTTGGTGGGTTAGAGGAGGTTCCGGAAAAGATAGTCAAATCATCTCGGGAGCAAGAGAGGGTCATTGGTGGTCAGAGTTTAGCGCTCTCTGAAATTGTCGAGTTTTTGCAGGATATCTCCTCCTCCCGACGCACATTTATATGCATTGATGCCCTGGACGAGTGCCCGCCAGGACACCGGGCAAAGCTTCTTGATTCACTCAACCAAGTTCTCCAGAAGTCCCCCGGCGCTCGGCTATTTCTGACCGGGAGGCCACATATCCTGAGTGAAGTTGAGAAATGCCTTGCTGGGAGGACAGCTACTAGATCTATAATACCTACCAAAAACGACATCACCAAATTCCTGCGAACAAAACTTAAAGAAGATACGATGCCCGGGGCGATGGAAGAGAGTTTAGAGGAGGAAATTATCCAGGGTATTCCCGAAGTAGTTTCGGAAATGTAAGTAGGAAGGGGACACGCCCAAAAATAGCTAAAGCTGTATGCTGAAAGATATTGTGTCTAGATTTCTCCTTGCTTTCTTAAGCATCGAGACGATTCTACAAGAGACAACCATACATCGAAGGAGGCAAAGGCTTAGAGGAATGAAGAATGGCTTAGACCTGGGGGAAGCGTATGGGGCGACGTTAGGAAGGATAAAGACCCAAGGTGTGGAGAAAGCAAGACTCGGGATGGCCACCCTGATGTGGATCTCCCATTCCAGGCGGCCTTTGAAGGTGGATGAGATATGTCAGGCCGTAGCAATCCGAATAGGGCCAAATTACTTCGATAACGATGATACCCCCGCCGCATCAACTCTGCTAAGCTGTTGTCAAGGACTTGCCACCATAGAAAAAGACACCTCGACTGTTAGGTTAATCCATTTTACGCTCCAAGAGCATCTTTCCACACATCCAGACCTCTTTGACAGAGCCCACGCAACGATGGCAGAATCTTGCTTGACGTACCTCAATTCCCAGCACGTCAATGATCTTCCAACCAGCCCACTCCCTGACCGCCGAGCCACGCCCTTCCTTGAATACTCTTCTTTATATTGGGGAACCCACATGCGAATGGAGCACTCAGATCTCGCAAAAACTCTTGCGCTAAAACTTCTTGATCAGTTCGACAGTCACATATCTTCTGAATCCCTTTGGAGCTCAATTAGGTGGAAGCTGCCCAGCGAGGTGTTTTATCGGTGGGATGCACCTAATCGCAAGGGGTTTTCTGCTCTGCACTGTGTCTCTTACTTCGGCGTCGCTGATGTTGTAAATACGTTGATAGAGATGAACAGATGGGACGTGAACCAAAGAGATGGTGCGGGTATGACACCACTCATATGGGCTGCAGGATATGGGCATGAAGAGGTAGTGAGGTTGCTCCTGCGAAAAAAACAGATTCAACCAGATCGGCAGGATGCGCATTCTGGCCGAACGGCACTCTCGTGGGCTGCGGAACACGGGCATGAGGGAGTGGTGAGGTTATTTCTTGGAGCGCGCTTTGTTGATCCTGCGAGCAGAGGGCGTCGGTGGGGGAACGCACAGCGGGTAGCGGGTTTACTATTTGGCAGGAGATACATCAACCCCGATAGATCAAGTATATCAGGCCGAACGCCGCTTTCGTGGGCTGCCGAGATGGGCCATGAGGGAATAGTGAAGCTACTATTGGGGCGGAAAGATGTCAACCCCAACACTACAGACACGGTGTATGGCAGAACACCACTCTTTCTGGCTGCCAGAAATGGCCATGAGCGAGCAGCGAAGCTACTGTTGGGACGGGAAGATGTCAACCCCAACACCCCAGACACAGGGTTTGGTCGAACACCGCTCTCGTGGGCTGCCGAGAAGGGCCATGAGGAAGTACTGAAGCTACTGTTGGGGCGGGAAGATGTTAACCCCAACACTACAGACACGGTGTGTGGCAGAACACCACTCTTTCTGGCTGCCAGAAATGGCAATGAGCGAGCAGCGAAGCTACTGTTGGAGCGGGAAGATGTCAACCCCAACACCCCAGACACAGCGTCCGGTCGAACACTGCTCTCATGGGCTGCCGAGAAGGGCCATGGGGGAATAGTGAAGCTACTGCTGAAGCGGGAAGATGTCAACCCCAACACCCCAGACACAGCGTCCGGTCGAACACCGCTCTCATGGGCTGCCGAGAAGGGTCATGGGGGAATAGTGAAGCTACTGCTGAAGCGGGAAGATGTCAACCCCAACACCCCAGACACAGCGTCCGGTCGAACGCCGCTCTCATGGGCTGCCGAGAAGGGTCATGGGGGAATAGTGAAGCTACTGCTGAAGCGGGAAGATGTCAACCCCAACACCCCAAGCAAGTTCCCAGGTCAAACACCGCTCTGGTGGGCTGCCGAGAATGGCCATGAGGAAGTACTGAACCTACTGTTGGGGCGGGAAGATGTTAACTCCAACGCCCCAAACACTTTCTCTGGTCAAACACCAATCTTGTGGGCTGCCAAGAATGGCCATGAGGGAGTAGTGAAGCTACTATTGGAGCAGAAAGATGTCAACCCCAACACCCCAGACACAGTGTCTGGTCAAACACCGCTCTCGCTAGCTGCCAGAAATAGCCATGAGCAAATAGTGAAGCTACTGTTGGGGCGGGAAGATGTCAACCCCAACATCCCAGACACGACTTATGGCCAAACACCGCTCTCGTGGGCTGCCGATAATGGCCATGAGGCAGTCGTGAAGCTACTGTTGGGGCGGGAAAGTGTCAACCCCAACACCACAGACACGGTGTCTGGTCAAACACCGCTCTCGCTAGCTGCTAGAAATGGCTATGAGCGAATAGTGAAGCTACTTTTGGGGCGGGAATATGTCAACCCCGACACCCCAGACACGAGGTATGGCCGAACACCGCTCTCATGGGCCGCCATGAATGGCCATGAGGAAATCGTGAAGCTACTATTGGTACGGAAAGATGTCAACCCCAACACCGCAGACACGAACTACGGCCAATCACCGCTCTCGTGGGCTGCCAAGAATGGCCATGAGGGAGTCGTGAAGCTACTGTTGGGGCGGAAAGATGTCAGCCCTGATACCCCAGACACGAACTATTGCCTGACACCGCTCTCGTGGGCTGCCTGGAATGGTCATGAGGAAGTAGTCACGCTACTATTGGGGCGGGAAGATGTTAATCCCGACACCCCAGACAAGAAATATGGTCAAACACCGCTCTCGTGGGCTGCCTCGAATGGTCATGAGGAAGTAGTGAAGCTACTCTTGGGGCGGGAAGATGTTAACCCCGACACCTCAGACAAGAAATATGGTCGGACGCCGCTCTCTTGGGCTGCCTTGTATGGCCGTGAGGCGGTAGTGAAGCTACTGTTAGGGCGGAGCGATGTCAACCTCTATCACTCCAGTAAATCCGGTGAAACACCCCTAGACCTAGCAGCCAACGGTCGACATAGTAGCATCGTGAAGCTGCTACTAGCCCCAAATCCCTGACATACCCGGTAATTCGGTTCCCGCTTGATTCCCTGGAGTTTACCGCCTCGTCTCGTGGCAAGATCTCCATTTGTTGGCACGGGTATTATAGTTTCAGATATAAGTTTTATACGGAGTAGTGTAAGATGGTTATTTGTTTTCTACTTTCAGTTTTTCTTTCAGGGTTGTAGAGATTCAGTTAGAAGTTTCTTGGTTTACTTTCTGGCGGAGGGCGTCTTGGGCTTATACAATACGATTGTTGTTTCTCTTTTTCCCTCATCACAATAGAGTAGAATAAAGGTTGATTGGATATTTTTGTCGGATACATCTAATGTCGACCAATGCAAAGTTCATGGGAGTGATAGGTATTATGTGGCTCGAAGCACAAATGGTGGCGGTAGCGGTCCACGATCACGGAAAGCTATTTACAGTAGGATGGAGTTATTGCAAAGCGCCCTCGTATCTTGTGTTTTTGAATAATACTTATGACGTGTTTCCTAATTCCTGAATGTATGGTTTTCATATATGATACTACTACAAACAGGACCTGTTAGAAATATACTGTAGCTAGCAGGAATCTAGTATAGGGAGGAAGTCTTCATTGGATGGATGTCGCCGCACAGTTAGGATGGAGGGCTGCAATAAATTGGGTCTGGGGGAGGAATCCCAGATATTTGCACCGCAGAGGATGTGGCTCATCCAAAAGGTCTTCTCATGTCATTAACCTCTCAATACCACTTGATGAGAGTGATGTCCCCAAGATATCCGTTCAAAGCTTTGCCATACATTTTCCAAATGATGGGGGGACAGGTAACTTTGCGGGATGGAGTAGAGGTTCTAAAAATTTCACAATCAAGAACCAAAGGAAGAAAGTAATGTTAAAATAATTTTCTCCCATGACCAGGTTTTTGTTAAGACTTTCTAGCACTAATATCATTCTATTTTTAGATAAAGAATAACTAACTTGCCTTACTCGTACTTTAACTCGACTTCCCAGAACTCTGTTCAATCACGGGGGGATTATACTCGTTCACCTTATATAGGTACCACGGGAAAGTCACTAGGAAAAGAGATCTCGGTTCGCTTGCTAAATATGCCGCCTCCTCCGGCCGACCAAGGTATTCCCCAATCCCTCTGGTCAGGTGATTGCAATCCCCATTGAAGACAATCTGCATTTCACGAAGTCTTTTCCAAAGTGTCTTTACCTCCATCGTGGTTTTTAAGACTTAGATTAAGCCCTCTTGCGCAGTGCTTTACTGCTCCCGGAGGCACATGTCGAGGATAACGAATAAATTGCACAATGGCTGAAAGCTCGAACTCGACAGGGGCTAAACTATAAGTTAGGTACAATCAGAAACTTCATCCGCTCGTCATCAAATAGAAATTTTATTTGAGCATACTAGCCGAGGGCTGGTTCTTTCTAGTTTATTCGGTAGTTAGCAAGACCTATTTAAAGTTCAGAAGCACCAGGGGTGAATCTTTGCACGCAAGCAACCCTATGGCGAAAGGGGTTGTACCGAGTACATTTTCTGCCTCGCTCAAGTATGATATGATGCTCTAACATACTTGACATACTCGTTAGCGATTCCTACGATCTGGGTTATGATACACTGTATTTTTTTTTTTGAAAAAATGGAACGGGTACGGGCTCCGCATGGATGAGACCTATGAGATGAGTGATGCTTTGCCCTTTCTGAACCCGGTCCATCTACCGTGATGTAGGCTAGCTGTTGTTGGATTGCCTATGGCATGCGGTTACGCTGTTAGACGGATATGCATGTTAGGGGATATGTGGTCGGGAGAGGTAAGGTTATAGGGCATGTCGCATTGTGGTTTCCTGTGGTTACATAGGCGCTTTGTTGTGGATTGTTCTCACGCCCTATGCAGCTCGGTATAGGATATTTTCTTTCATGGTTTTGTTGATGTCATAGGGTATGAGGTATCGGGTATTCGGTTTTATTGTTTCTTTCATATGATACTCTATTTCACTAGACATACGGGAGTTGGTGCACAGGCAGGGCACAGGCAGGGCACAGGCAGGGCACAGGCAGGGCACAGGCAGGGCACAGGCAGGGCACAGGCAGGGCACAGGCAGGGCACAGGCAGGGCACAGGCAGGGCACAGGCTTTAGAAACATGGTGGATGAAGGGAGATCAGGATAGATCTAGATTGCGTGTGTTTCTTTGGAGAGTTTGTTGTGTTTCGGAGTGTCAGGTTGATGTTAGTTATATGGAGAGATATATCTCTTAACCTTTCCTTAGCTAGTGAGAGAGTGGCCATTCAGACATTCGTTCCTCGATCATCCATTGTTCCATATAGAGTCTTTTGTGATCGCACTGTTGTTTCTTTTCTTCGTGCTTACCTTAGGCTTCATCAATAAGTTATACAGCAAACAAGTAAAGTATGCAACGCTGCAAATTGGGGACAGACAAAGGCAACACTGGCTAAACAAAAGACTACGCAATCAGGGAATCAGAAATAGGGAAACGGGGAGGCAATGAGAATTTCCCAGCCAAATCGTTTTGTTAAACTTCAACGACCGCGATAGAATTGAACCACGAGTGACGAGCGGTGAAATAAAACGAACACCAAGCAACTCACAACGAAAACGATCGCACACTTAAGTGCGAGGAAAGAATGTTTTCACTAACAACCATAGGCTTACGCTCTCTACTGTGCTCAATTAATTAACTAATGGCGATCATAGGAGTATATATCATACACGAAGACATCCTGTCCATCCATGAGGTGCCATGCTCCTCCATGTGAGTCTCCCCCTTCTCCGTGAGCACACCCGGGCTAACTAAAGGAAAACAAACACTTCCCAACTCCGGGCTTCCAGCTCTTTCCGGCTGATACTACAGTACTTCCGCTTTTCTCCCGGCTCTCCCGAAAGCTGCACGATCCCAAAACTATCCCGCATTCCTACATTCGCAATGGTTTCCCGAACGTTCAAACAAGACTCCTGAAGCCAAACCGTATGCCTGAAGCCAAAGCGTGCGCCCGAAGAGAGACCCATGCCCAGATCCTCAGCGCATATCCGATAGCAAACCCATGCCGGAAGCCGGAGCCATATGCCCAGCGCATTTCCGAAAGCAAACAACCAAGCGCACCCTCGAAAGCTATTTGCACAACAAAGAAAGTATTAGGAGAGTATGGCGAGCAGCACCATTTTCAGCAGGTTCTGGGGTTTGACGTGTGGAGCAACTGACCATTCTACATGTGTAGCAGGGATGGGACTTAATTCGCTATGTTTGCTCTCTTGCGGGGAGGGTAGATGTGGTACTTGTAGATGTGAGCAGAGGTATTGGGCTTTATCCTTTAACACTAAATCCTGCTAGTCTTTTTAGTGTTATAGGTCTTGGATGCTGCCCGGCATGCTCTCCTCATATGATGATAATCGCTCCACTGCGAGGATAGCTTCTGGGGACGCGGTATGGCTGCGGGCATATTATTGACCTTCGGGAAGGCATTTCTGCTTCCAGAATGCGCTCGATGCATCTGCTGTGATGATAGCGCAAACGCTATAAGACTCGTATACGGGGAGAGTTGGACGCCTAGGGGCTGTAGGCAGTAGGGGCCTTTATCTTTCCTTAGTTTGCACAGGAGTGAGCAAGGGAAATGGGAGACTTATGTATAATAGTATGGGCGTGTGCGGTGATCTACTAGTATGAGAGGATAGGAGGACTTTGTTGTGGTTTATATACGATATACTCTTGTCTTTGCCGTTAGTTAGCTGAAGAAACGAGAGGAAAAGCGTTAAAAGCTTCCCCATTCCTAAGTTGTGCGATCTCATGAGTTGCGCGATCATGTTTTTCGTTGTGCGGGATCTTAGCGTTTGGTTTGGTTGTCGCCGTCGATCCGTCGATCCGTCGGTCCCTCTAAAATTTAAGAGGAGGATTCAATTGCACTGGCGGCCCGGGGGGAAAAAGCCTCTGTTGACTACAAGCCTACTAGATACCGGGGAATTAAACTAGTTAACCCTATTTATCCGTTTTATCGGGATTAAAATTGTACCGTCCCAGCACTCGCCTAATCACCCCCGCACGCCCTAGCCTTGCAGTACCGTACAGGTGATCACCATGTTACTACTGAAACTTCTATTCGAAACTAGAACCCTGCATGGGGTGTTTCCTCACCAAACGAACTAGCGCAGGACGGAGCCAAACATATTTGCTGTGCTTGGGCCCTTGTTAAGCGATGGAATTGCACTACAGTCTTATACCGTAAGAACTCGAATAAACGATCCTTGTGCTAGGTAACTTTAGTCGGAATTTCCTCCTTTGCAAAAGGGGCGGAAAACACACCAAAAATCTGCCTTGAGAGACAAAAAAAAATAAAAAAACCAGACCTTACTAAGAGAGACAAGTCCAACATCCTAGCACATGGATCTTTTAATTCGAGTTCCTACAGTATTTGATCTTCCCGAGGGGAGGGTGTCTTAGTCTTGGCAGTACGATAACTTTATTTTTCTTTTTGACTTCTACGAATGGAACGGAATGTAGTGGTTCTTTAGAAATTGTTTTCGGATGAGCTGATTCTTGGGCTTCAAGGGGGTCAATGGAAAATACTGATATTTTGTAGCGTGGAGACATGGGGAGTCGTGGTACTACTGCGAATAAATTTCGTCTCTGCTCAGTTAACATATTTTTAGCTAGTGGGAGATTATTCTGCGGAGCTTGAATGATGCTTGATAATTACTCGGGTATCGTACTCAGACATACTTGCCGACAATTCCGATGATATCTGAATGGTCAAACATCACTTCCGAGTGTATAGGTTACCCGAAACAGTGAAGGAGTGGCGAAGCTAGTGCCCCGAAAGCCTAAGCAAATCCAGACAAGCGCGGTTCTCATGCGCTGCCAAGAATGGGCAAGATAATGGTGAGCCAGTAGATGCCTAGCATTGCCGACGTATCAGGCAAGTTGGGCCGCTTTTGGTGGTTTTCTGCAGTGTCTCACCTGCCGTCATTGGAAGCGTCCTTGGCTAGTGCAGGTAGCGCCAAGTGAAGGAGTTTTGTGGGGGTTTTTTAAGATGTGGACCGACTCCTTCCTGCTGGCGTGTTCAGAATCATGAAATTTCCATGGTAAATTAACCTTTCTCCCTCCTGTGGACAATCTTTCTCTTGTCGTTAATAATACTGTAGACCGTATTTAGAAAGACTTACTCGAGCATAGTATCCTGTGTTTTTAGGTGGAGCGTATCTTATTCTTGCATAGCACGATAACTCTGGTTTTCTTTTTCTTATGAGATGTGAATAGAGCGGAATGTAATGGTTCATTAAAAATTGTTTTCGGATGCCTCGATTGTCAGACTTCAACATGGAACCTCCGTGGGGTAGGGACATCGGGAGTGGTGGTAGGGTAACTGCGTGAGATCACTAAAGACCGTTAGAAGTACCAGTAGACCCCCGCCGCGAATAAAGAATGCTTCCTTTCTAGAGCGATCTCGTGTCTTATGTTTTTGAATTATATCTAAGATATGCCTCCTAATTCTTGAAGCTTTGGGGAGGAAAGTTTATATAGTCCTACAACCTGTACCCATATAGCTGAAAATCATGGATACAGTCTCAAATGCCTTCATTACAGCCATATTTAGCTGCCGGTCGCTTGGCTTCTGCGCATGCTTGTATAGTTCTTAGACAAAGGTCATCGTCGGTAGGGTGAAGTACCCGTTAAAACACACCAAAATAAGCGAAATTTATCCTCAACGAATCCAGCAGCACAACAAGATCCTCAATACCAATAGTTACCAAATTTGGCTTGCAGGTAGCTAGGAACTGAGAGATTGAGTCCATGTCAGTTTAGTGGTAATTAATTGTAAATTGGCCCTTGCGCAGACAAGCAAAGAGCAAGCTGTTAAATTGTTCATGCCAAGCCTTGGAATTTGTATGGGTGCCCACATAAAAAGGTACTTAATTTGAAAATTGTGATTTTTGCAGGCCGAGCAACAATGCAATCTGTATCTGATTTGGTTGAAATTTTGGTATAGTGAAGTCGAGATATGCCTCTAGTAGCCTGATCTCTCAGATGCAAAATTCAGGTAGATATGGTCTTGTTGCATGGCTGTGAAAAAGGCCACTTTTGGTGCAAAAAGGGAAGTGACGATAACATTTGTCACCGAACTGGTACCACTACCAATAGAAGCGCATAACGTATTGGACCGGGAAGTGGATCAGACGCAGAAGTGAATCAGTTTGTATGTGAATTTTATACAAATCCTCACTACGCGAAGTTCGAAAAAATATATCCTCCGAATTTAGCTCGATAATAAGCAAATCTAAGATGCTGTACTATCAGAGATATCACCTACCCTTCTGAATCTCATCTTTTCAGGGTTGTGCGTCAATTGTGATTTCGATATTTCGATTTTTTTGGTGCATTTTTTGCTGATCCAGTTCCCCGTCTGATCCACTTCCCAGTCCAATACGTTAGTTACGTGCAACTTGGGCTCACAAGTGATCCACCAGCATCCTGCCGATTGATTGGACCAAGACTCGGCAGAGAAGGCTGAACAATCACCATCACCCCCGCTTTTCTTCATCTCCTGAAATACCTTCAGCCCATTCTACCAGATAAAGCCACTCAAGAACCCACCCTCTACAACCTTCGGAACAGCAAAATTCCAAAATGTCTCAACATCAAATCGGCGATAATATCAACAACTCTTTCAATAATACCAATTCTTTTAACAATGTGTCGAATAATTATTACACTGTGGACAACGAAAAGTCGGAAATACTGGCTTGGATATCCACTCTTGGATCTTAGGAACGGCACAAGGACATTCGAAGCCGTAGGGTTGATGGGGTAGGAGAGTGGCTCTTGCACACTAGGGAATATCGGAATTGGTCTGGTGGCTTTCGTGGAGGTAAATCTAATGGTTTAGCCTTGTTTTGCCATGGAGGCCCCGGGGTTGGCAAGACCTACATTTGGTAAGAAATAACATGAGGGAGAAAAGTAGAGTATTGCTGATAAGCTGTGATGTTAGCTCCCTGATGATAGATACGTTATGCAAGCAGGCTGTGGGGGAAAATGCTGCTGTTGCTTGCTTCTACTTCGACTTCGCTACACACGACGATCAATCCCCGGTGGCGGTTCTGGGCTCGGTGTTGAAACAGGTGTTTGCGGACTGGAAGAGGTTCCGGAGAAGATAGTCGAGGCTTTTCGGAACCAAGAGAAGGTAATTGGTGGTCAGAGCCTTTCTCTTGCAGAAATTGTGGAGTTCTTGCAGGATATCTCCTCCTCACGGTGTACATTTATATGCATGGACGCCCTGGACGAGTGCCCGCCACGGCATCGGACGAAGCTTCTCGATTCGCTCAACCAAATACTCCAAAGGTCCCACGGTGCGCGGCTATTTCTAACCGGACGACCACATATTCGGAGTGAGGTTGATAAGCACCTTTCGGGCAGGGCAGCGACCAGACCCATAACACCAGTCAAGAATGATATCATCACATTTCTCCGAGCGAAACTCAAAGAGGATACGATTCCTGACGCGATGGACGAGAATTTACAAGAGGAGATCATACAAAATATTGCAGAAACAATTTCCGAAATGTAAGTAGGAAGGGGATATTTGTAAAAAAAAAATACCTAAATTTGTGTGCTAAAAGATATTGTGTCTAGATTCCTGCTTGTATTCTTAAGTATCGAGACAATTCTACAAGAGACCACTATTTATCAAAGGAGAGAAAGGCTTAGAGCAATGGACAATGGCTTAGACATGGAGGGCGTGTACGGGACAATGCTTGCGAGGATAAAGGCTCAAGGTGGGGGGAAAGCTAGACTCGGGATGGCCGTTCTGATGTGGGTTTCCCATTCGAGGCGGCTGTTGTAGGTAGATGAGATATGTCACGCCATAGCAATCCGGATAGGGTCAAATAATATCGATAACGATGACATTCCTACGATATCAACCTTGGAGAACAGTTGCCAAGGACTTGTCACCGTGGATAGGGTTACCTCGACTGTTAGGTTGATCCATTTTACCCTCCAAGAGCATCTTTGCACACACCCCGAGCGCTTTGGCGGGGCCCACTCGACTATGGCTGAAACTTGCTTGACATACCTCAACTTCCAGCACGTCACAGAGCTTCCAGCTGGAGATTCTGCTGACCCCCGCACACCCTTCCTTGAATATTCGTCTTTATATTGGGGAACCCACATGCGATGAGCTCTCAGATTGGGCAAAAACCCTCGCAGTCCAACTTCTTGTTCAGTATGATCGTCACATATCTGCCGGATCCCTATGGAAGTCGATCAAGGAGCGGTTTCCGGTCTATGGTGACCCAAAAGATAGGCCGTTTTCTGCACTGCACTGTATCTCCTATTTCGGCATCCCCGAAGTCATGTACAGTGTTCCCAACCGTCCAGGGCGCCCTACAGGGCCCTGGGGGGCCTGTAGTCCCGGGCGTCCCGGGCGGCTTAATTAAGGACGGCAGCTTACGGCGTCCGTTTTTCATAAAGACTGCCGTCCTAGGGGTTGACGGCCGGGCCCCACAGTCTTAATCCAAATGGGAACTTCCGGTAGGGCCCGGCGACGATCTGCAGGGCCCGGCCGTCACCTGTCGTCACCTGTCGTCACCTGCAGGGCCCGGTCGTCACCTGTAGGCCTGGCGGTTCCCTGCAGGGCCCGGTCATCAATTGCAGTCATCTGCAGGCCAAGTAGTCAACGGCAGGCCCCGACAGGTATGAGCTTTGCGCGATTACTACCTTTACCAACAACCTATCCTCCGCATATTTTTAGAGTTAGTGAGTTAGTAGCAAGTCTGTATCTGCCTCTCATGAACTCGCGAACATGATAGGGTACCCCCCCCCTCTTGCAGAAGTTAGACAATTTAAATGATGGCTTCGCTCTTCAAGCTGACTCTGCTCGTGTTACCTTGTATTTACCAAGAGAATAAATGGGATACGATCGGGACAAAGTATCAATACTATCCAAGCCACTTTGACCACCGTTTCTCCATACCCGAGCCACCAGTTTTCACTTATACCTTTAGTATTACGATAATGTCAGAAGCCTTCAAGCCATCCAATGGGTTGACCCGGGTCGAAAAAGGGCTGACCCAACCCAACCCAAGCCCAAGGAAGGGTCAACCCAACCCAACCCAACCCAACGAACCATAACCCGGGTTTGCCCAACGAACCCATTGGGTTATTGTGTGAAAAAAAACCAAATATAAACTAAAAGTATAATATTATTCTCT
>Ga0307509_10005465_pt1 | contig 17659 bp, 17 predicted proteins | sample 10_EM_MG_FD_202245 | JGI IMG/M metagenome (GOLD analysis project Ga0307509, IMG submission 202245) | Populus trichocarpa ectomycorrhiza microbial communities from riparian zone in the Pacific Northwest, United States - 10_EM | ecosystem: Host-associated > Plants > Roots > Unclassified | place...
TCACTTGAAAATGAAGCCCAAGTGAAAAGCCAAAATAGATGTATCGTGACGAAATAAAGACCAAACCCTGAGGTTTATGTTGGCCGAAAGCGGTAAGTATTTTAAGCGAGAGGTAAATAGAGGGCGTGGAGCGTGTTGTCTTTGTACCTTAAACAAATGCATATGATTAAAAATAAAAATAAAAATAAAAATAAAAATAAAAAAATGGTCACAGTAGTTAGAGCTCTTCATGCAACCATGTAAGTAATACACCACTCAGATACTGGAGCATGGGCCAAGCCCATTGACAGTGACCTTCCATAGGTGCAATATGTTCGAGATACCTGCTACCCTTATCTCTATGTTACCTCGCTTGTATACAAGGACTCTATTCCTACACGATAGGACATTCTACGATCATTATACCTACAATGAATGCAAGATGTTAGTCAATAACGATAGACGAAATAGGCTACGTAGACTATATCGATAGTCTATGATAGTCACGATAGTCGTTTCCCGTTACGAACACCTTGCGGAAGGCTGGTTTGTTACTTTGAATATCTTTCTCGGCCAGAACCTTCCTCACTGTCTGACCACTGATATCAAGACCAGCTAAATATTTACTTTTATTAGTTACTATGTACATTAGTTTACAATAGGTCAAGAGAAAAAAAAGCATTACCAGCTTCACCGAGTGACTGAAAAGTCATTTGGCAATGCTCACTATCTGACAAAGTAACCTTGACCAAATCTTGTTTCTGCTCTGCAGTCAGAATAGACTGGGAGGCTTTCTCACAATTGGTTCTTGGAACAAGATTTTCCTCAGCACAAAAATCTTTATTTCCACCCAGTGCCTCCACTCATCTCTTTGCCTTCCAAATTATATTTGAGCAGGTGGCAACTAAAACCCTAGTCTTCTCTGCAATTTGGCATACGGTAACCCTCCGCCTACCCTTTAGGTTGGCATAGGTAACAATTTGTGACCGCTTGGCTAGTGGAGTAGTTTTTCCTCGTGGTGCGACTGGCATAATTGTTTCTGGAACTTTGAAAATGAGAGGGGTTTGGAGAGTTTGGAGGTGTTGGAAAGTCTTGATTTCCATTTTTGCACAGATGATGGGTGATGGCTACATACCGGAGTACTTAGCCTTATGTCACATTTCCTCATCTTATGTGTTGTTGAGCTTAATATCATTGTTCTATTGTGCATATGCAGGCATGCGGACCCAGCTATGTTTACAAACATCAGAAAATTACAAGTAGTTTAAACCTCCGGTGGAACTTCACTGTACCCCGACTGACAAATAAAACCGCGAATAACACCATACACACAAAAACAAGCTTAACTCTGCTTCAGCCTGTTCATACACACTATTGCGCTTGAGTGCTGTTACCTCCCAGTAGGCTACCTAATTATCACTACTCTTTCCTCTGCTGTTTTACAACACCGTTATACTGTATTTTTTGGTGTTATCTGGTTTTTTGCCAAGAAAGTGCGTCACTTAAGGTTGGACGGTGCCTGTAGTCTGAAATAGGCTCTTGGATACTTCCCGGTTATCATTGTAACCAAGAAACGGATTTTAGGTGTCCAGTACTCTACCAATTAGTGTGTGACGCATGTTTGATCAACATCCCAACCGTTGCAGAGGGGATTGAAGACCCTCAGCCGCAATGTTGTAGATACTTAAAATCCACTCCTTAGTTACTATGCTAGCTAGCAGCCTTAAAGGCCCTATTTTAGACTACAGGCAATGTCCAACCTTAAGTGACGCACTTTCTTGGCAAAAAACCGGATAACACCAAAAAATATGGTAGACAGCTACCCTTCTAAGTTTAGCGTAAGATATGACACAATGAGATGCAGTACCGGTACGTTAACCGTGCCAAGGTTGTGATGGAGTCACAACCCTGATTGCTCGCTTGCTTGCAACCAGGGCACACTCTTCCAGAGAGTGCCTATCAGCTCAATGGAAGATATCAGCTCAACGGAAGATTCAATTTGTATGGGAATTTAACAATTATCGACCACCACCAAGCATCCCCTGATGCATTAAGTGTCTTGTGGCTTTCCCAGATATTGTTTTAGACCTTTTCAAATAAGCCCCCAATTTTTTTCCCCTCCGTTTTACCCCAGATCTGGCTCAACGTTGCTTTGGCCCATGTGCTGAGCCCAGTGCCCACTTAGCGGGAGTCAGAGCCGTGGAGGGGAGAAAATAAAATTGCAGACCTATTGGCAAAGGCCTAAAATGATTTCTGGGAAAGCCAGGAGACATTTAAAGCATCAGGGGATGTTTGGTGGTGGTTGATAATTGTTAAATTCCCATACAAATTGAATCTTCTGTTGAGCTGATATCTTCCGTGGAGCTGATAGGCACTCTCTGGAAGAGAGTGCCCTGGTTGTGACTCCGTCACAACCTTCGCACGGTTACCCGTAGAATTCCATAAAAACCCACGCTTTGGAATAGATTGCAACTACCCAAAATCTAGGTCACCTGACTATGATCGTTCAGATAATTGCTTGTTCCACAGGTCAGTTTTTAAATACACTGTGCGACTCGTTTATCGAAATCTACGGTACGGTAACTTACCCAAAGCCTCCGCAAACTGTTGGTGAGGCCAGTATAAACACTACTTTATATATTAGCAAAGGTACATGTGGATTTAGCAAAAAAAACAAAAAAAGTCTTAGCAAAGACGTGACGCGAGGGGTTTACAAGTAGCGTATAGAGGAGGGGGGGAAAGCATAATTTAGGTCTCTGAATACTTTGCTGACCTCTTACATTGCCGACACAATTAACCTGGGAAAAACTTGACTCCTCCGTAGAAGTGTCTCCCTGAGCATAATCTTCCTCATATTCTACTAAACCTCCATATCTAACTCATTTTTGTCTGACTAACTTATCCTCTAATCTCTGGAGGCTGAGAACCTAAAATCCACCCATGTTCTTTCTCTGGATGGCCACATCAATAGCTAGGGAAATATTCTGCAATTCTCGGGGAGACTAACGGGATATATAAGCTCCCTCTGGCTTCTAGATTTCTAGTACAGAGCTTAATCCATAGCTGTTCCTGCACACTGCGCTAAACAGGTCAGCCACCGCCATTAACCAATTCCACGAGAATCTACCAAAAAATAAATGCTACAAAACCCTATATAAAGGAGACATCAGGAGCGAATGGATCAAAGCAAAATCACACCCTAATAGACAAGATCATGAAACCAACAATACTGCTAAAAGTTAGAGCGGTTTTTGTGATTCCTCTGGTTCTTTTCTCCATATTCTTAACTCTCCTGACTAGTTTCTGATTGATCCCCTACATGTCTTTGCTAAAAGGTCTTGGATAGGGCAACCATCACTTTTGGTTTTCCTATAGGCCCACAGTTGTTTTTTCGATGCTTGACTACAGGTTGCTACCAATTTTCCAAAGCCAAACCAATACATTAAGATAGTATTGAAAAACCATAAATATGAAGAAGTCAGAAAACCCAAAACAATTCTAGTTATCCAACCCTTCCATCACTCTTCTTCCATAAGTCCGCTGTCGGAAGCATTGGTGGAGGTGTCACTGCCCTTGTCCCTTGAGATCGTTGCCACTAATATATCCCTATATGACAATGAGGGTGCACTCAGAAAATTAGGGGGAGTGGGCAGGACAACAGAGGACGCGAGTTGCAGCAAGCATTGAGATCTCCAGTCCCAGGCCTGTGGGTAGTGAGCTATGACTCCCGAGAGTACAAGCGACAGGCTAAACTCCTCCCCTCTTCCCACCCCCGAGACAACACTTGTGTTTTCAAGCGATACTCCGAAACGCCCCGCCTACGGTAATTGGGAATGGATTGTTCCAACCGGCCATTTATTTACTTAGAATAAATGCCTAAGTGGTAATTGCACCATCCAAGGCTCTACCCAGAAGGTTCCGCCGACCTTAATTCCCCGGATATTGAAAGTCTGCGTTAACTTCTTGCTGGTAATCGGGTAAGTTAATTCTGGGCCCTCGAAAGAGGCCACTAATTCTCCCTTGTCATCATACCTCGCTTGTAGCCTAAGGGTCAATCCAACCTCCCTTTTAACAGCCCGAGAAGCTACTTGTTGAGGGTCACTCGGTCATTCTAGATCACTTAGTGATTGTCACTGCCCCCCAGGCTTGATGAGGTTTTCCCTGAATGAAGGGAATGTGAATGGACTCGCGACACCCCACCTAGAGTGTCGAACAGAAAACCTGAAGGAGAAAGAAGATTTAGAAGAATAAGGTGACCGCGGGGATGCAAAATGTCCGACAACCCCCTGGTATTATAAGTCGGTTGTTGGATAGTTCCATGGAGAAGGGAGCTGAGAGGGGTGACAGAAGCAAGCATGTAATTTCAATTATTTACCTTATAGAAAAGAGAAGAGGGAAAGGGAAAAAAATGCTAAAGAGGGGAAAGAAGAAAAGAAGAACAGAGGTGGGAGAGGGCGAGGCCTAAGGATCAATATAAATACATGTTGGCGAGGCAAGCAGTCATGGGATATCACTCCTAACCGGTAGGGAGACAAAGATATTGGAGCGTCCTTCCATATCTGGTATTGTTGATTGCAAGGTAGTACTGTACGTCAGCTAGGGATGTGGCAGCAGGTGGGTGAGAAGGCGAGTGAGGACGCGTGATCCTGTGAAAAGGTGACCGGCTTCTTCCAGTATAAATAGTTCGGCACACCCCCCCGAGTTTGTTTGTTTCAGTCGTTTCAACACGAGAGAGCAGGCACAATTTCCAACATCAGTATCGCGCGGTGCTACTCGTGCCAAGGTTGCGGTGAGCGGGCACAACCCCGGGCCACAATCCCCGCATATTCTCAGGCTCACAACCGGGGTAGCTCTAGAGACTGCCTGGGATCTCTCAAAGTAGATTTATAGCTTAACCTAACTTTGTGACCAGAGATTAATGCAATTTTGCACAATAGCTCCACGTAACATTAGGAATCTACTGTATAAAAATTTCTACTTTACATCTATTTCCACAAACTTGCTTGTCACTTAATACCCATAATTATTAGCTGCTGTCGTGTGGTACAAATGGAGTCAAGCACAGCCCAAATTCGTACCAGCATCCCAGCATCCTAATACTAGCCTACCCACTTACTGGGAACTATGAGAGCTGGTGCTGGCGGCATTATCGGGGGCAGTATGGGTCGTATTGATAAGGTGAGCTCGTATTAAACGCAAACTTATGTTGAGCTTTCGGGCACCCTTCAGAGCGCTCCCGCGGATGATTCGGCGAGCATCCGGGGGTTGTGGCGCCTAACCACAACTTTGGCAGGAGTAGCCTTTATGTAGCTTGTCGCGAATGCCGGAAATACTTGCACATCTTTTTGAGCATCAAAACAACCCTCCGGCAGCACGACCTTGGGATGATCATCCTACCTCTAACGGGAGAGACAGGGGTATATATGAAACATAATAAAATCATCGAAATCCTTCAACGTGTGATATCACCAGACATACACATTTCCCTCTATACATATCCCGATCCCCTTGCGCGCTTGTTAATATGGGGGATACAGGGCCGCACCGAAGCAGACGATAGACTAAGAGAGTTCACGCGGAACTTGGGCACAGTACTTTGTGGGAAGGATATAAAATGTAACTTCCCCACTCGCACTTCGTCCATTTGCTTGCTCTCCTGCCTACTATCTCTAAAACTAAACCAGACTAACGGTAAAGACACGTGAATAAGCAAAACACAAATACCTGACCCTTCCATCGATCACCACACTTATCTCTATATATCCCCACATGTCCTTATTCCTCCGTACACTCCCGTGATAACAAACGAAAGCCATAACGGTATAAAATATTGTCAAACAATCACCTTTATCCAAACCATATACAAATCTCCTGAACCATCTATCACACTTCCGCAACAAAGCCAAGCACATTCGTCCAACTATACTCCGTGATAACAAGGGAAAGACATGTCTAGAAAAGACTCCCATTCCTCTCGAGCACCTGATCCACCGCCTCCATGCCTCCATGCCTCCATGCCTCCATGCAGTCCACACGACTCTGCCGCATTCAGCACTATGGATCACTGCGTTCGAGGAATGGATCAACGAAATAACTGCACAAAACTTTGCCAAAACAATAAAACGATAACTAAAGCATGCGAGTAACTTAGTACATATCTAATGACTTCCAACAACTTCATACCAATTCTGCGGTACCTATGCCATCAAAAAACGTGTGTACAGTACACTCTAGGGGGAGGGAAGGGGAAAATAAAATAAAATAAAAGGACCGATATGCAAGGGTGATTTACAATAAGGAAAGAGTAACAAGAGTGTAGATACAATGTACAGTAAATTTCAAGCACCCCGGGGCGCTGGTACTTGTACCCATGCAATCACAGCGCGGCCGCACCTAGTAGCCCACCAGAGGGGTTTAGCCGTGGTTATCCAGTTTGCGGGGATTGACGTCGCTCCGATTGAGTAGTATTTTAACTGCCTCCTGGCACCTATCCTAAGCAGAGAACAAAATGGGGTTTAGTTATCGATACTTAGTTTTTCAGGATTGAAGTCGTCCTGGACGAGTAATATTTTCCACCATCCCCTCGTACTCACTCCGAGCAGGAAAAAAAAAGTCGTGTTTCGCTGTGGCTATCGTCTTTGTCGGGGGCGACGTTGCCCCGTTCGAGTAGCATTTTCTCCACCTTCTCAGACCCACCCCAAGGAGCATAACAAAGTGATGTTTAGCCGTCGTTATCTGGGTTACCGGGGTTGGCGCCATTCCGTCCAAGTAGCATTTTCATCACCCCCTCATGCCAATTCTGGGCAGCAAGAGAGAATGATATTCGTCCACGATTATCTGGTTTGTCGGGGGTGACGTCGTCCCGTTCGAGTAGCAATTCCGCCACTCTCTCATCCCCACACACAGCAGCCCAAGAGAGCAATGCTAAGCCGTCGTTATCTGGGATGTCGGGGTTAACGTCGTCCCGCTTGAGGAGCATTTTCACCACCCTCTCGTACCCGTTCCTAACAGCGAAATAAAGTGGTGTGTAGCCGTAGTCATCTGGCTTGTCAGGGTTGACGTCGTCCCGTTCGAGTAGCAGTTTCACCACTTCCTCACGCCCATCGTGAGCAGCGTAACAGAGCGGTGTCTTGCCGTGGCGGTCTGATTTGTCGGGGTTTACCTCGTCTCGCCCAAGTAATATTTTCACCACCCCCTCGTGCCCGTTCTCAGCAGCGTAACAGAGCGGTGTCTTACCGTAGTGGTCTAATTTTTCGGGGTCAACGTCGTCCCGTTCGAGCAGTGCTTTAACCGATCCCACGTGCCCACCCCCAGCAGCGTAACAGAGGGGTGTTGGGCAGCACTTATCTGATTTGTCAGGGTTGATGTCGTCTCGTGCGAGCAATATCCTCACCACCCCCTCGTGCCCATACTGAGCAGCAAAACAGAGCGGTGTTCTGTCATAGTTATCTGGTTTGTTGGGGTTGACGTCGTCCCGTCCGAGTAGTATTTTTACCACCCCCTCGTGACCATTCTCAGCAGCGAAACAGAGCGGTGTCTGGCCGTACTTATCTGGTTTGTCAGGGTTGATGTCTCGTTCTAGAAGTATTTTCACCACTCCCTCGCACCCATTCCGGGCTGCACAACTGAGTGGTGTCCGGCCGTAGTCATCGGGTTTGTCGGGATTGACGTTGCCTCGTTGGAGTACTATTTTCACCACTCCCTCGTGCCCATCCCAGGCAGCGCAACAGAGCGGTGTTTCTCCATCGCAATTTGGTTTGTCGGGCTCGACGTCGCCCCGTTCTATTAGCATTTTCACAGCTCTCTCACACCCGTTTCTTGCTGCAAAGTGAAGTGGTGTTTGGCCGTAGTTATCTGGTTTGTCGGGGTCAACGTCGTCCCGTCCGAGCAGAGTTTCCACCACCCCCTCATGCCCATTAAGGACAGCACAACAGAGTGGTGTCCGGCCGTAGTCATCCGGTTTGTCGGGGTTGATGTCGTCCCGTCCAAGTAGTATTTTCACCACTGCTTGGTTCCCATTTCTAGCAGCCCACACGAGAGGTGTATTTCCCACACAGTCTTCTTGGTTGATATCACAACCTTCCACCTCTACTAAGCTAGCTACCATCTCAACGATCCCGAATATTGATGCATAGTGTAGACCGCTGAGTATAGAGTGTTCCCAGTTAACAATGCGCGAGCATGGGCCCTGCGCTTGCAAGAATATTTTGGTGGATACGTGGCTATTGCAGTAGCCAAATAGCTTCAACGCGAGTAATTTCGCGCATTCTGAAAGGCCCCGCCTTGCGTGTATTCCCCAATATAGCGATGAATATTCTAGAAAGGGCATTCCCTGGAGATGGGGAGAAAAACTTGTCGAAAGAGCCCTGACCTGCTGGGAATTTAGATAGCTTAAGCAGATTTCCGCCATGGTCGAGTGAGCTGCACTAAAAAGGTTGGACTGAGCTCGGAGGTACTCCTGAAGCGTAAAGTGGATTAGCCGGATGGCCGAAGTCTCCTTGTCGACTGTAACAAGTCCTTGACAACAAGCTAGCACTGTTCCTATTGAAGGGACATTATCGCTATGGAGATACGGTGACCCAATTTCAACTGCTAGGGCATGGCACAGTTCATCGGCCTTTAAGGGCCGCTCAGAGTGAGAAATCCACATCAAAGCAGCCATTCCAAGCCTCGCTTTCTCCCCACCCTGTCCCTTTATCCGACCTAGCGTTGCACTATAAGCATCACCTAGCCCCAAGCCATCGGCCATTGCCCCAAGCTTTTGTCTCCTACGATAGATTGTGGTTTCTTGTAGGATTGCATCGATATTCAGTGAGACTAGCAGGAATCTAAATATGTATCTGTCAGTGGACATCTTGGGATAGCTTCCCGAGTGCTGCTGTTTATACTCACATCTCAGAAACGTCCTCTGGGATTTTCTTCAGGATGTCTGCCTCAAGAGCACCGTCCATAGCATCCGGGGTTGTGTCCTCGACTAGCCTAGCATGAAGATATGTAATAATATCATCTGTCTTGGGGCTTATGGATATGGTTGTTATTCTTCCAGCAAGACGCCTTCTGATCTCGGGTAGAATGTGCGATCTTCCGGTCATGAATACCCGAGTACCTGAAGACTGTTTCAGAATCTGGTTTAACGAGTCAAGAATCCTGACTCGATGCCCCACCAGACATTCATCGAGTGCGTCGATGCATATCAACGTGCGCTTTTTACAAGAGGTGGTCTGTAGCATCTTCGTAATGCTTGAAAGTTGGGGTCCCCGCCCACCAATGACATTCTTCTGGTCTTGGTATGCTCGTGATATCTCCTCCGGGATCTCCTCCTGCCCGCAAACCAGCTGCTTCAGTATGGAGCCCATCATGTGAACGGGGGACTGCTCGCTTCGGGCGGCGAAGTCAAAATAAAAACATGTAACCGTTGCATTTTGTCCTCCAGCCTGATCACCCAAGTTGTCTACCACCAAGGAGCTATCATCGCGGCTTGTCAGCACTTGGCCTTGTTCTTCCATTCCTTGGGGCTCGTCAATGGTACCTAATATAGGTTTTGCCAACCCCCGGATCCCCATGGCAAAACAACACCGCCTTATCGGATTCACCTCCCTCTCTGCCGGCGTACCAGCTTCTAAACTCCGCTGTTTGTAAGAGCCATTCCCCAACATTTTCGACTCGGCGGTCTTGAATGTCCTGGTGGCGGAACTTGGGATCTAGTGGGGATAGCCAGGCTAGGATATGAGGTCGGTCATCGGTGACAGTAAAATTAAGGTTTGTTGTATTAAAAGAGCCGATATTATTACTGAATGATTGTGACATTTTTTGTTCTTTGCTGCTCAGGGTATTGTAGATGGTGGATGATGGAGTTAGTCGATGACGGGAATTCCTAAGGGATGAATAAAAGCGGGGCTTTTTGTGAAACTTGGTTAGTGTCTCCATACATTACTCGTATTATCCGACCTGCTTGTGCCTATCACTTCGCCAACAGGTAATGCCATACCGTATTGTACTTATTTAAGCGCTATGTCTCAACCTAAGTACCGGTATCGCACTACAGTTAACCAATACCGGTAAGTTACTCCCGAGCGCCTGCAGTGGAATCGGCTGGCCAGTCGTATATCCAGGTATTGTATATGCTATTACTGTACTCGAGTACCGTACAGTACATCAAGCCTTATGAATTGATCCATAGAAAAATGCACATGTCGTCTAACTCAAAGAATCGCACCTGGTCCTTCGCGATTCCGGTACGGTACGGACCCGCGAGCTTTTCCCGCAACCTGGTACCAGGCCCTTGGACGATAGGGGCTGTGATTCTCAACATTAATCGCGACCACCAAGTCCAGTAACGAACCGCACGATTACTCACTAGGGCAGCGCGGTGCCACGTTATGGTTGTTTGATGCGGTCGCTGCAGTCTACTCCATTATTCTTATGGTTCGGGGGTAAGATAGTTAAAACCAAATACCGCTCGACGACCAACCCGACTAAATGCTCTGAGGAATATTCTTGTATCTATCAGAGCTCCCGATAATTCGGAATCTAAGATCGACTAGGCCCCACGCCTAAAAATGCACTAAGGAAATGCGATGATTCCTGTATCATAGACTTCTTCTCGCTTGCTTGGGCTGGGCCTCAGGCATCGCTGTTCTTGGACACGTGGCTTGCGGCTGGATGATCAGTGATAACACAACTCGTTTCGCCAGCCATTCATTCATTGACATGATACTTGTACTAGATTCCATGGTCCCATCCAGCTCCTCGAGGTTACCGTATTCCCAATCCAAGAATAACTTTAAGGCCTCCCGGAACCCTAAGTTCCTGTTGGTGCTTACTAAATTAGGTACGGAAGGTTCCCCCCATTTATGTAACGTGACTCGGTGAAACCCTAGGGTCAAGGGTAATGTAGTGCGGGGAAAAAATTACAACGCTCTGGCGGACTGGGAATCGGATTACTTTGATGGAGCGTTGAGTCACCGTACAGTACTTGTCAAGGTCCAGGAAATCGGTTTGCTATGGTAGTGGACAGAGTGGCGGTATTGCACAAAAAGCGCCCTAGATCACCTCTCAGATGGTTTCCAATTGTTCCAACCATTGCCATATCTACCTACCCACGTCTGATCCAAATCATCATCCTTAGCTCGAGATCCTTCTCTCGCTTCGAAATCCAGCAGACCAGACAGAACGGTTATCACTTTCTATCATTACCGGCGCCTTATTTATTTATTTGTTCCTCCGCCTTCTGATAAAATTCGGTTCGGCAAAATGGCTCCAAGAATTATCACCCTCATTCGCCACGGGCAAGCTCATCACAACGTCGGGTTGAAGCACCATTTGCCCGACCCTTGCCTAACGCCTTTGGGCGAAGCTCAATGTGATGAGCTCTCGAAAGAGTTCCCGTCTGAACCCCCGGTCGACTTAATCGTTTCCTCGCCGCTGAAGAGAACAATTCAGACAACGCTTCTCGGGTTCAAGAAGCAGGTTGAAAGTGGCGTCAAGATTGAGCTCCTGGCCGAAATTCAGGAGACAACTGGGAAGCCTTGTGATATCGGGAGTAGTCGCGATGAATTGGAGAAAGAGGAGTTATTCCAAGGGCTGGATTTTAGCGGTCTACCAGATGACTGGAATTCAAAGGTATCATATGTTCCTCCGAACTCATTGGGCGGCAGTGCACGTGCTAATCGCTATTAGAAAGGGAAATGGGCCCCAGATCCTCATTCTCTCTCCGAACGCGCCAGAGCCGCCCGTAAATGGCTCAAGTCCCGATTGGAAAGCCATGTTGTCGTGATCCTACACGCCGGCGTAAGTTTACCTCACTATATTCCCATTGTTCTGCGACGGGGCTAATATTTTCATGGATAGTTCCTTCACTACCTAACCGAAGATTGGACCGGCCACGACAACCTCCCGGGCCCTGGCTGGAGAAATGCCGAATTCCGCTCTTACGTCTTTGTCGACGGGGATGAGGATAATGCTTCGATCATTGAGACTGATCAATCGAAGGAGAGGAGGAACGAGGACTAGGCACCATCGGGGGCGGGGGCGGGGAAGAAACTGTTTGAGGAGATAGGGATTAGAGGGGATGATACTATATGGCGGATTGTTTGCCTGAATGACTTTGTCCGTAAAGGGAGACCCAGATAGACCGCACTACTATGCTTTAGAATAGAGAGAGCGGCAGTAGAATTCGCACTTGCCAGAGTTGTGATCTACCGGTACAGTACTTTGGGTGAATAGCGGCGCGCGATTCAACCAATATCTTGCGTGTCGTTTGAGGTGATGGCCGGTATTATCATACTCTCCTAGAGTATCACACCTAACCTCCCGGAATCCCTACGAGCTCCCGCGGTAGTTTAAACCTATTGAAACACCAAAAATTCCCGACATACCGGTGGTGGAGCGGTGATACGCGCTGGCGGTACAGTACGTAATGGAGGGGATGGGCTTTGTTCGAAAGGGAAAGAAACAGCAACTCTATTGGTATATGTATACCGTATTATCAACCTAGAATATTAATATCTCGCTTGATACCGAACCTCTAGACACCTCCTATTTAATGACACGATTTCACATCCCATATATTCACACGGATGTGTGCCTGCCATACAATAGCCCTACATAATTATGTAACTCATTGGTATGATATTTCCTTTGGTCTGGAGCTGCACGCATGTAGCCGGATAGAGGTATCATATATATAGAGGAGGAATTTTCCATAGATTACAGTAGAGCTCGATAGCACAAGCTTGGAAATTTATTTTTAAGCCTTAACTATATTGTGTTCGATCCTCACAACCAATTTTATCACAGGGTAAGCTTCAGGGTACCTATATTTTCACAATCACCCTCATTCGCTGCATATGTAGCTTCATATCTAGGTCTTTTACCCAACTGCCCCCTATTCCCTGGAGATTAGCAACTAAAGGCCCCGTTATCATAAGGAAAATTAACCCGTTGGTGCTTTCCTGCAACATTAACCCCTACGCCAAAGACACTATAATCCGAAGTCAAATTATCAACTACCGATAGGGCTTTCCGGTATTGTATTTTTGAGCTCTAATTTACGGGAGGGTACTATTTCAATACCGTTGATTGGGGTAGACATACCCATTCGTTGTTAAATCATGTATCCGGGTAGACATGATGGGCACAGTATACGCTTCTGCGGTAATGGATTCGGAAGTATGGGACTCTTTGACAAGAAGAGTACCCGATATGCTACAGTAGGTAAAGCTGACAATCTACCGGCTATATGGGTCGCTATGGGTGATCAGGAGGAAGAAGTGAACCCACCGTTTGGACGGGGGTTTTCTCCCCCCATTGGGTGGGCAAAAGTGGTCAATCAAATTTGGCCCGGTATTTGGCGCATTCCTTCTGTTCTAAAAAAAGGGTACGATTGACCCAAAATGCCTAAAACCAGGAACGGCCGCTGTCCTTTTCTCACTCTCAATACCAGGAGCCAGGGGGTTGGGGAACCTACTGCCAGAAGGAAAGCATGTCGGCCCTGAGAGCCCAGACAAATACGGCCATATGCCTACCGAGTAGTGGCTAGCATAGGGTATTGGATAGTGGCCAAATTACTGCTGTGAGAAGAAGTGTTAGACTTGACATACTAGGCAAAATCGACCTTGCACCCATATATTCCGCGGTTTATATTGTCCACAAAGTAGTGCTAAAAACTGCGCTACCACGGAAACATATTACCCTAGACATGTCTAATAAAGCTGGTAGTAGGCTTATCCATGCGCTTTCTATTCCCAGAGCGAAGAAGTCGTGAAGCTTCTCCCGAAGCCACAAACAAACTCCTGACTCGAAAACCGGGTGGAAGAGCCGGATGCTCTGGGCAATATTGGAAAAGACTGTTATTGAATCCTTCCCCTCTACCTCAACCCTCCCATTTTAGATATAGATCGACCTACTTCCTCCCTTTGGGCCAGTATCGATAGTTAGACCTACCGGCAGGTATCCCCGGTTAAGGCGGGACAATGGGTAGCATCCTCACCAAAACCCAGAATCCTCATAGATATCCCAGAACAGGGGAGCCGATTAGGTTATCTGAGAGCAGAGGCAATAATATACGAGTGTACGAAAGAGTGCTCAGGAGTAGGGAAAGGGGTGCGATACTAAAAATCCCTGTGAAGATATCATTTAAAGTTAGTAGAGCGTAAATCTATTCGTTTTCCTAGGCTTTTTCTTGGGGATTGTATTGCTGTCACATTTCCTTTCCACACGTGCTCTCTAAAACTCTTTATACCTTTTTTACTGCCCTACACACACTCACGTATGCTCAATTCTATTACTGACAAACCCGGATTACCAAGGGGTGATATCCAGGATACTTCCCAGGGACGAGAAATCGCTACCAGGGCGATTCTCACTTGTTAATTCCACTCTTATTTCATTATCGTTCGTTGTGTTTTCCCGCTGAGATTTGAAACCACCTCTTTCTCAAGATGGCCCGCCTATAGAACTAGGGAAATTTTTTATTACCCCTAATATGCAATCACCACAGAGAGATTTTCCCCGGAGGGGTATGTGGTGGTGAATTGTAAGCCGTGTTGTCTTAAGATAGAGTTCTTGGACAAAAGGCATCGCTGGTAGGCCCAAGTACTGCTGAAAACACACTCGAACAACTGAAATCCACAGTCCCTAAAACGCCTTTTTGCGCTCCTGCCGCTTAATCAATTTAGGCAAAGGAAATATGAACAGAGAGTTAAAGATCTACTGAACCTGAAATTCACATTTCTATACCAAATTCCTTTGTCTGTCAGCAGTACTCATCGATTGGTGTATCCTATCCTCAGATTAGAGCTAAACCCTAAGAATTTGTATGAACTCTCAAAAAAGGATAGATGTTTTGAAAATATTATATATTTCGCACCCCACTGTTCATTCAATATTGCTCCGGATACACTAATATTGAATTCTCAATTCAAATTCTCCACCAATATTTTACCAATTGATTTATTTCCCCCTGCCGGTGGTCCGGTTCCAGCACTCTGAAAAACCTCATTTTAGTATAAAAGTGGTCACTGAAGAGGACTTTTGTCCGGCAAAAGGTACTTGCGGTAAATCAAAAGGAATGGATGAAGGCCGGGGGTGGAGGCAGCAAGTGAAAACCCAATTAAAATTACTCGAGTAGACCCCATACTTTAAATGTTTAAACAGGCTAAGGGGACGCACGGGTTTCTACAGACTCCTTCTAGCTTTCTGGTGCGGAACTTCACACATACTCGAGTACTCGAGTATATGATACTAGTTAGTGGATCATCAGCGACAAATGGGGTCAGGACTCCCGCACCCGTCTTGGCAGGAAATCATTATGTCTTCCGGTATTCTGCCATGCTACCCGCCGATGTCATGCGGTTCCGAATCCGGCAATGTGGGTCCATCCCAGAACAAGGCTAGATTTGCCTACGCCTTAATACTGTACTCGGAGAGACTCCGCGGTGGACACATCCAAGACGCCGGTTAGGTTTAGCTAGGATAAATTTATGGAATTACGAGACAACCAGAGTCTTTCTGCACGGTTTTTCATGCGTATGCCAACATTCTATATTATCATCCAGACCTCCGATTTGGCTCTAGGATAGGAGCAGGTTAAGCGAATTTGGCCTCAATAGCTCTGACCTATCCTAATTCCACTAGTAGTACACTAAAAATTTTAAATTTAAAGAATTCTGTGATTCCTGAAACCTAAGAAGGTTTCATTTCTTGACACTAAGAAGTATCGTACCGTATTAGCTTCAAAAACCTGAGTGGCTGCAGAATGGGCTGTGTTGACTTCACAGCTCTGGCTTTTAGTCACTCGATTCCTTGTCCGGATATCATTGATTTTTTAACCATATCCAGCTCAAAATTCAATGCTCTTAGCATACAGGGATGCTGGATAACGTACTGCACGGGGATCCCGCTCAGGACGCGGATCCCGCTCGGCCCCATATCACGCAATCCCGTGTCTTACATACATTAATCCGATGATCGTAAACGTCTTGAAGACCTCCGAATGTTTTGTCGTACATTCCTGCCATCAATCCCAACTGACTTCCCTGTATTATCCTCCTCCATACCCTGAGTGTTCGTGCCATCAGCACCATGTAGAGTCGGGGAGGGCCCCTTATAGACACTACCATCACTATCACCACCATCCTCCCAATCTGTAGACTCTGCCCCTGATGTGATGGTAGGAATAATATCTTCAGAGGAGAGCAGAACCTTCTTTTTGCTCTTGGGAATTGGTTTGGATGGCTGGCTAGTTAGAGACAAAGAATCTAAGGCTTTGGTGAGCTTGCGTGCTTGTCTTGCAGCCTTTTCGGCATCAAGTCGCTCCCGATTCTCACGAAGGTGTAATACAGTTTCCGTTGTCACAACAGTACCCGCTGTAAGCTTTCTGCGATCCGAGGTTTTAACCTGCTGACTCTTGCCAACCAGCTCAAGATACTGCTTGTGGCTCTCCTCCTCCAAAGCCTTATCGGCTATGGCTTGCTGGAAACCCTCCGAGAGGCCAGATAAAAGCTCTTTAAGCTTTTTCGAACTGGGAGTGTTTTGCGTAACCAAGGCAATTGCAGACCTAGTGTGGCGACTAATGTCACAAATCGTGACTAAGAAAGGCAGATTTCACATGACTAATAGTTATTAGTCAGAAGGTATGTTTATGTTTCACACTATGCAGTCAGTTGACTCATAGTTCTCACATGACTCGCACTTACGTGTCATCGTTATGTTATGATTAGTTGATGTTTCTATGACTCATGATTGTGAGTCATAATGATGTAATGACTTTTGCGCGTGACTTACATTATGAGTCACGAGTTTCACGCAGATGACGTACTTCGTGCACCTGATATGTTTTATGTTTTATGATTTATGTTTTAAGATTGGCTTAAAGGTATGTTGCGCAGTGACTCATAGGAGTCATCTGATGGATTTCGGACATGACACCTTATGAGTCATAAGACCGTGTGACTCGAGTTATGAGTCACCAGGGTTAGGGTTGATGGCGTGAAGAGTCTATAAAAAGAAGACTCGGTCACAGTAGTTAGACCACGAACCATCTCCGCTACACCTCCTGAGATTGAAATCTCAACACCAGGGAAATCATCGTGGGATTGCACCACGATGTAACAAACCAGCCTCCCGTGAAGGTGTTCGTAACGGGAAACGCCTATCTTACTATCATAGGCTATCGACATAGCCTACGTAGTTTGCTTCGTCTATCGTTATAGACTAACATCTTGCGTTCGTCGTATGTGTAGTGATCGTAGGAAGTCCTATCGTATAGGAATAGGGTACTCGCATACAAGCGAGGTAGAATAGAGATAAGGGTATTGGGTATCTCGAACATATTGCACCTATGGAAGGTCACTGTCAATGGGCTTGGCCCGTGCCCCAGTATCTGAGTGGTTTTATTACTTAGATGGTTGCGTGAAGATCCTATATCTACGGCCCGTCGCGATCCTTTATATAGGCCTCTTCCCGCAAAAACCCTGACCCTGGTGACTCATACCTATGAGTCACACGATCTTGACTCATATGAGTCACACCCAAGATCCATCAGATGACTCCTATGAGTCACTGCGCAACATGCCTTAAACCAATCGCAAATCATAAAACATGTCAGGTGCGCAAAGCGCGTCACCTGCGTGGAACTCGTGACTCATAATGTGAGTCACGCGCGAAAGTCATTACATCA
>Ga0307509_10005466_pt1 | contig 17659 bp, 30 predicted proteins | sample 10_EM_MG_FD_202245 | JGI IMG/M metagenome (GOLD analysis project Ga0307509, IMG submission 202245) | Populus trichocarpa ectomycorrhiza microbial communities from riparian zone in the Pacific Northwest, United States - 10_EM | ecosystem: Host-associated > Plants > Roots > Unclassified | place...
AGCTCTCCAAGAAGATGCAACAGAGCATGATAAACCTCCGTAAGCGGGTCGGCTTCCAAGATCATCACGGAAGCTAATTCACAACAGTCTACAAGGACCTCCCGCACCCGCCAAGCGGGTACTTGTGCCTTCCCCAGGCACGTGCTGCACTGGCGAATGTGGCGAGTAACTCGCGCGTCAAGTACGCGTTCAGGGCTGCGGACGGTTCCAACAATAATCCGCTATTCCCGACCCTTGGTCAAGCAGGTTCTCCGTATGCGCGTTCCGTTCCTTCGACGAACATCTCGCCCAAGTCTGCTCTTCCTGATCCTGGCCTCGTTTTCGATACGCTCTTGAAGAGAGATAAATTCACCGAGCACCCCGGTGGAATATCTGCACTCTTCTTCGCATTTGCAGATTTGGTTATCCACAGCATCTTCAACACAAACCACACCGATTGGACTATCAATGACTCCAGCAGCTATCTGGACCTCAGTGTGCTTTACGGCAACTCGGAGAGCCAGGTCAATTCCGTGAGGAATGTGAATGGTTTTGGGAAGCTTTGGAATGATGTATTTGCCGATAGCCGGCTCTTGCACATGCCCCCAGCCAGCTGCGCATTATTGGTGCTCCTCAACCGAAACCACAATGTCAGTCTCTCTCTCTTTTTTTTTTTTTTTTTTTTGTTTATTGGTTCTCAATGTCCTTTCATAGTTTGTTGCCCAACGAATTTTCGACATCAACGAGGGCAAAAACTTCAAAAACCCAGCCATTTTGACCGCCGACGAAAAGAAAATTCAGGATGACGAGATTTTCCATCGTTCTCGTCTGGTCAACTGTGGCTATTTCATGAACATCATTCTCGGCGGTGAGCTTTCATTTAAAATCATTCTAATCGCATTTTTTAAATGGGGTTTGGATCATAGATTACGTTGGTGCGATTCTGGGATTGGTTCGTGAGCAGAGTGACTGGCGTCTCGACCCCTTGATGGTAAATTATAATATCCACTCATGCCATTGGTTCGAATATTGATTGTGTGGTACAGGCCTTTCGTGAACTGGGTCACGGCTTTGCGCCAGTCGGTGAAGGGAACGTCGTTTCTCTGGAATTCAACCTTCTCTACAGATGGCATGCGACCTTGTCGGAAAAAGATACGGCGTGGACGGAGACAGCATTTAATGAAATCTTCGAGGGGAAAGATCTTAGCAGTGTAAACCCTTACCCGGGCTCTCTTGATTGGAATAGGGGCTGATTAAATCATCTATACAGATCACAGTCCGCGATTTCAAGGAGGCAGCCCACAAGCATCTCATCCCGTCAGAGGATGTCAAGACTTGGACTTTCAATAAGTAATTTTATTTCTCCTCTCTGCTGGGTGTTCTCCTTTAATCCCTTGTCATTTTCTAGGCTCAAACGTAATGGTGATGGTCGATTCAAGGATGAGGACTTAGCAAATATTCTCCACGACTCTACTTCCCGCAGGGCTGGAGCGTTCGGGGCAAAGGGTATCCCTGAAGTTTTGCGTGTAATTGAAATCATGGGCATACAACAATCGCGAACCTGGGGCGCCTGTTCTGTAAGTCTGTTGCTGTAAGCAGCTGGCGTGGGGTCTGACTTCATTTCTAGTTGAACGAGTTTAGAAAATTCCTGGGTCTTAAACGTAAGCTTTATTCTTTGGGACAATCACCCCTCCAATAAACTAAACCTGACCGCCAGCGTACTCAACATTCAAAGAATGGAACCCCAGAGAGGAAATTTATGTAAGCCTTCTCAAATCTGCCTGGCATTAATAAGACTATTTACCTATTTACACTCCTTCAGAAAGCAGCAGCAGCGCTTTACAAAGACATCGACAATCTTGAGCTACATGTACGGAAATACCTCCCCTTTCCATGATTCTCAGGGATTGATCAATCGATCACAGGTTGGTCTGCAAGCGGAGGAAACGAAGGAGCCGGTGCCAGGAGCAGGTTTGTGCCCAGGATACACCGTTTCCAGGGCCATTTTGGCCGATGCCGTCTGCCTCACCCGTGGTGACCGCTTTATGACCGTGGATTTCACTCGTAAGTGCTCTAAGTGGATCTAAGTTGAACGCGCTAACCGCCTCGCAGCCTTCAATCTCACTGCCTGGGGATACCAAGATTGTCAATATGACACCCAGGACGGTTCTTACGGAGGCCTTCTTACGAAACTCCTCTTCAGAACTTTACCAGATTACTATCCGAGAGGATCGGCCTATGCTCATTTCCCGTTCCTTGTCCCCGAGTATATGGAATCTCATTTGAAGAAGGTCGACCCGGCACTTGTCCAGAAGTACACATGGAACCGACCGCGTCCACTTTCTTCGACTGTCCCGATAGATACCTTTGCTGGTGTTAAGAAGGCTTTGACAGATTCGAGCTCCTTCTTGTCCGCTTATGATGGCCGCCTTTTCACAGCCGTCAAGCCGATTTTGACGAAGAAATTGGTAAACCCAGTTTCTTCAACAGTTTTGTTCCGATGCTTACGGACTTTCATTAGGCTAGGGACACTTTGAGGAGCGAAGAGAAAATGCGCAACGCCCTCGAGAAAGCAAGCGCCAAGCTGACTACTGGAACGTCAGAGGTCTCCAAGTACATCTTCTCGAAACCCGAGGCCGATGTCGGTTCTTATTTCACAAAGAAGACCCAGGCTCTAGTCAAACGTAATGCGTTCTCCAAAGTTGGAACGGAAAGCAACTTCGTGGATATTGTTAAAGATGTTATAAACCTCTTGCCCATCCACTGGATTTCTCAAGAAATTGTAAGGTTTTGTTTTGTGGCAACCTCAAGCAAATTCTGATTAGGGTTTGCAGGCTGGTCTTCCTCTAAATACTGAACCCTCGGGTGATTGGCGTGAGCAAGACACGTACGAGAAGTTTGCAGAGATTGCCGAGTATGTAATATCACATTTCTTTCATGCTCAGCGCTGATATCAGATGCCTTCAGATATGTATATCTTAATTTCGAGCCTGTGAATGATTGGCATCTCCGGGAAGTAGCCCAAAAAAAAACTATCGAGACACTCGAGATTATCAAAGCACATATTGATAAGATCGATTCTTGGGTTCGTTTCTCTCCGTCTGAACCCTCATCAAGATCTCATATATGTCATAGATCTCTATTAGCGACTCGCAAAACCATCTATCCATGGGCGAATTCCACAACCATGCTTTCCTCAAGAAGTTATGGCAATCATGCGGGAAAGGTTCCAGCACCTATCGGGAATTTGCTTCACAGATCTTTGCAGCTGCCATTCCAACCGCTCCGCTGTACTCTCAGGCAATCGCTACTATCGTTAACTTCTATATCGATGCCGACAAGCAGGCTGCGCGTGAGGAGATTGTGAAGCTCGCAGCATCTAAAGAGATGGATGCAGCTGATAAAGTGATGGGTTATGTCTACGAAGCGCTCCGTAAGTCTTAGGCACTTCCTCTGGCTTCAGGACAATACTGATCATGTGTTTTAGGCTTGGATCCTCCTGTAATTTTTTTTCCTAGTGATAAGTTGTGGGTATGATACTGATAATTTGTTCAGGTTGCGGGTGTCTACAGGACCGCCGCCAAGGATGACAATCTCGAGGGCGTCGACGTCAAGGCTGGACAGAACATTTTTGCAAACATATTTGACGCAAATCGCGATGTAAGCTGTTGAACTCTTTCTAGGATTCTTCTCTATTTTCTAACTATAACAAATACAGGATTCTGTTTTCGGAAAAGACCCTTCAATTGCGAACTTTGCGAGCAATTCCACTCATGGAGTCGTATCTTTTGGAGAATTTGGGTAAGCTTCTACTGTCCGGGAGAGCGAAAGTTTATAACCGTATTCCTATGCACAGGTTACTGACCTCAGAGTTCTTCAAATCTGTGAGTCGTTTGACATGCCAAGTTGGCTGAGCGGTTTTCTGATTGGAATCCGTAGACTGTGCCGCAGGTTCTCAGCACGATTTTCAGCCTGAAGGGTCTTCAACGGGGACCTGGCCAATCGGGTTCCTTCACTCGATTCACAGAAAAGTGTCATGGAGGGCAGAGGACTCACTATATCACACAACGCGGTCTCCTCACCCCTTTCCCTGACTCCCTCGTCATCCAGGTCAGTATTTCGCTTCCTAGAAAGTGAATCAGGACGGGAGCTAACTTCACGAATGATGTAGTACGACAATTAAAAAAATCTCCTTGGCGTGGTACTGGTATGTAGGATTTGAGTAATTTCTATGTTCGTTATTATACGGTTGTTTAATGTTGTAAATGTAATTATGTCTCTCTATCCTCCAACAAATCTAGCATAATGGACTCATCATGGTGCTTGGAGATTGCGTCAATGAACAGTTGGATTCCGTCTCCTTCCAAAACTGAAGTGAGATTTTTCATTGTCAATCCAATACGATGGTCCGTTACTCGGTCCTAACCAAAGTGATTGGTGACGTCGTTTGACTGCATACAAAAACACGGGTCTTACCTGGGCGTAATTGTATGTCCTAATTTTTTCGCTGCGATCTGCACCGCGGACCAGATTTCTTCGAGTACTCCGGCGTTCCTCCACTTCGCGGGTGATTTTCAAGTCCATCAAGCGCGATGTTAGCACTTGGAATGCACGTCTTCGATTCTGATGTTGACTCCGTTCATCTTGCATAGATACTGTGATCCCTGTCGGTATGTGAGTTAACCGAACCGCCGACTCCGTTTTGTTGACGTGCTGAACGGGAAATTAAGTCAAGGAATCAACTGCGAGAGGGGGGGGGAAATACCTGGCCTCCAGCACCACGAGAGCGCATGACTTCGAGCTTTATGTCGTCCATTGAGAACAACTCCTCGTCATGGGATTCTGTTTCTTCCGCCAATGGAAGGACCTTCGTGGGGGTTAGGATATCTTTTTTCGATAATATAACACAATGTACTTACGACAATGGCGACTGTGCTTGTGTGGGTTCTGCCACTGGATTCGGTGGCTGGTACGCGTTGGACGCGATGTACACCGCTCTCCCAACGCAAAGCATCATACGCGCCCTCTCCTTTAAACTCCACGATGGCATCTTTGATTCCTCCTCCTTCCGTCTCATTTTTGGCAAGGATTGAGGACTTCCAGCTAGTGTTGTTGGCTAGGCGTTGGTACATACGGAGCATATCAGACAGAAAGAGACTGGATTCTGAACCTCCTACGCCAGATTTCAGTTCCATTAGTGCTGATAGATGCTTGGTAGTGGAGTGTGGGATTAATAAGGAGGGGAATGTGTTTTGGATGATGTCGGAGAGCGTATTCGAAAGTGAGGTGATCTCGTCTGCTGCCATAGAACGCATTGTCGGGTCTGGGTCACTGAGGAGAATGGCAGTCTCTTCCATTTGCTACTGATGCTTCCGTCAAACACTCTCCAACGTCAAAGAGGGAGAATGACCGGACCTTTCGAGTTTGTTTCCAGGCAGTCCAAGCATTTTCGAGTGGTTCTAATTCCTTAAGTTGTCTTAGACGCGCTATATCTTCAGGAGAGGACATTTCTTCGGAGAGCTACATAAAATTAATGAGTACCATCGCCCAGAAAGATTTTAGGAGGGCATATACCTCGGAAAGTAGTTTTGCGCGGTCATTAATCCGATTTTGAACAACACGCAATAAGCGGGCATGTTCTTGTTCAAAGTTCTGTATAAGGTCAACATTTGGCTTTGAAGCTTCATGAATAGCAAAAATAAAGGAGCGAGAGCTTCTGAGTGCAACTGGTCGGATGGATCGCGACAAAAACATAAAAGAAAGCGGAAGAGGAGTTGTTTGGCTCTCATATCGTTACCAAACATCGCGGTTGACGGCTGTCATCACTTCCTCTCCGACACATGGCAAGTAGCATACTTGGGGCCCTCTTCATCGCTCTCCTGGGCGACGAAGACGACGGAGACCACAAATTACCTCCAGGGTCTCCCCCGACCTGTAAGTCCAGTCCTGTTATCACCTTTCTCTGTGTAACACCACGACAGTGAAGTTTGAAGGTCCTTGGTTCACAACTCAACTCACAATTTCGGTGACTATTGGTGTAACTTCGTTTCTGCTATTCTCGTACTGCAGAACAAGATGGCCTCTTCTCTTTGCTCCGAGAACGAAACTGAAAGGTCGGTCGAGCCTAATAGTAACCCTTCATAGTTTGATTCGGTTCATGTTAGGTTTTTCCCCGCATGAAGCACACGCGCACCAAGCATTTTTCGGTTGGATAATGCCCACAATTAGAACCTCTGAATTCACGGTCCTACAGATTGTTGGACTGGATGCTGCTGTAGTAAGTAACCTATTAAGATTTAATAAAATGCGTCTTAATCTGGACCGGTAGCTCCTCAATTTCTTTAAGATGTCGTTCTATCTCTTTTCCGTTTGCTCCATGTTCGCTATTGGAATTCTCATGCCTATAAATTGGAAGGTAACTCTTTGACATTTCCCACCTCTCTTTGATGCTTATTGTAGCTCAGCACAATAAGGACATTGATGACGACGACGACTGGCCTGGAGATGATTCCGAAGATTGGCCCACTATTCGCCTTACCAGCTTTACCGACTTTCCTTCGAATCACACAATTCCCCCAGACTGGTTGGATCTCATTAGCGACGCGAATTCATATCTTTCGGTCCACCTCATGTTTACTTATCTTTTCACTGTCCTTGCCCTCTACTTCATATACAAGAACTACAGGCGTTTCATTCGCTCTCGCCAGCTCTTCTCCTTGGAGCTTGTTCATTCCATCCCAGCTCGGACAGTTCTCGTGACCAATCTTCCGAACCATTTACAAGGGGAACGACCTCTTGCCGAGTATTTCGAGAACATGGACATGGCCGTCGAGAGTGTTACGGTGTGCAGAGAGGTTGGAACCTTGAAAACCTTACTAGACCAACGTACAACTGCCCTTCTTGCTCTCGAAAGGGCTTGGGTTAGCTACGTCGGAAATCCAAGTACTGTTGAAGAATACGACCCAGAAGGTAATGGCGTTCCTCTCTTGGTCGACGCAGACATAGAAGGCGGCCAACCTACCCACAACAGGCTTGTTGTGCCCCATCGCCAGAGGCCCACCATTCGACCTGGATGGTTCAAACCCAAGGTAGACGCATTGGAGTATTTAGAAGCACAATTCAAGGAAGCGGATGAAAAGGTGAAAAAGAAGCGACGGATCGGTAAATTTAAACCTACTGGCGCGGCATTTGTTACTTTCGAAAAGATGTCCAGTGCGGTGAGTAGACTTCATTTCATTTCTCTTACTTCAGCCTCTGAAGCGAGAGTAGCAAACCGCTCTTCAACTGGCCCATGCCCCCAATCCGAATCAGGTTATCACATACCCTGCACCGGAACCTCGCGATATTGTTTGGTCCAACATGGCTCCTTCACATGCGAATATCCAGTTTCGAGATATCTTCGTCCTGGCCACCATGGCTTTACTCCTCTTTTTCTGGTTCTTCCCAATCACAGCCCTCGCCAGTTTATTGAGTTATAAGGAAATCAAGAAGGCCATGCCCTGGTTGGGGAGGCTCATTGACTCCAATGATCAAATCAGAGCTATCGTGCAGAACTCTTTGCCAAGCATGGCTATGATTACTTTGAATGCGCTCTTACCTTTCATCCTCGAAGGTAAAATTCAACTGGCCTTGCTTTGTTCTATTTTGATATCTAACGCGAACATACAGGATTGACCTATGTCCAAGGATATAGGGCGAGAAGTTGGGTCGAGTTTTCATTGCTCAAGAAGTGCGTTCTTCATCCCCCGGTTCAGAAGGTTATTAATGACCTTGAAAAGATATTTCCTGTTCCTTCTTATAAATGTGGTCTTCATTTTCCTTCTTGCAACAACTTATTGGCAGCTCGTCCGAGATCTTGCGGAATCACCAGCTAAGGTCCCCGAAAAATTAGCGCAATCTCTTCAGGCTGGTCGTGCCAGGCAAGTAACTTTTTAAAAAAAAAGGATCTATCAGCTAAATCCCTCCTAAAGACACTTTTTCTTGTCATATGTGATTCTGCAAGGTTCAAATTTCCTTTACATGGTCGGCAGCCAATTGATAGTTTGTATATTTAGGAATCGGTATCATGCCCTTGCAACTCCTCAACTTAGGTGTCATCATCCCCCGTTTCTTCTATCGTGCTTTCTACACGCGCACACCACGAGGTACTCATTCAATTCTCATTGGCCCATAAAATCGTCCATGTATTTATTGTTCACAGATTATGCGGAACTCAATGCCCCCCCGATGATCAATTACGGAGTCGTTTATCCGCAAGCGATCTTGATGTTTGTTATCACAATGCTGTATAGCGTTGTCCAACCCCTCATTGTCATCTTTGGTGCAATCTACTTCGGAGTTGCCTACGTCGTTTATAAATACAAACTTCTATTCGGTCAGTATCCACCTCTAAAGTGCCTACCTTCTTTGATTGATGGATCAATCTTCAGTTTTCTACAAACCCTATGAATCTCAGGGACAGGCCTGGCCAATAACGTTCATCCGTCTGATTTGGGGCGTTGTCATATTCCTCCTCTTTATGATCGGCATTTTCACGCTGAGGAAATCGTATATCTTGTCTTTTTTCCTCCTTCCGCTCTTGACTGGGACTGTTGCGTGGTCTTGGTTTGTTGACAAATCTCTCAAGCCACTGAGCAAATATGTTGCATTGAGCTCGGTGTTTGAGGTGCAACGGGGGGAGGAAACAGCTGATGTACTTCGCTTGAGAGCTGGGCATCCAGTTACGTGGTCCCAGAGGTCGGTGATTTGACTTTTTATTTCAATAATTCTGACCACGCTTTGTTTCCTCTCGTTTTAGCAATCTAAATCGGAGACGATATGCGCAGAATGATGACACGCTCTATGTGGCGCCTGAAGATGAACGAACGGACTATGTACGTCATCACCATTAACGCCATTACACCCAACTGATAGCATTACCCAGTCACAACCTCCAATGGCGAACTGGTATAGTGGAGTACTAAAGTGTGTACTCATTTGTGATCGACTTGATCTTGGACTGATGTTGTTAAAAGCACTGGAAAACGTCGTTATGGGCACCCTGCTTTGAATGGAGTGTTGCCTGAACCTTGGCTGCCATTGAAGAAAGGCCAGACCCTCGTCAACAGTGATCGTAATGGGACGCGGCCCCACAAAGAAACTGGCGATCAAGCTGTGGTGCTGACACTGAGAAGACGTTATAGTATGGCGCGGAGTCGTTCTGGACGACAGCAATCACAGGATGGTCGGCGTGAGTCCACTGCCGCTGGACCATCTAGCCGCGAGGTGCCGAATGCTAGTGCACAAGTAGATCCTACAGCTGTTATCGACCCATGGCAGGACGTCAGACCTGAAGTACGGCGAAACGGCCCACCGACGCTCAGCCACCGGTTGAGCTACGATCATGCTTCTGGGGTGATCATGTTGCCTGATCATGACTGGTTAGAGGAGGCGGATGACGATAGTGAGGAGCAGGACTATGGAACAGAGAACGGGCTTGAGCAATCGTTGACTGAGTCGATGATCAATGAAGAGGCAGCCCCTTCACCTGCGTCGACGAGCCCAGCTCAGCCGTTGTCTAGGCTTTCGAGATACGGGACATACTTCCATCATCCTGAGAGGAGACGGCAGACTGTTCCTGGGGCATTTCCTGTCAGATAATGGGAGTGGGAAGGAGTTGGGATTTTCTTGGTCGTTATATATGTATTCAGTCCACTCATGCATACCCAGTATTAAATAATCACAAATTCATGTTAATTTCTCTAAAGTGGTGACTTTTTTCTTGGTCTAACGCTTCGCTTCATATTTCTTAAATGTACATTCCTCCCTCTCCGACTTCTGTGTCCCGCTTTGGAAGTTTCTCTTTCGGTTGATTGGTTAGGGGTGCCCAAGAATGCTTCACCCCTTCACCAATGGCACGGAACACCAACATTTGGGCCTCGTTTATGAGGTGGGAATCCCATTCGACGTCATCGTATGTGAGCTGTGAGATATTGGACGGAGCAATTTGCTTTGGGGGTGGTTGGGGTATGTGTGGCGAGGGAAGTAGGATTACCGTTCCATTAATCTCGGTAATGCTGAGTATAAAGAGGAAAGAGGCGGAGGTGGACTGTAGGAGGTTGGGAGGTGCGAATAGCTGTGCATGCTTTTCCTGCACAAAAATAAGATCGTTTATAATGGCATCATAGGACGTGAACCTACCAAGAAATGGGTGTCCTCGGATATGGAGAGAAAACGTAAAGGAGCTTGGTGGAAATTTGTCGGTACATCCGTTGCGTATGTTGGGACTGGATAAGAGTCAAGGAGTGCAATCCTGGAGATAGTTCAGCTGATTGAAAAAATCTTGAATGAGATATAGAAAAGGACCTTGGGGGTTTCAACGCATCAATGACGGTTTTGGCATATGGATGCATTGCGTAGATGGGGAGGCGAGAAAGTACCTCCGAGATAATCACGGTTGCTTCTGTCCATGACGGGTTGAAAATCAAGCCAATCTTGTTCTTATCAGCAAATATTTAGGGCGACTAGGAATGAATAGTAGCACCTGTACTCCATTGACGGTTACTGCGGCCGTTTGTTCGCCTAGATTGGCACCTTTCGCCCAAATTTTGCCTGCGTCTCCTGATGCTATTACGAGATTGTTGCCTGTGGGGATGTTTCCAAGAATTTTGACCTCGATCTTTGGGGCTTCGTCAGATGTTTTGATGCGAAGCGGGTTGTCCTCTTCCTCTTCTTCATCGGACTCGATTGCATAGCGGGGAGGAACTGTGTCGGAAAGGGGATCAATATCCTGAGTTGGAGTATATTCTAGGCAAATGTCTTTGCGTGTTTAGAGAGAATAAGGGGGACATACCATCGAAGTCAAGGGGTGAACCGATTTGGGAGGAGTTGATAATAAATACAAACAGCCACTATTGGCATTCTCAGCAGCTTCAACTTCCTCCCATCGCGAATACAATGGTGAGTTCCAATTATTCTTATTCATGCACCTATCTATACCCATCATTTTCAGAGTGACAACGCAGGTCTGAGCTTTCCCTTTGGCTTCGGGGTGTGCCAATTTTTGACCAACTATCTCCAGAGTACAAAGAGGCATTCGCCCTTTTCGATAAACGAGGGAAAGGCACGGTCCCAAGGGAGACTCTTGGGGATCTCCTACGCGCGCTTGGACAGAACCCAACTCAGACTGAAGTTGCCGAGATCGTCGCCTCTGCCCCACGCGATGGTACGCGTCTCTCCTTGCTTTACGTTCTAACTATTCACTCGCACACAGTTGATTACAAGACCTTCCTGACTATTCTAAATCGCCCCGATGGTTTCAAACCTGCTGGAACACCTGGTACGCGACCCTGTTTTTTTATCTTCGTTGTAGAACCAACTCATTCGATCAGAGGAATTTATTCGTGGATTCCAGGTGTTTGACAAGGAGGGGAACGGCTTTATCGGTGCTGGGGAGCTGAGATACGTTCTGACCCAACTGGGGGAGAAGATGTCAGATGAAGAAGTCGATGAACTGCTAAAAGGCGTACAGATTGGAGCGTAAGTATTCAAATCCATCCCATACTACAACTGATGGATGAACGAATCTAGTGATGGCAACGTCAACTACGAGTCATTTGTACGCACTATTCTCAGCCAATGAACGTGGTATTCTATCTCCCAGTTCGGTTTATTCCTTAAAGGCAATCCCCAATTTATTCCATGAATTCAGAGGCTATGATGATGTATTATAGTGATGCTATCTACTCGCTGTCCTCTGTATGATACCCATCATCTTCTGTGTTTCCATTCCGGACCGAGGTCCGTCTACCTCCAATGGTTTCGACCACAACCTGTCCACCTCCCTTTAAGTGGATAATATCCAAAAGTTTAGTCTTTTGCTTCCAGGGGATCTCCATGCGTGGATAAGCCAACGCGATTCGGAAACCCCAATATTCCTCCGCTGGACCCACTTTCGATATATGGCTCTCCAAAGCATTTTCACCCATTCCTATTTGGTCTGGTAACGAAGTGGGATCGTCAGTCGGGTTGAATTGAGGTGGAATAAATTGCGAGTCGACAAGGGCGTAAAGTGAAGTCAATGTAGCAGTCTGCGAAAAGGTGTGGACCATGCGGCTCCCAGTGGGGAGTCGGATGGCGATCCTCAATGGGCCGGAGGTAGATGCACCAGGGCTAGATGAAGGTTGGATGATAGCAGATCTTGTCCACCTTCTCCATTCCATTCTGTTGCTCTCTTTTTGGCGCGCGATTTCTACCTCTCTTGCCTTCCTTTGCGATGCTAGTCGCGCCTCCTCTTCTGCCATACGCTTTGCCTCCAACTGGGCGCGCTCTTCGGCCATCTTTGCCTCGATGCGCTCTTTGTCTCGGCGTGCCGCATTTTGGAAGGCGCGGTCTTGTTCTTCACGGAGGTGCCGATCGCGTGTGCGCTCGCGTTCGGCGGCAATGATACGGTCGAGGAAGGGAGATACCCGCGGCAGCAGCTGGCGTTCGAGATGTTCTATGAGAGTGGTTGCAGACGTCGGGCCTGATGACGGGATACTTTTGCCTTGATGTCTGGACAAAACTGTGAGGGAAGGCGGTGTTGAAGTTCGCAAAGAGGATGAAGGATTTCGTCGGGGTTGGAGTGCCAGAAAGGCAACGAAAGGATAGGTAGTGGCTTGAAGCTTTTCTGATGCTGTGCAAAATAATGAATATGAGTGAATATTAAAAACAGAGGGGACTGACCACTCCAGGCCTCTTGATCTCTGACATCGCCCCCCCAGACAATGATATTGTGATCATATAGTTTTTTGACGAAGGTTGGATCAGTGAGTGTTGTGCTGGCGGAGAAGGTTTTGATTGGGAAATCAAGTGTTGATTTAGAGGAGGTCTTACCGTTTGAATGCCGGAACATCATCATGCTCTTCACTAACGAGGATGACGCAGCCTATCTTGGCTTCACGCTGACACGTTCGAAGCATCTCCTCGTACGAGCAGATAGTGAAATCTGGCAGGAGCTTCCTTCCATCTTCAGTGGGCACATTGGAAGACCTTGCCGTTAACGAAGATTGACCTGGGTCAGCGTTTACAGATGAAGTGGTTGCTCGGGGAAGGTTGGATCGGCTGATTGAGATAGCCCCCGTTTCTTCTTCCAGTTCCCTTAACCATCTATCGGGTCCTCCTCTTGCTGATGCCCGAGGTCGCAGGGGTCGATAGAAGTTGAGACTTGTGAAGCGGAACTGCGGAAAGGGGATCCGAAGGACTCCAAAGATAAACCTGAAGACACTGGAGAGAATGTGAAGTGGGAAGGCTAGAATGGACCAAACGGGACGGAGCAGTGAATAAGGAGGCTGTGGGAAGGTGTTGGTACGATAAAAGAAAAGAAAAGTGTGTACATACCGGATGTCGTGGTGCGGCAAGCTCTCCCTGGTGCGAGTCGTCGATTTCAAATGCCTGGACATCGGGAATCCGTGAAGGTATTGGTGGACTTGCAGAAGCAGAGGTACCAAAGATGAGCTCTGCTGCTTTCTATACAAATACCAATGAGATATTGACCAAGTGGGATTTGTGGAGAGACACACCTGGACATCCCATTCCACGCTGCTCAAAACGCCGACGGCAACATCTTCGTCGGCACCGTTTATGAGCTCTCGCAGCTGCAATACAGCATTCCGTTGAATGTCGTCGAGGGAGTCCATCGAGGTCAGTAGCAGCGTGCAAGTGCCACGCCGCGAGCGAGCGGGCGCTTACCCGTGGTGGTGGGAATTTATTTCCTCTTTTGCCCAATGTCATTACCGATCGATCCGCGAAAAAAAAAAAAGTGGTCGTGAGTCATTCTGGCTTGTCTTCGCATAGCAAGATCATCTCGGTCGTTCATGACACGACTATCGATGCCGACATTGCCCCTCGTTCCCAACACTGAGCCTTCAAGGGCCGTCCTTGACTCATTCCGGATAGCCATCGCCAAACGTCTCTCGGACACACTCCCTCTCACCATAGAGCAAGCCTTCACGGGAGTCGACTATGGAAAAAAGGGAGAGGATTTTACGGTCGCGCTCCCCCGATTCAGGCTTCCCGGAAAGGTCAACGACATTGCCAACAAGGTCACCACCGATGTACGTGGATTATCACGCATCTGCATGATCATATTCATCCTCCGTCATCACTTAGTTCCAGCCAAACGAGTGGATCGAGTCCATCGTCCTTGACAAATCTTTTCTCCACTTCCGCGTAAATACAACCAACATGATACGCGAGGTCCTAAACCAAGTCGACACTCTCACCCATAACACACCCTCCAAGCTACCTGAATATGGTTCAAATGAGTCTGGAAAGGGGAAGAAAGTTGTCATCGAATATTCGTCGCCTAATATTGCAAAGTCATTCCATGTCGGCCATCTGAGGAGTACCATCATAGGCGCGTTTCTCTCCAACTTGTATCAGGCTTGTGGGTGGGAGGTTATTACCATGAACTACCTTGGTGATTGGGGAACCCAGGTACCCTTGTTATTTTTTTTTCTTGATCAAGACCATGAACACTCTAACTCTTCGCTTTCAGTTCGGTATGATCGCCACTGGATATGAGAAATATGGCTCTCAAGAAGCCCTGGAAAAGGACGCTATCAAGCATCTCTTCGATGTGTACGTTAAAGTCAGTAAAGATGCAGAGCTCGATCCTGAAGTCAAAGTCGAGGCCGCGAAGTGGTTCAAGCGGATGGAAGATGGTGATGAAGACGCACTAAAGAACTGGAGGGTGTGGCGGGAGATGAGCGTCAAGAAATACGAGGAGGAGTACGACCGACTGAACGTCAGATTTGATGTCTATACTGGTGAGAGCAAGGTGGGGAGGGAGGCTATGGATAACGCTCTCACGAAGCTGGAGGAGATGGGCCTCATCTCTGATTCGGATGGCGCAAAGCTAGTGGATTTGGAGACGTGGAAACTTGGAAAGGCTGTTGTTCGAAAGAAGGGTATGTCACGCATCCTGTTCTCTTCAACCTATATTCATGGCCAGCGTGTTTGCCCTAGATGGAACTTCCATCTACCTCACCCGTGATATCGGCGGTGCGATCGAGCGGTACGAAAAATACAAGTTCGACAAAATGATCTATGTCGTCTCCTCACAGCAAGACCTGCATCTTGCCCAATTCTTCAAGGTCCTCGAGCTCATGGGCTTCCCATGGGCCAAAGATCTTGTTCACGTTAACTATGGTCTGGTGCAAGGCATGAGCACGCGAAAGGGAACAGTCGTTTTCCTGAACGAGATCATCAAAGAGGCGGGGAATGTAATGCACGAGCAGATGCAGAAGAATGAGGACAAGTACGCCGCTGTCGAGGATCCCACTATGACAAGTTTGGAGATCGGAATCACCGGCGTGAAGATCCAGGACATGGCCGCTAAGCGGTAGGTTTATCCTCTGTTTATTGGCTCCGGACGCGATATTCAAGATTTTCAATAGTATCAACAACTACACATTCAATTGGGACCGCATGAAGTCATTCGAAGGCGATACAGGTCCATACCTCCAATACGCACACGTCCGACTCGCTTCCATTGGACGGAAAAACCCACACCTCATGCCCCTGCCGCCTGCGTCCGAAATTGACACATCCACACTCGCACAATATTCGCACGCGCGAGACATCGCTTTCCTCCTTGGCACGTACCCTGATGTTGTCAAGGTCGCGCTGAAGACGCACGAGCCCAGCGGGGTCGTGACATTCGCATTCCGCCTCGCACATGCGATTTCGAGTGCTTGGGATGTGGTTATTGTGAAAGGGGAGGAGGACCTGGAAAAGGCGAGATCAAAGATGTATTTGTATGAGTGTGCGAGGGAGGTGTTGGCTGCTGCAATGCGGCTGTTGAGTATACGACCTTTGGAGAGGATGTGAGAATGCAATACAATGTTTCATTGGATGGAAACTAATGGTGGATGAGTTGTGAGCACTGAACTATAAGAGCCTGTTCAGCTGCTGTATTGCCCAGGTTTTTCAAAATCCTGATTCCCTTATATACAGGGGTTTGCATAATTCTGTGGAATGGAATGGTTGTATTAGCTAACTATGTTACATGAGTAACTCAGGTAACTGTGGTGAACCTTGCTAGCTATTTATCAAATACAGATAGGGAGCAATGAAGTCATGAAAAAGTAATGGAAAAGAAGGGATAAATGAGATTGTGAAATAAAGAAGACAGTTGTGATTGGAATTGGAATTATTTATTAGCTAACTACCAAAATAGCAACCTTGCTAGCTACTAATAATGATGTCAGTACAACATGCAATTTATATTTTCATATGTCATGTGGATGTTCCCACAACCAAACAAAGCAGATAAGATGGTCCCACAGCTGATTGATGAGTACATTCTGCTTCAGCCTTGCACAAACAGGCATATTTTCATGTGGCAATAGTACAGTACACAATTCCCACTACCTTTAGGTAGGGGGGTCTTAGCAACACAACCTTTGCAGATGATCACAAATCAGAGCAGAGCTGTGCTTTTCTCTTTGTCTGTATTTGTGTGAACAGGAACTGAGACCATCCTGAGACCATCCCCATTTCATCCCCCTGCCCCACATCCTACATCGCACTATGACTTCCCTTTTCATAGACAACACAAAGGCCTCTGTTGCCTTTAGTGCTTGAAAGTCTGGTCCATTCTGGTTATTTGGTCCCCATGGGTGCTAACCAAGACCGAGACTGGTTAGTATCAGCTGGGAAACCCAAAAAGACTGGACCAGACTGATACCAACCAGTTAGAGGCAGTTATGGATCAGTTACAGGACTGGTTAAGAACCGGTCCTGGTTAGAACCAGTTAATAACTGGTTCTAACCAGTTAGGTATGGGTAGATTTATCAATTCTTGTGTATTTAATCTAGTTAAAATAAGACAAGCCACCACTAGGACCAATCCAAGTCTAAACCAGGCATAGATTTATCCCACTTGTCCTGATCACCATCCTCAACCAGCATCTGCTTGAAATCAAGATCCATCTGCTCAACCTCTTCCATCTGTGCAGCATTCCAAGCTGCAATGTCACAGAGCCCAGGTCCCCATGCCGACTTGGTAATGGTAACTCCTTCAAAGACAATATTACCCAAACTTGCTTGGTGGTCAGTAGCAACTCGTTTGGTACTGGAAAATAGTTGTTCGCAGGGTACAGACAATGCTTGAGATGGGAGGACATCAAGTGCAATATGCTCAAGTGTTGGATAGACATGAGCATGGTCCTTGGGACCATTTAAGTTAGTAAATAGAAAGATTTCAAAACATGAGCTACTCACCTGCCACCATTTGACAATATCAGTGTCCTTTTTCACATCCCGCTGCATCATTTTGGTATAATGGTGAAGTTCTGGAGCCCAGCCTTCTTCAGCATTGTCAGAGAGTAAGGTTTCACAGTGTTTGTTGAATTCTGAGATGTCTTCTGAGGCTGCTTCCCCTTCATCAGATACCTTGGGCATGGTGATAACACATGGGTGAGTGCTATAATAGTGTGCCATCTATTTACTGGCATTAGTGTGGTAGCTCATGTCAAAAGGAATGGCAAATCTTACAGTTTTCTTGATGAGCTTGTTAGCTTCGTCATGCCAGTCCTTCGCATCTAAATTCCCTGCTGCAATCTCTGCCTCTTTCTCTTCCTCACCTCCCCATGAGAGCTTGATGTATGTGAGCTTGTAATATGGATGAAGGACTGTAAATAATAGTGTTTGAAAGTCA
>Ga0307509_10005467_pt1 | contig 17658 bp, 10 predicted proteins | sample 10_EM_MG_FD_202245 | JGI IMG/M metagenome (GOLD analysis project Ga0307509, IMG submission 202245) | Populus trichocarpa ectomycorrhiza microbial communities from riparian zone in the Pacific Northwest, United States - 10_EM | ecosystem: Host-associated > Plants > Roots > Unclassified | place...
AACACAAGCTACCGGGCCTTAATATAGCTCCGGGGCTGTAAAACAATCAAACTAATCAAAGTAAGCAAAGTAATAAAACTAAACATAGGAAATCCTGCACTCCGCTCCTGTACTTGCGCATTCTACAAGTATCCGGATGACTTGGCGCCAAGATTCAATTTCAACTCCCGGTAGGGGAAGCCTTAAAATGGAGTACTACTAGAAATGGTGCTGCATCTACAACCACTATAGCTCATGCAAAAGTTAATATCTTATATATTTTTCTGCTCTTTAAATCTCCATCCAATTGTCTATCGAATGATAGAAAGGAAACAAATACCAAGGAGGTTAAGGAGGGGTCTTCGCAGTTTGAAGTTGGGCACTTTTATGTTACAATACGGGTTAAAGGTTTCTTCTACCATATGGCGATCAGACCTCCAAACGCCTTGGCATCCGGATACTTTTGGAATGCGCAAGTATACAGTTACCGGAACATGTATACATGTTACAATAGCATTGAGGCAGTGTTACGACTCTTAGGTTTCATGTGGGATCACAGGACATGCAGGGCAAGGTGCACTGCCCGGTCATGATCATGGTTGCAGGATATCTGATTACTATCGCTCTGGGAGAACTATTGTATTTAAACTCATCTCCTGGCTAGCAGGAGAACGGCAGACTTCAGCAGACTCATGTTTTAAGAATATACTTGGTTAAACGACGATCTCAGAGTTCCACTTGCTCTTTAACTATTATCCCTCTTTACCTTCGAGTTCTCTGAAGCCTCCCTTAGACCTAGCGCTTGCTGGTCAACCGTTAGCCCTCTATTGTACCTTTCGTTAGATAGGAGTAAACCTGTTACAGAAATATCATGATCAAGAGTGGTGCATAACAGATGCATAAACAACCATAAATCCTGAATACCCGATAGGAAACCACATGTTAAATCCTCAAATATAACCCTGAAATAAACAATAAAACACCATAATATAGGTCTTCGTTGTAGTAATATAAGCAGTAGACCGGCGTAGCCGAAATACAAACTAAGTAAAGAACTACACGGTAGTGTCATGAAATATACTAGTAAATATACAGAAAATTTCAACACCTCTACTTCTCTAACACCAGCAAGGAGGACTTACTCTAGGTATTACCTTAAGGGGGTAACTGTAGGTCTATCCAAGCTTACAGGAACAAAGTATTGAAAGCTAAGCAAATCGTGAAAGAAAGGATATCAGGGCAGGACAGCCCGCTAGCTACGTCCCATCGTTGTTTTCGGATTTGGGTGGATTCCCCCTGAGGTGGACACTGGTTGTAGTTACCTGGGTATGGTGCTTAGAAAATAGCGTATGTGGGGAGCGAGATGTGTGTGCGATGCTTCCTTACACCCTGAGTCCTGATCGGTCACCTCTTGTCCGGAGTGCGCTACAATCCCAATGAAAATGGCTAACATCCGCATAGGTGTGGTCACGGGAATGGCTATTCTGGCGGGATTGTAGAGAAAACATACACGCGATGAGTCCCAGGAATGGTGACTGGTACGAATGGAACTAGTATCGAATACTGGAATCTCGAAATTAGGGAGGCTACGCTAGACTCGAAAACTTGTTATAATAATATTATTATCTTGATTGTTATTCTTGTCTTTCTATTAAATTAGCAATATGAGGCTATAGGGTTGACTTCGGGATACATTTTTCGGACTAAGTTAGAAAGTGTCCGTATTTTCTTATGCTCTTAAATGCACCCTGGAAACCTTTATTCCCTTTCCAGTTAACTTGTTGGTGAGGCCTGGTGGGTATTATCGTAGTTCCTCTACTTGTCATCTTATCCCATGCTCTGTATGTCATTTAACCTGGCAGCCAAGGGATGGTGGTCTCCCAAAAACCTAAATGGTAGATATATCACGGACGGCGGGTTCGGAGGTCCGAAACAAGTTCTTCGGTAAATATTTATTCTGGCGTTCTGCTACTACTACTACTTCGGCTATTTTTAATCGCGTGTTGTGTGAGAGTTAGGGAAATAGTTTGGAGGATGGGGTGTTGGTGGGTGAAGACATGAATGGTTACTCAAATGGTGTCGGTAGAAATGTACTTTGAGCAGGTGTAGTAGTTGACAGACCTTAGGCTATAAATACAGCAGTTGTCTCTAGGAGGTAGTGTTTCTTTTAGGCAGAGACTGCCGTAGCCCAAGGGAGGGGTATTGAGAAATTGGGATCTATCTGAAGGAGAGTCCTATTCCCTAGCGGAAGAGGGATCCTGTTTTCACAAAACCTCCTCTGGGTCGGAGAGAAACACTGCGGTCGTTGGGGTGTGTTTCCAGTTGTTTGTGTGTGCTCGAGTACCCCCACCTGCGCCCCCCCACCTGGAGTCATTTCTCGGCTGGGTTTGCGGAGGTGATGGTATCTGAAAGGTGCCATGCACAGCGCTATTTTCGCACCCGCCTTTTTCGGAAAGGCGTCCATGAGAAAGAGGATCACGAGCATTTCCAAGGGTATGATTCCACTGCGAGGATGATTTGTTTGTTTTCTTCTTTCTTCTCCATTGTCTCTCCCTGCCTATTCTGTTTTTCTAATTCCTCCATGGGTGTACCAGTCTATCAACCAACTGCTAATCATAAATATTCAATCAAAGTTTGATTATAGGCATGCGAGCCTGAACCAGGCGATACCCCTTCCTGTGAACCACGTGCATTTTGCCTATAATCTATGCTCCGCCTACAGGTCCAGTTTCATTCTTTCAGTATTCAATCATTCCAGCTTACCTACAGATACATGTACTATAGAAGCCCACACTACACCGTGATTAAAATTTGACAGCGCTTACCCCTCCCCCCCCCATGTTCTTCTCCGTTTGCAGAACCTTCTCTTAACCCAGAGAACAAACTATATTACGGATATCAACTAACCCCAGTATTCTGAAAGAACACTTACCAGACTCCACCGCCCAAATGTGTTTAATGAATAATGAGATGGGAAGGGTAGCCCCAACTGCCTACGATGCAGCTACTTGGCTTCTCTCTTTGCACCCTCATTATCATTCCAGTTTTCCGCCGGTCGGCTGATTGTTCGTCTACCGGTCCCAATAAACAAGTCATTGGCATAGCGCAGGCCTCAGGAATCGGGCGCTCATCCCAGGGTTTTCCGAAGGGCGCATTCGTTTCCGATGCAACCTAGCCAATGATGGGAACTGTAGCAATCAGAGTCATCACATCAAAGAGATACCGCATTACCTGTTTTTTTTTTGCCTGCCGCTAGTACGTTGAAATAAAGTAGGGGCTGATCAAAATTTTAAATACAGTCAGGAAGAGTCCAAAATGAGCCTTGTTTTGACCATAAAGGGTTAAGTGACAGCCAACAGGGAAATGAATGGCAGGGGAAAAGGATGCGGTTAGTTACTTAGCTACTCCCATGTGAAGCTAGATCACAAATAAGATTGGTAAGGTAAGCGGTGGTATCTGACCTTAACCGACATTGCAACAGGCGAAGATCACGGTAAACTTTCTAAGAATCTACAGTACTGAACAAAATCACGAGGTTTCAAGCTTGCTCAGTGCTATAGTAAACACAGCTCTCTAAGAGATAGCTGATAGCAATCTCTAACTCTAAGTCAGATGGTTCTTTTTATGATACTAAGGGCATTATATCATATCTATTCTGCCGCTTGTATTAGAAGGGTTTCGGTCATAACGCTGACAATGATGTGGAAGTGGGCAGGGGGTTTAGGGTACTACCGTTGGTCGGCTCATAAGTATGGTATTATACCATACTGTAGATTACCGTATGAAACAAATACAGTACTGTACTCTAGTACCCGGCTGGAGGTGAGGTGCGGCCCTTCGCCTGCGCCGGTTGAGCCGAGAGTGCATAGACCTTGGCTTCACAAATTTCTTTGTCCATTCATATCCAAGTGAGGGGGGTATAAGTGGCTTGTGATATAGTCAGCCACCCCAACCACCCCCCAGCCACAACCTAATGGCAACACAACCGGTGGATGTTGGGGAAACGGCTGCTGATCGCTTTTCAGTTGTAGCACTTTATCTTGTCCGAGTGACCTCTCTTTTCCAAAACCTACCAGAACTTTGTCAATCGACCTAGCCCTTCAGCCGCCTGTTCTCTACAATATTTCAACAGCGAAGAATGTCTCAGACCTTGGCAAATAATATTAATTCTTTCAATGTGTCGATCGTTACTGCGACCGATGATGAGCCCGGAATCCTGGCCTGGTTGTCCCCCTTAGAGCCCCAGGTGCGACATCAGGATATTTGCGAACAGAGAGTGGATGGTATAGGGAGCTGGCTACTGGAAACAAAAGAGTTTAGAAGCTGGTATAATGGTATTGAGAATGGCGAAAGCGACCATGCAGCCTTGCTCTGCTATGGGGACCCGGGGGTCGGTAAGAGCTACATCTGGTATGAGGCACCATTAGTGCGGAATAAACAAAGATTATTGCTAACAGCTTCCGATGGTAGCTCCGTGGTGGTGGACTATTTATGCGATAAGGCGGTGGAGCAGGAAATGGCGGTCGCTTGTTTTTATTATGACTTTGCTTCGCGAGGGGTTCAGTCTCCAGCCAATATGCTCGGCTCTTTACTCAAACAGCTTCTGGATGGGTTGGAAGGAATTCCCATGGAAATCGTGCAGAAATTTCGGAGCCAGAAGAAGGTGATTGGTGGACGGAGATTGCACCTTCCCGATATTGTGAAAATGTTTACGGATATCTCATCTTTACAACGCACATTCATATGTGTTGATGCTCTCGACGAATGTGTTCCGAAGCATCGAGTGGAACTTCTTGATGCATTGGGGAAGATCCTTCTGGCCTCGCCAAACACGCGAATTTTCATGACTGGAAGGCCACATATCCGGGGGGCAGTTGGGAGGGGACTGGATGGGAGAGCAATAAGTCTATTGATTAAGCCCAGAGATGACGATGTGGTCACATATCTACGCACAAGACTTAGGAAGGACACAACCCCGGAGGTGATGGACAGTGGATTGGAGGCTGATATTATGAGGAGTGCTCCCGAAGAGATCTCAGAATCGTAGGTAGTAGTAGGGGTCCCGGAGACCTTTGTAGGCCCTATGCTGATAGGTGCAAATGCAGATTCCTACTAGTTTCACTGAAGGTGGACACAATCCTAGCAGAAACAACAATCCATCGAAGACGGAACAGGCTCAACGCGATGGGTGATGGGCTAGGGTTGGGAGATGCCTATGGGACAACACTTGAACGGATAAAAACTCAAGAGGGGGAGAAAGCAAAACTAGCCATGACTACATTGATGTGGATATGCTATTCGGAAAGGCCATTACTGGTAGATGAACTGTGTCATGCGCTCGCTATCGAAATTGGAACCACGCATTTCAACAATGACAATGTGCCCGCAACAGAAACATTGCTCGCCTGCTGCCAAGGGGTTATCACTATCGACAAGGAAGCCTCGACTGCGCGGTTGATCCATCACACACTCCGCGAGTACCTCTGCACTCACCACAATCTTTTCCCTCGAGCCCATTTGGCGATGGCGGAAGCTTGCCTGACTTACTTGAATTCAGAGCAGGCCAGGGCCCTTCCAGCCAAGCCACAACCCGACCTCACAAGCATGCCCTTCCTGAAATATTGCTCGAGGTATTGGGGCACTCATGCAAAAAGGGAACTTTCAGATCACGCAAAATCGCTTGCAATGGGACTGTTAGAACAGTATGAGGATCATGTAGCCGCTCAGTCACTTTTTGAGCAAATATTAGAAGCGGGTGATTCCCTTAAAGTCGGTACTCGTGCTCAGTTCACTGGACTCCACTGCGCATCTTTCTTCGGGATCATTGACGTTATGACTGGCCTGTTAGGAATGGATGGTTGTGATGTCAACCGGGGAGATTCTGCAGGGGGAACGCCACTCATATGGGCCACGAGAGGAGGACAGGGAGAGGCTATGGAGCTATTGCTCGGGCTGGAAACTATCGACCCTGACACGCCAGACAATGGGGGCAATACACCACTTTCATGGGCTGTGATTAATGGGCACGAGTCGGTCGTAAAGCAACTTTTGAATCGCGGCGACCTCAACCCTGACAGGCCAGACAATGGGGGCAATACACCACTTTTGTGGGCGGCAAATAATGGGCTCGAGTTAGTGGTGAAGCAACTTTTGGACCGAGGAGACGTCAGCCCCGATAAACCAGACAATGATGGTAGGACACCACTTTCATGGGCTGCGATTGAGGGTCACGAGTCAGTGGTGCAGAGACTTTTGGACAGAGAAGACGTCTGCCCGGATAAACCAGACAATGAGGGTAGGACACCACTTTCGTGGGCAGCGGGTAAAGGGCACCAGTCAGTGGTGCAGAAACCTTTGGGCCGGGAAGACGTCTGCCCCGATAGGCCCGACAACTGGGGAATTCCCCCACTTCCACGGGCATCGTATAACGGGCACGAGTCAGTGGTACAGAAACTTCTGGACCGGAAAGACGTCAACCCCAATAAACCAGACAATGAGGGTAGGACACCACTTTCATGGGCTGCGATCCAGGGTCACGAGTTAGTTGTGAAGCAGATTTTGGGCCGGCAAGAGGTCAGCCCGGATAAACCAGACAATGAGGGTAAGACACCACTTTTGTTGGCAGCGGGTAATGGGCACCAGTCAGTGGTGCAGAGACTGTTGGACCGGGAAGACGTAACCCCTGATAAACCAGACAATGGGGGTAGGACACCACTTTTGTGGGCGGCGGGTAAAGGGCATGAGCTAGCGGTGAAGCGGCTTTTGGACCGAGAAGACGTCAACCCCGATAAACCAGACAATGAGGGTAGGCCACCACTTTCATGGGCGGCGGGTGAAGGGCACCAGTCAGTGGTGCAGAGACTTTTGGACCGGGAAGACGTCTACCCCGACAGGCCCGACAACTGGGGATATACATCACTTTCGCGGGCCGCCAATAATGGGCACGAGTCAGTGGTGCAAAAACTTTTGGACAGGAAAGACGTCAACCCCGATAAACCAGACAATGATGGTGGGACACCACTTTCATGGGCTGCGATTCAAGGTCACGAGTCAGTAGTTAAGCAGCTGTTGGGCCGGGAAGAAGTCAACCCTGATAAACCAGACAACGAGGGCAGGGCGCCACTTTCCTGGGCGGCGAGCCAAGGGCACGACTCAGTGGTGAAACAACTGTTGGACCGTGAAGAAGTTAATCCCACCCGACGAGACATAAATGGCCACATACCACTCTGGTATGCGTCTAGAAGGAGACACGAAGCAGTGGTGGATCTACTACAAGCCTGGAAACCTCCAATCCCAGCCTTGTTTGCGGTTGAAGAGCCCCAGGCCTCTTTGCCCTCTTCGAGTCTTTGACCACGGTCACATGCCATTCCCCTATTGTTCCCACGACCTTCCATCATAACCCTCGCACCCCTCCTCCCCCAAGCCTTCCCTAGGCCTCTAGGTCGTAGCCTCTTTTCCTCAACATGTTCTTTCTTTCCCTTCTGCTCTAGCCCTATCCCCGAGCCCACCAATTCCCTAGGCGCCCAATTTGTAATGTTTCTGGAAAATAGGGCACATGTGTGGTTGTCGCAAACCTCCCGGGTATTTAGTACTACGATCAAGTGAAGCATTTCGAGTCTCTGCTGCTGGCGGTTGGAAATACCGCGGTGGGAGGGGATTTTCTTATTCTATTTTCGCCCTTAGAACTTTTGTTCCGTTTCATTGATCCTTGTTTCAATTTCCCATCGTAGATTTTCCCTTTTCATGTACGGCATGATTGCTTCTTTTCACTTGTTTTACGTTTTAGATCATTTCTGCTTCTCCTTTATCCTATGAATGCTCGATTGATATCCTATGTGTAGTACTGTCAGGTCGGTTTACCACCCTAATTACTACTCACCCGCCTCTCTATCCGGCTTTGAGCGGGGTGTTTCTACAGGCTTGCCCACCGCACCCTCAATCTTCGCAGTCACTCAGCAGAAACCTTCGTGACACAGAGTTCTCCATTGACGGGGATCTTGGTGGCCTAAGCGGAGGGGAATTACATAATTGTGGTCTCTATATGTAACAGGTTTACACCTGTCTAACGAAAAGGTACAATAGAGGGCTAGCAGTTGACCGGCAAGCGCTAGGTCTAAGGGAGGCTTCAAGAGACCCGGAGATGAAGAGATAATAGTTAAAGGGCAAGTGGAACTCTGGGATCGCCGTTCAACCAAGTATATTCATAAATCAAGAGTCTGCTGAAGTCTACCGTTCTCCTGCTGGCCAGGAGATGAGTTTAAATACAAGAGTTCTTCCAGAGCGATAGTAATCAGATATCCTGCAACCACGATCATTACCAGGCAGTGTACCTTGCCCTGCATGTCCTGTGATCCCACATGAAACCTAAGAGTCATAACACTGCCTCAATGCTATCGTCAGCTTACATGACCGTTCCTTCTCTTGTGTTCCTAAATAAAACATTAAACATGCAAAACTAAACTTAACACAAGCTACCAGGCCTTAATATAGCTCTGGGGCTGTAAAACAATGAAACTAATCAAAGTAAGCAAAGTAATCAAACTCAACATAGGAAATCCTGCACTCCGCTCCTGTATACAGTTACCAGAACATGTATCCATGTTAGACTATATGAGAGGGCCCCATTCCACCGGGCAGGAGGCCTTCTATTTCATAAGGGATTTTTTTTAAGGGCTTTTTTGCAATAATACTTTACCACAAACCTCACCCAAATCTGTGTCCCGGTAGTCCCCAAGTATCTCACAAATAATCCAAGGTATACCACCTGACTTATAGCGGTACAGTACGTTACCCCCCAGCGACCAGAATCCTCCTTCGGCAGTCTTCAGTATTCTCCATTTTACCAATCCGCCACAAATATGAAACCTTGTCCCCCAGACTAGCCAGACAACTTCCACTGCCCCCCTAATACTCACGGGGAGGACTTTCTCAGGGTATTGTCGAGAGGGCAGGAGGTCGCTGAACGTTCATCCGATCCTACAGTGCGAGTTATTGTGGCTAAGAAAATGGTGAAGAAAGGATCTCAGTGCAGAACAGCTGACTAGGTATATACGATTGTGGCTCTTGAAGGGGATTTGACTGGATCCCTTTCGGTAGGCGTACTGCTAGTATTCTATAGGTATAGTGCCTGGGAAATAGCTTACGTGGGGGCTAGAGGTCTACAAGATCATGGTTATTATGTAGAGTCTTGATCGGTTACCAGTTATCTGGAGCGCGCTTTGTTTGTAGCCAAAGTGACTAACCTTCGTACGAGCATCGCTCCTGGGAATGGCCACTGTGGTGGGATTGTGGAGAAAACATAGATTGAAGGAGCTTCAGGAACAAGGACTGGTATGAACTGAGGAAGTATTGAATGTTGAAATCTCGAAATTAGGCAGGCTGTGCTGGACTCGGAAACTTGTAAATATATCAATTGTTATTCTTGCCCTTCTATTAAGACAGCGATCTAAGAAGTTATAGGATTGACTTCTAGTAACATTTCTTTTTGAACAATTGATAAACTGGTTAGGCGCAGTGGATCCAATCCGAAGTTACCGAACGGCACAAAACTTGTATTGATACGAACAGCGGTGATAGAAGAGAAATATCAAAGAGCAATCAAAATATAAAGAAATCGTGTACAATAACGAATGACTTTTGAGAAGACAAGAGATAACTGTAGAACCGTGATAGAAAAATGCAATGAGATTATGAAAACTACGAGCAAAGGGAAGAACAGGCTGCCTTATATGCTAATCAACAGAAACCCTTCCTAGCCGGCATGCTTCCTGCGCATACCGGTCTGTTCTCCCACTTTCCATCTCTAGATCATCCTTCTGTTTCGCTTTACCGCAACATATCCGAGGTAGAAGCTTTTGGCCGAGGGTAGAGTTATGCTGTATGACTCGGATTGAGTTCACGGCCGAGGGTATCTTGGATGTTCGGCTATTGTGTTCGCGTTTCATTTGAGGGGGGGATCGGTGTTTGATCTTGTTGCATCCCTTATGCAGGATCGCGGTATAGGATGATGTGAAGCTAACAGTGGTGGAACGCTATCAAAGCAACCGTCTGTTTGGCTATATGGTAGTTGCGTTTCGTCTCATGCAGGAACGAAAGTATGTATGTGGTAAGCAGCCTAAAATCGTCAATCTCCAACATTTCGGACTAAGTTAAAGGGTACAATTAGTTTCTTATGCTCCTAAATGCTCCCTTGGCCTTGGAGTCCTTTATTTCCTTTCCAGCTAACGTCTCAGGACTAGTGGGTATTATTGTGGTTCCTCTACTTGCCATCCTATTTCATGCTATAACCTTTAACTTGACATCTCGTGGATGGTGCCCTCCGAGGAACCTAAATGGGGAATATATATCACAGACGGCGGGTTCAGAGAAGCTTGCAGATGGTCACCAATAGCTAGTCTCTCAGTCTTGCCATCTGAAATAAGTCTTTCGGAAAAATATTTATTTCTGAGTTCTGCTACTACTACTTCGACTATTTTTGATCGCGCATTGGGTGTGAGTTGGGGAACGAGTTTGGAGGATGGGTGTTTGTGGGTGAAGGTATGGGTGGTGGCTCAAATGGTCTCAGTTGAAATATACTTTGAGCAGGTGTGACAATTGGCAGACCTCCGGGTATAAATATCCTGGTTGTCTATTAATTGGTGGAACGGTGTAGTCACCTAGTGGGTGTCTCTACGAGGTGGAGTTGCCTTTGGACAGGGACTGCCGTAGCCAGAGGGGGGTGTTGAGAAATTGGGATCTAGGTGAGGGAATCCTATTCCCTAGCGGAAGAGGGATCCTGTTTTCACAAAACCCCTGCTGGGTCTGAGTAGAACACTGCCGCCATGGGGATGTGTCTGTAGCTATTTGTGTGCATACTCTTTTGTGCTCCCGATAAATAGTCATTTTCGACCGGGTTTACTGAGGTTTGGACGCCTAAAAGGTACCATAGAAAACGTCATTTTCGCACCTGCCTTTCTCTCAATGGCCTCCGCGAGAAGGCTGATCACAAGCATTTCCAAGGGCACCACCGACGGTGATCTGTTTGCTTTCTTCATTCTCCATTATCTCTTCCCCTCTATTCCGTTTTTCTAATTCCCCATGATTGTGTTTGCCTATTAGGGAAAGTCTAATTATAATTTTTTGATCAAAGTTTGATTGTGGTGGCATGCAAGCGTGAACCAGGCGATAACCCTTCTTGTGGATCAGGCGCGTTCTACCTAGAATCTGGGTTCCGCTTCCGAATCCGGTTTCTTCCTTTCAATATCCAATAATTCCCGCTCACATACCGGGACTGGTACTAGACCACCCTACACAGTGATTAAAATCTCACAGCACTTACCGGTACCGCCCCCCCATGTTCTTCTCCATGTGCAGAACTTTCTCTTAGCCCAGAGAATAAAACTATATTACAGGTATCAACTAATCTCAGCATTCTGGGGGGGCACTTACCAGACTCCACCGGCCAAATATTTTTCATGAATAATGAGATGGCGAGGGCAGTCCCTTCGCCTACCATGCAGCTACTTGGCTTCTCTCTTCGCTCCCTTTTTGTCATTTTGATGTTCCACTCGCCAGCTAATTGCTAACTTGCTGGTCGGTCCTAATGAACAAGTCTTTAGCGTAGCGAGGGCCTCTGGAATCATGCGCTCACTTAGAGGTTTTCCAAAGGGGGCGTTCGTTTCCGATGCAGCCGGGCCAATGACGCGGACCACAGCAACCTGAGTCAGCACACTAAAGAGATATCCGATAAGATGCCGGAAGCAAAATGCGAGTGATATTGGATGATCTGGTCTGTGTTGTGACAACCAACAGAGAAACGAATTGCAGGGGAAAGGATGCGACTAGTTAGCTACTCGTATGCAAAGCTAAGAGATCACAAATAAGACCGGTAAGGTAAGCGGTGGTATCTGACCTTAACCGACATTGCAATAGGCGAAGCTCACAGTAAACTTTCTAAGAATCTACAAAATCCCGATGTTTCAAGCTTCCTCATTGCTATAGTAAACACAGCTCTGATAGGTGATAACAATCTCTAACTCTGAGTTACATGGTTCTTTTTATTAAAGGCGTTATATCTATTCTGCTATTTGTATTATACGGGGTTCGGTCGTAACGCTGACACACATGTGGAAGTGCAGCAGGGGGTATAGGGTACTACAGTTGGTCGGTTCATAGGCCTGGTACGGTACTGTATTGTGCGTGGACCAAATTAACCGATCAGGGAACGCTCATAATTCCTGCCGTGATGCTATCAACCTTCTCAATACAACCACCCCAACCCAACCAAGAAAAACAATTAAAAATAATTTAAATACATGCCAGTGATCAGTATTTAGCATACCATACCATCAATCAGCCTTAATAAAAAGAGAGAAGGCATTATGAGGTGCCTGTTGAGTGGTAATGATTTTTGCGGGAGTTAGGAACCGTGGATTGCCACGCCCACTAGGATGTTCGGTTAATCCTGTCCACACACAATAAGTTGGGAGGCAATTGATGAGATATACCGGTAGTTGTAGACTACAATGTCTCGAGTACTCGGCTGGGGGTGGGGTGCGGCCTTCCGCCCCCGCTGGTTGAGTCAAGTGTGGACCTTGGTTTCACAAATTCCTTTGTCCACAGGTTGGGTTGCTATTAGGTTGTGGCTGGGGGTGGCCGAGGACTCCACAAGCCATTTGAACGCCCCTCACATGGATACGGTAGATGCTGGTTAGTTGGGGAAGCGGCTGCAGATCGCTTCAGTTGCCACACTTTATCTTGTCCAAGTGTCCCTGCGGCTCGTGAAGTTGTCGAGTAACTTTACCCCTCTTTTCTGAAACCTACCGGAACTTTGTTAATCGACCTAGCCCTTCAGCCGCCTGTTCTCTGCGATATTTCAAGAGTGAAGAATGTCTCAATCCTTTGCAAATAACGATAATTCTTTCAATGTGTCGATCGTTACTGCTCCCGATGATGAGCCCAAAATCCTGGCCTGGCTGTCACCCTTAGAGCCCCAGGTGCGACATCAGGATATTTGCGATCAGCGGGTGGATGGTATAGGGAGCTGGTTACTGGAAACAAAAGAGTTTAGAAGCTGGTATAATGGTGATGAGAATGGCAAAACCGATCATGCGGCCTTGTTCTGCTATGGGGACCCGGGGGTTGGTAAGAGCTACATCTGGTATGAGAGATCATCGGTGCGGAATAAACAAAGATTATTGCTAACAGCTCCCGATGATAGTTCTGTGATGGTGGACTATTTATGCGATAAGGCGGTGGAGCAGGAAATGGCGGTCGCTTGTTTTTACTATGACTTTGCTTCGCGAGGGGCCCAGTCTCCAACCAATATGCTCGGCTCTTTGCTCAAACAGCTTCTGGGTGGGTTGGAAGGAATTCTGGTGGAAATCGTGAAGAAATTTCGAAGCTAGAAGAAGGTGATTGGTGGACGGAGACCGCACCTTCCCGATATTGTGAAAATGGTTGCGGATATCTCATCTTTACAACGCACATTCATATGTGTTGATGCTCTCGACGAATGTGTTCCGAAGCATCGAGTGGAGGTCCTTGATGCGTTACGGAAGATCCTCCTGGCGTCGCCAAACATGCGAATTTTCATGACTGGAAGGACACATATCCGGGGGGTAGTTGAGAGGGGACTGGGTGGGAGAGCAATAATAAGTCTATTGATTAAGCCCAGAGATGACGATGTGGCCACATATCTGCGCACAAGACTTAAGAAGGACACAACCCCGGAGGTGATGGATAGTAGATTGGAGACTGATATTATGAAGAGCATTCCCGAAGATATCTCAGAATCGTACGTAGTAACTGGGGTCCGGGAAACCTTTATAAGTCATGTACTCATAGGTGCAAATATAGATTCCTACTGGTTTCACTCAAGGCGGACACAATCCTAGTAGAAACGACAATCCATCGTCGGCGGAACAGGCTCAATGGGATGGTGGATGGGCTAGGGTTGGGAGATGCCTATGGGACAACACTTGAACGGATAAAAACTCAAGAGGGGGAGAAAGCAAAACTTGCTATGACCACGTTGATGTGGATATGCTATTCGGAAAGGCCATTACTGGTAGATGAACTGTGTCATGCACTCGCAGTGGAGATTGGAACCACGCATGTCAATAACGACAATGTGCCCGCAGCAGAAACATTATTCGCCTGCTGCCAAGGACTTGTCACTGTAGATAAGGAAGCCTCGACCGCGCGGCTAATCCACCACACTCTCCGGGAGTACCTTTGCACTCATCACAACCTTTTCCCTGGATCCCATTTGGTGATAGCAGGAACCTGCTTGACTTACCTGAATTCAGAGCAGGTCAAGGCCCTTCCAGTCAAGCCACAGCCCGACCTCTCAAGTATGCCCTTCCTCAAATATTGTTCGAGGCATTGGGGCACCCATGCAAAAAGGGAACTTTCAGATCACGCGAAATCACTTGCAATGGGACTACTAGAGCAGTATGAGAATCACGTAGCCGCTCTTTCACTTTTTGAGCAAATATTAAATCTCGATGATTCCCTTGAAGCCAATACTCGTGCTCCGTTCACTGGGCTCCACTGTGCATCGTTCTTCGGGATTGTTGACGTTATGACTGGCCTGTTAGGAATGGATGGGTGTGGTGCTAACAGGGGAGATTTTGCCGGCATAACACCGCTCATTTGGGCCGTGAGGGGTGAACACGAGGAGGCTGTGGAGCTATTGCTAAGGCAGGAAGCTATCGACCCCGACACGCCAGACAATGATGGCTATACACCACTTTCATGTGCTGCGATTAATGGGCACGAGTCGATCGTAAAGCAACTTTCGGACCGGCAAGGCGTCAACCCCGATAAACCAGACAATGAGGGTAGGACACGACTTTCTTGGGCGGCGTATAATGGGTACGAGTCAGTGGTGAAGCAACTTTTGGACAAGGAGGACGTCTGCCCCGATAGGCCCGACAACTGGGGATATACACCACTTTCACGGGCAACACATAATGGACACGAGTTAGTAGTGCAGAAACCTTTGGACCAGGAAGACGTCAACCCCGACAGGGCAGACAACGAGGGCTATACATCACTTTTATGGGCTGCGATTGAGGGTCACGAGCTAATAGTGAAGCAGCTTTTGGACCGGGAAGACGTCAACCCTGATAAACCAGACAATGAAGGTAGGACACCACTTTCATGGGCGGCGGGTAAAGGGCACGAGTCAGTGGTGGAGCACCTTTTGGACCGTGAAGACGTTAACCCCGCCAGACCAAACAAAAATGGTCGCATACCACTCTGGTATGCATCTAGAAGGGGTCATGAGTCAATAGTAAATCTCCTGCAAGCCTGGCAGCCTCCAATCCCAGCCTCGTTCGGGGTCGACGAGCTCGAGGCCTCTTTATCCTCTTCCAGTCTTTGACCACAGTCATATGCTATTCCCCTATCGTTCCCCCGACCTTCCCTCATAATCCTCTCACCCCCCCTCCTTCTCGTCTCCTCCAGGCCTCTAGAGCCTACCCCGTAGTCATGGACTCTTTTCTTCAACCTATTATACTCTTTATTTGCCTTCTCTGCGAACCCAATCCCCGAGCCCGCAAATTTTCTAGTCGTTCAATTTGTAATATTTCCGGAAAAGAGGGCACATGTGTGGTTACCGGAAACCCCCCGGGTATTCCGTGCCACTATCAGGTGAAGGATTTCAAATCTATCTGTTACTGGCGGTTGGAAGCAGGTGGCGAGCGCGTATTTTCCTATTTTATTTTCGCCTTTTAGGAATTTTGTTCCGCTTCAAGACAGGTTGGTACAACCTAACGCCAATTGGGCAAAGCTCACAGAATGCGGCCTGGCAGGAAGCTTGGTTGTCTCAGAGTGGCGCGGAGAAAGGTATAGCTGGTTGCCCAGCCAGCGCGGGGTCAAAGCCCAACAACGCCCGGTCCCACGAACCACTACTACAGGAACTCGTTCTCCATTAGCAAAAAATTACCCTGCGTTAGATACGGCGTCCCCTGCGTCCTGTGCGTCCTGAGTTGCGTCCCCTGCGTCCTGTGCGTCCTGAGTTGCGTCCTCTGTGTCCCCTGCGTCCTGTGTGTCCTGAGTTGCCTGGCAACGCCCGGTCAAATTCCATGCGTCCTGAGTTTCCTCGCAACGCCGGCTCACATCCCATGCCACCCGGGCCGCGCTGCGAGCTTCTTTGTGTCAGGATGGGAGGTTGCCTCATAGCAGCGTCCTGAATACCTCCAGGCACCCGCCAGTTCAAGTTACTTCGATCTGCACATGGATGCAGCCTATTATCACGTACTCGTTGCGTCGGCTGGCATTGGGAGTAGTACCACTTTCTTTTTTAAATCATGTCTTCCGTGCGCGGGTCATATACTACTGATCATCCGCCCTTGTAGTTTATGGATCTGGTGATTCTACTCTATAGCTTGTTTATTCATCGGTAGATTTTATACTACTGTACTAGCACTAGGTTCCTCCCTCAATCAATCCCCGACGCAAAATAGCATCGCAGATGCCTTCTGATATCCGGATCCCTTAATATACCTCGTTAAATGTTCTCAAATCGATACGGCTATTGACAATGCAGCGCTAATCCCCCTCTGGGATAAGGTGCGCCAGGCCGAGAATTGACCCTATGTCAACTACAGTAAACTCCCGAGCATCCTCCTTCATTTGGACGGTAACAAGGCTATCTACGTCTGATATCCGCCCTGAGTTCACTGCGCTCACAAACTGAATGCCAGCGAGGCGGCGCACTCGATCCTCGCATCTGTAGTCTCTGATTTTGAAGAGTGCAACAAGCTTGGCTGGAAGACGGCCCCAGAGCGCACCATACATGTCTTCCGTTCCGGCCCTCACCCAAACCAAATCATTGCGACTCCCGTGGTTCCTAAAGTTGAGAGCCCCCATGCATCGCGCGCGGTGGATGTCGTATATTTCCGTTTCTTGGAACGCATGAACTGGAATTTCTAGTTGTGTCAGTAGCTCCACTGGAAGTGATTCGAGTATCTCAGGGTCCTCCAGAAGACGGCACTCTGGCGGCAGATTATGCCGGCTGTATCGGCTCAATCCACGACATATAATTTGAATGGAAGCCCCCAAAATCCGACTAAAATCAGCCATGTTGGAAACATCGTCCCGGCGTCCCTTCAGCATCCTCCTACGAATGTCAGGCGCTGTTGTGGTGCTTGTTGTATCCAACTGTTCTACCACGTCGGGAGAGAGATCTGCACCGCAACGTCGCAGAGATTCCAGATTCAATAGTCGCATTCGGATGCTATGCTGTCGACTATAGCTCTGCACAATTTGCTGTGAGGTATTGTTTTTATTCGATTGCCGCCATTCAGCCTTGACTTGGGTCTTATGCGCTAGCTCGCCGAACTCGGTTGAATACATCGGAATATTGCCAACTGGCGTATATGATCACAAAAGTGACTGAGCAAATACATCTTGATGAAGTTGAAATGCGATTCACAAAAGATCAAGTCCATACGTCGCTCAGTTTCTTCTTCCCTTTCTGCGTCGCGCATCCGGCACCGTTTTGAGGGTGCGATGCGCTCTCTTGTCTTAGGCCTATCATGTCGCAGCTCCCTTTGTTGCTTATTGATCTTCACGCGTATGCGTTTAGTTACTCGAAACTCTAAAAAGATATCCTTCATCTTGTGAAATGTGTCCAGATAGTCTTCCATATAGGTGATTGTTTCCGCTGTGTGGCTTCGGTATTGCGCCATC
>Ga0307509_10005468_pt1 | contig 17658 bp, 15 predicted proteins | sample 10_EM_MG_FD_202245 | JGI IMG/M metagenome (GOLD analysis project Ga0307509, IMG submission 202245) | Populus trichocarpa ectomycorrhiza microbial communities from riparian zone in the Pacific Northwest, United States - 10_EM | ecosystem: Host-associated > Plants > Roots > Unclassified | place...
GAACGGTGATGTCATGCCCGAGCAGAGCCTGAACAATGAAATTCGACACCACTCTGCCGTCATTGGGATGCATGCGGGGCCCGTAGGTATTGAAGATCCGCGCGACCTTGATACGCAATCGGTGCTGACGCCTATAATCGAAAAACAGCGTCTCGGCACAACGCTTGCCTTCATCGTAGCAGGAGCGCGGACCAACTGGGTTGACGTGCCCCCAATAGTCCTCGGTCTGCGGGTGAACGCTCGGATCGCCATACACTTCCGATGTGGACGCCTGGAGGATGCTTGCCCGCACGCGTTTCGCGAGCCCCAGCATGTTGATCGCGCCATGGACACTGGTCTTCGTCGTTTGCACCGGATCGTGCTGATAGTGAACAGGCGAAGCCGGGCAAGCGAGGTTATAAATCTGGTCCACCTCGACATAAAGTGGAAACGTCACGTCGTGACGGATAAGCTCGAATCGGTGATGGTCAAGCAAATGGTCGATGTTGCGCCGCGCGCCGGTGAAGAAATTGTCGACGCATATGACATTCGCGCCGCCCGCAATCAACCGTTCACAGAGATGAGAACCGAGAAAGCCGGCTCCCCCGGTAATCATGATGCGGGTTTCGAGATGCATGTCCGTATTCCCTTTTCGTTCCAGAGGACGATTCAATTTTCGGCGCCACGCCACGGCGGCATCAGCTCAGGCGGTGCCGCGGCTCATCTCGCGCGTTAGCGAAGCTCTCGTCGACGAGACGAAACCGATTTCAGTGATTGTCGTCGTCGGTGCCGTTCGCCTCGGCTTTGGCGCGTAGCCTGGCTTCCAGCAGCATGAGGGACAGCGCGGCCTCGGCCACCAAGCGCTGCATTGCGTAGAACAGGCCCGCGCGGCCGTTGAGAATCAGGCCCTTCCCGAACAGGCAGTACAGAAAAACGACGAAAGGCATGAGCGGTGGCCTGCGCCTCAGCCAACCCCGCAATCCAGCGCCGCACGTTGGGAACTTGGCGAGCTCACGCCGCATGTAGCGGCCCTGCGCGCCCATCCAGACATCGGTCGCCTTCCAATCGTCATGAATGATGCGCCCATTCAGCGTCACGACGGGGCCATCGACGGCCCACGATTCCGTATGGCCGTTGTCCCACACCTCGAAGCGTCCCTGGCGCAGCAGCACCGTCTTGGCGGGATAGAGCGACGACCGCAGCCTTTGCGAGAAGACGGCGTAGTCGAAGCCGATTCGGTACGCGCTGACCGGTGCTCCGGGATCGAGCTGCCTGAGCTCGCGGATCAATTCGTCGGTGAGCAGATAGTCGGCATCGAGCCGAAGAATCCACGGCGTCGTGATCCCAGTGTCGTGCACGGCATAGCGCCACTGGCCGGCATGGCTGTCGAATGGCCGCACGAAGACACGGACATTGGGATGGGCGGCGAGGATCGCGAGGGTGCGATCCGTGCTGGCACTGTCGACCACGACCACGTCCTTTGCCCATGCCAGACGGGACAAAGCCGCAGCGATGTTCGGTGCTTCGTTGTAGGTCAACAGAACCGGTGTCACGTGAACGAGCATGGACGCCTCGGGTCGCGGTGCGTTTCGTTGGTCGTGCACTGCCCCGGGTCGGCTTGGCTCAATACTTGAGTCGATACGATGCAACGATCACGATTGCGGGCCAGGATCGGTGCTGTCGTCGATTGATCGGCTGACCACCACGTCATCCATCACCAGCACATCCATTGTCGCACGAATAAAGCAATCCAACGCTTCTGCCGGCTCGCACACCACGGGCTCATTCTCGTTGAACGACGTGTTGAGCACCATGGGAACTCCCGTCAGGTCGCGGAAGGCCCGGATTAATCGGTAATATCTGGGATTGGTACGAAGGCACACCGTCTGCAATCGCCCCGAGCCATCGACATGAGCAACGGCCGGAATCAAAGCCCGCTTCTCCGGCCGAATTTGAAACACCTGCATCATGAACGGGACTGCGTCATTCTCCTCGAACCATTCGGGCACGGCTTCCTCGAGGATTGACGGCGCAAATGGGCGGAACGATTCGCGTCGTTTTATTTTCGCATTCAGAATGGCCTTCATATCGGCACGACGCGGATCGCATATGATCGAGCGGTTGCCGAGCGCGCGCGGCCCCCACTCCATCCGCCCTTGAAACCAGCCGACGACCTTGCCGTCGGCAATCGCCGATGCGGTACGACGGCACAACTCGGACTCGTCACGAATCCTTTCGATGCTGCACCCGGCTTTGGCGATCTGAGCGCGTCGGATGGACAGAAGCTCTGCGATATCATCGCTACTGAAGCCCGGGCCCCAATAGGCGTGATCCATCACGAAGCATCGCTTGCCGCCAAGAGAACGATACGCGGCGAAGGCACTGCCGATTGCCCCGCCCGCATCGCCCGCGGCCGCCTGCACATAGACGCGCCGAAACGGCGTCACCCGGCGGACCATGCCGTTGGCGACGGAGTTCATCGCGCAACCACCCGCCAGTGCCAAATTTGTGACCCCGGTCTTCGCTTGCAGCGCGCGAATGAGATGGACGAACGCCTCCTCGTACATGACCTGGACCGAGCGGGCTATGTCACGATGACGATCCTCAAGCGGGTCGCTTGCCTTGCGGCGAGGCCCGAGCAGATCCTCCAGCGCCGGCGCAAACAGATCGACGAACTCGGGTGAGCCGTCAATCCGGATCTTCTGCTTTTGATGACGGAAATAGCGGAGGTTGAGCTCGAAGGAGCCGCCCGGCTTCAGGCGCACGATCTCGCGCATGGCGCGCATGTAGGCCGGGGCACCATACGGCGCAAGCCCCATCACCTTGTACTCGTCGCCATAATGCGGAAATCCGAGATATTGGGTGAGTGCCTGATAGAACACGCCGAGCGAATGGGGGAAAAAGATCCGCCCATCGACTCTGATGTCTTCTCCGCTGCCGACGCCCCAAGCCGCGCTGGAAAAGTCGCCGAAGGCGTCGATCGAGACGACGGCGGCCTCCGCAAAGGGCGAGACATGGAAGGCGGAGAACAGATGGGCAAGATGATGCTCGATATTGTGGAGCGTACCGCGGAACCGCTGGCCCGGAAATGATCGCGCCAGAAGCTCGGGCACTCCTTCACGCGCGTGCCGGTTCCTGAGTCGATCGCGTATCAACTGGATGTTGGGAGCGTGGGTCAGTACATAACCGATTTTCCGCGTCTTGTGGACGCGACTGTCCTGATTGACAGCGACGTGGTCCACGTCGTCAAGCGTCAGACCGGCCGCGAGCAAACAATAGGCAATTGCCGCGGAGGGAAATCCCGCCCAGTGCTTGATGCGCCGAAAGCGCTCCTCCTCGGCCGCAGCGATGAGCACGCCATCGCGAACGAGCGCTGCAGCCGAATCGGCGTGGAAGGCGTTAAGTCCGAGAATGATCATCGGCAGCCCAACTCGAATGCCAGGGAGGTCAACGCCTGCCGTCGTCGGATCATTGACCTAGCGACCATAAACGCAACCGGGATGAGAATTCTAAGATAGCGCCAGGCGTAAAAGCGAACGATCGGACAAGGTCCCGCGCTCTCGACGAACGTGCAATCGATACAGAATCGGGTGGCCCCCGGACCAAGGTCCGAAACGCCCTGGCAACGAAATCCAGGATGGCTTAGTCCCACTTCACCGAAAAGTGGAAATACACCGGCGTGCCGAACCGCGACCCACAGCGTAAGCACGCAGCGCAACGCCTCAATGGCGTAATAGCGCCTCAAATCGGCATCTCAGCAGGTGCTCGATCCGCATCGGCGCGCGGATCCGACCGTCCTCCCGCAAGCCATTGCGCGATGATCGGATAACCGAATTTCAGCGCCATTGCCATGACGAGAAATCCGGTGATGAAGCCACCCAGCGCCTTGTCGATGTTGGCTTCGAAGGAAAACGACAGGAACAGGCTTGCCGTCGCAAACCCCTCGCGGATGCAAAGCGGTGCGCGTCGCGTCATAAAGTATTGCGCGGCGCCGCCCAACATCGCGCCGAGCATGAGAAGCGGCACCAGCATTGCTGGAAACCCGAAATCGACATGCGCCTCCGCGACATATCCCACACCAATCGACGTATCATCGCCGATCTTGAACCCAAGCAAGGCGGTGGTCAGCTTCGAATCATCGAGCGCCAGCTTGTCGGGAAAGAGGACGCGCGGGGTAAGGACGTGCTGCAGCGCCGCACCGTAGAGACCGAGGTTGTGGCGAATCGCACCAGTGTCGAGGCGCGCTATCAGCAGCGCATAGAATTCAGTGTACCCGATGCGCTCAACCAACCTGAGAGCTGCATCGTTATAGTCGATGGGATCGACCAGAATTCGCTGAGCAAGCCACGCCACCCGTTGCTCGAGCGGACTACTGAAGATTTCGTATCGATACTCGGTCTTGATAACGGTCCAAACCAACGATACCCAGATCACGATGGTGACAGCCGCCCCGGCGAAAAACCATTTCCGCAGGCTCACTGCACCGCGGCTTGCCGCCAAGGCCACGAACATGACGAAGAATGCTTCCTTGTAGCTTGCAAAGAACCCGCCGAGCCCGATCGTCAGTTCAAAGAACGATATCAGGATCAGCCATAGGTACCCGCGATCCGATGCAAATACCGTTGAGGCCGCAAGGTACACGCAGACGAATTTCAGCAAGGCCAGGGCGAGAACGGGCTGCGCCAGCGTCGGCACCACATTGGCGGTCGCGCCCGCAACCTCGGTGAGGACGAGGGTCCCGAAATAAGCCGTTACAACGCGACGTAAGCGAACATCGGGTCCTTTCTCGGCAAGCAAGAACGCGCTGGTGTGAGCGCCAGAGCCGAACGCCCGGGCGCCCAATCGCGTCCCGCAGCGCATTCCAAGAGCAGCAGCGAGCATTGCGCAGAGACTGAAATACACCGCCTGCTCACGATATTGCCCCATCCATCCGTCGCCCAGGACATGGTCGTTCAGGTCGGCTCCCACGACATCGCCGGCAATCCGCAGCCAATTTATGCCGATCAGCCACACCAACACTGGATACGCCCGGGTTCCGCCCAGCACCCAGACGACGATCGGAAGCGCAAGGGCAACGGCCCCCCAAAGCATGACATTCGCCGATGCCAGCAGGAGCGCGACGACCAGAACGGCGACGACCGCGAACGTCGGCAGCGAATATAGCCCCCTCATGGAGCTTGCCGTCCCGAACGATCGACCTGATCACGCCGTATCAGCTTCCGGATTCGGGTGCGCCGCGCTGGTCGACACCGATCGATGCTGATCATACGAACGGTCCCACCGCCTCGGCTACCCGGCGGCGATAACTCGCCCACGTACAGCGCTCGACGCTGCTCCGGGCCGCGCGACTGAGTTCCGGCAGCAGATGCCTGTTGTCCGCGAACCATCGAAGGGCTTCCACCAGAGCTTCAGGATCGTCGGGAGGGATAATTCGGCCGCAAGCATCGTCGACCACGTCGTCGGCGCCGCTCGCGTGGGTTGTTATGACCGGCAATCCCGACGCAAGCGCTTCACACACGACCAGGGCCCTGCCTTCGAAGTTGGTCGGAAAAACGAAGACGTCCGCTTCACGATAGATGCGGCGCAATTGGCTGCTCGAAATCGGCCCCGTCCAGACGCATTGCGCCGGAAGCTCCTTCTTCTTGCTTTCTGCGAGGCCCCAGAATCCGACCAGCCGTAGGCGGGCCTGCCTCAGTCCAGCCGCCCGCCAGGCCTCCAGCAAGAGAGGAATGCCCTTTCGTATAGAACACTGCCCGGCGAACAGAAAAGTGATCTCATCATGAGGGGCACGACACGGTTTCGGTTCCCACGCCGCAAGGTCTACGCCGAAGGGCGCCAGAACGACGGCTTTGTACGGATGGTATCGGTGTATCGTGTCCGCCACAAAGGAGCTCGGTGCCAACACCACGTCGGCCAACTCCATCTCCTGCCGTTTCTGCGTCCTCTTGGATTCGAGGGGAGCCCCGTCACCCGCCATCCAGTCGGCGTATTTTCGGCCAAGCTCGGATCGAAGACCATCCCAGGCCAGATAGTATCCGATCGGCATATCGTAGATGCAGCCCTTGCCCAGTCGCCCGGCTTCCTCGAATTGCCAGAGCGAGCAGTCTTCGTACGCGTGGACCGCAGCAACGCTGGAGCGCCTGCATTCGTGGGTCATCGTTCGCATCAGCCAGTCATTGGCTTCGCTTGCCGTATCTCGATCGCCTTGGCCAAGGCTTCGCCTCAGCAACCTGCAGATCTCGCCGACCGGGCCCTGGATCAAGGTTGCTCCGTCAAGAGCAGCGAACTCCCGCCTGGCAAGCCGCCGCGCGGGGGGGATCAAAGGACCGATCTGCTCCACCAGTCGCAGAATGGTCCGTGACGGCATCCAGGCGACGCAAAACGCCTCCAACCTCCCAGCCTCGCGGTGAGCCAGGGCCGCGTGATAGGCGAACGGATTGCCGGTCGGATGACCGAACAGAATAGTCCTGGACATCACGGTGGAATGCAAACTGCAGTGGAACGGATCATGCTCGCGGTTCGAGTTGGTCGAACAGCTCAACGAAGCGCTCAACGAAACGCGCGATTGAGAACTCGCTGCGTACGCGCTTACTGGCGGACTCGGCCATCTTCCTTACGAGATCCGGGTGATGCGCCAACAAACTGATCGCCTGTGCCAGCTGTTCTGGGCGCTCAGCTTCGACGACGAGCCCCGTCACTCCATCCTCGACGATTTCACGCAAGCCGCCACGCGACGAGCATATGACCGGACGGCCAAATGCGCCGGCCTCGAGAGCCGACATGCCCAGCGCCTCCTCAGCCCTGCTGGGTACCACGCACACGTCGATCGCGCGGTAAATGTCGGCCTGGTTATTCACAAATCCGCACCATTCCACCATCTCGCCGAGACCGCGATCTGCGAGCCGTCGCTGCAGCGACGCGACATAGGCCGGGTCACCAACGCCGAAGATACGCAGGCGAATGCGCGGCTCGTCGCTGGTGAGCAACGCAAGAGCATCGATCAAATCCTCGTGCCCCTTCCAAGGGGCCACTTGGCCGACGATTCCCAACCGCAAGGTCCGATCGCCATCCCGGTAATGCATGGCGTGAGCGAAGGGGACACCGTTGTGAATGACGGCGACCCGAGACTCCGGTATGCCGAGTGCCAACACACTGTCCGCGACGGCCTGCGATACGCACACGATGCGGCCGACGCGCCTGCCGATCAGGCGCAGCACGCGCGCGTAATGCGGCTTGTTCGGAAAGCGGTCGTGAACCCAAAAAATGTCGCGATGCGAGGTGAGAAAGGGGAGCAAGAGCAACGCGTGATGCCAGTTGGTATGAATGATCACGCGCGGCGAGGTTGCGGCGACACGACGCATATATCCGTAGGCCAGCGCCGGCCAGTACCGCAGTTGGTCGAGCGTCATGAGGGCCGGCTCGAGGCGAGGCGATGCGGAGATGAAGCCCAACCGGAGGAGATCGAATTTGAAGCCATCCCGTTCCAGTCGCCGAACGAACTCGCCGTCGCTCCATCGGCTCGTCATGAACTCAGGATTCCACCCCGCGTCACGAAGGCCGCGCGCCAGCAGAAGACAGACTATTTCCTTCCCCGAAACGAGTCCGGCACCGCACACGATCTGAACCGTGCGGTTGATTGCTGCGCCGGTCAGCACGTCCAAGCGGTCCGCCCCCCGGATCATGGCGGGAGCAACGTTCATGGCGCCGGATTCAGGGCCGGTAGCGACCGGCGAATGCGAACTGCTCAAGAGAGTTCTGCATAGGCACGGTTGATCGTGGAAATGGTCTGGTCGATGGAGGGCAGTTGCTGGAACGACACGCTCGGCCGTTCCCGCTGCAGTCGCTCCAGCTTGTCGGCAAGACAGCGAATATTTCCAAGAGGATACGAATATCGGTCGCGGACCAGATCCTCCGCGCAGCCGCAGGCATCGCTCACCAGACAGGCGAGTCCGCTCGCAAGCGCTTCGTTCGCCACCAATCCCCATGTCTCGCCTTGATCACTCGGCAGCACCAGACAGTCCGCCGCGACGTAAGCGCGGGAAATTTCTGTCTGATTGAGAAAGCCGGCAAACGACCCCAACGGCTGCGCGATAACTCCAGTCAAGGCGTCGCCGGAGGCAGCCCCCTGCACGGCCTCGGCTTCGGCGTCATATGCGACGCAGCACGCACGCCTCAGCGCAGTTCCAAGCTGGCCGGAGCCCACGAACAACAGATGAATGTTCGGCACCCGTCCCTCGGCCCTCAACAATTCGGCCGCCGCGATCAAATCCAACGGCCGCTTCTTTGCAATGAACTTGCCGCAAAACAGCACGCAGAATGCGTCTTGGGCGATCCTCCAGCGCCGACGCAATTCATTTCGCTGTGGACGAAGCGCGACCGCTTGTTGCGCGAAGCGTTCATTGTCTACGGCGTAAGGCGCCGGATAAAGCCGCGCGTCGACAACGCCAAAGCTCTCATACAGACGGCGATTGGCGGCGCCGATGTAAAGGAAGCGATCGACCTGCGCGAACAGCCGGCCCAGCACCGCCCGTTTCACCGGTCGTTTCCAGAAGGGTACAGGAGCGAGGTCGTTGCTTTCTCCACGCAACCAGATTTCCACGCCAGACGCTTTCGCTGCTCGCACCGCCTGCCAATAAGCAGCGACTTGCCAGCCTTGAATCCATAAGGCCTTCGTGCCGGATCGGCGCATACGATCCCGCAGCCGTTCGCGCGTATGGCACCGCCAGAATGTGACAGGGCTGGCGCCGGCCGGCGTCTTGATGAAGCGATGAGGATATCCGTCAAGCAGCTCGATATCCCAGGCAAAGGTCCTGCCGAATTCCCGGTCGGCGCTCGGTCGCACGCCAAAGTCCGTCAGGTACCACACTTCAAACGAGACACGACCACACTCAGCCAAGGCCCGCCAGATCGGAACCTGATACTGAATGGGATGGGTGGTGAGAATCGCCAGCATGTCGCTTTATTTGGTGACCAACCGGCTCGTCGCCGAATGGAGGTGCGAGCGCGCCGCAAGCGGGCGCGCCGGAACGCCAGCGACGACTTCGTAGGGCTTGACGGCGCGAGTCACAACCGCACCTGCGCCCACGACGCAACCGTCGCCAAGCGTCACTCCCTTGAGAATTGTCACTTTCGCGCCAATCCAGCACCGATTGCCGATAACCACGATCCCGCGGTCCATCGGCAGCTCGCTCGGACCGAGGCCAGCAGCGTAATGGTGATTGCTGTCGGTGACATACACGTCGGGGCCGAACATGTTGCAGTCGCCGATCTGGATCGAGCCGCAGGCATCGATCATCACGTTTCGATTGAAATAATTCGAATTACCAATGCGGATTCGGATATCAGTACAGTCGGTGTCCTCCGGCCACAGCCAGCAACCTTGCGTAAACGCATTGTTGTCACCGATTTCGATCTGGCTGCACCGGCGGACCCGGCCGCCTCCTTCCATGCGATTGTGCTTTCCCAGGCGCATTCCGAGGCTGCGGTAGATCCGCAGCCTCAACCGGCTCACGATGCCGCGCGGTATCCGCAGCAACCACGGCTCAAGCCAGGACATGGAGATGGGTCGACTGGCATCATGCCGATGCGAAAGAAATTTTCGTGGGGTCCGCGAGAGGGAATAGAATTGCGCGAGTGACGACAGCCGGACAGGATGTCGGGCGCGCCAGACGCCGCTGGCTGCAAACACGAAGTCGCCCAATCCCTGCCCACAGGGACCAAGAAGGTCTCGCCTGATCGCGAAGACGACGTGTTTCGATATCTTCAACGCAAGAATTGGAATGACCACCGCGACCGGAACGCGTCGCAGGGCGAGCGCGAGGTCGTTGCAGACGCCGGAGCGATGTTGCCTGGGAAGGTCGCGCGCCAGGGACGTCTTATCGTGCCAGACATGGACGCCATCCAGCTTGACGATTTCGTATCCGGCATCGATCAGGCGCAGGCACAGATCCTTTTCCTCGACACCATAGGCCCCGGGAAAATCAGCGTAACCACCGAGCGCCTTGACCACCGAAAGCCGCAGCACGTGGCCGCAGCCGATGAACAAGGCCACCGACGCTTGTGGCCCACGCGGAACGCATTGCGGCCGATCCGGAGAAATGACGTCAAATGCAACGGCGGCAACTTTGGGATATCGCTCCAGGAGATCGACGGCGATTGCTATTTCGTCGCCTTGGATGAACCAGGCATCGTCGTCGAGGCTGACATAATAATCCTCGCTCGCTTCCAGCATCAGTCGGTTGCGCGCCCGAACGTAGCCCTGGCCCGGGTCCCAGCGATCCGATGACAGGGGCTTGAACTCCTGCAACACTGCCGGCGTTTCGTCGGTCGAGGCGTCGTCGATCACCGCGACCCGTAGCGGCTTGTACGACTGGTCGAATGCGCTTTGGATCGCCTTGCGCAGCACGTCGGCTCTGTTGTGGGTCGCGATGCCGACGACGACGGAGCCCGGTCCGGCCTGCAACATCATCAAGACCCGGGCCGCCGCGGATTGCTGACAATATCACGCAGGCCCAGCAGCTTTCCGTGCAGCATTTGCCAGAAGCCGGGACCGCCGCCTCTTTGGATCGCGCAAGCAGCAAGCTGAAACGACTCCCACACGACGAGCTTCGCATAGTCCGTGATGTGTCGACGCTCTAGAATACCGACCATGACATAATGGCGATTGACCAATTCCATTCGACTTCGCGCCACCGCATCATCCTTGTGCGTTCCGGGTCGGCTGTCATGAAAAATACGCGCGGTCCTGGCATTGGCCAGCTTCCAATGCCGGCTGACCGCCAGAGACAGCGCGAGATCCTCCATCAACGAATAACCGGTGAAGTGGCGGGCGAAAGGCGGATCTGGCAGCGCCTCGCGGCGGTACAGGGTGCAAGTGGTGTTCAGCCATTCGGTCGGCATCAGCTCCGGCAGATCGCTTCGGTCTTCCGGCAGGAGATTGATGGCCGGCCCCAGGACGCGACCCGCATACGAGCGCTCGGGACGACCGGCCATGAACCGAAAGATTGCACGGCTAACGTGGCCGGGCGGCTCATACCGCTGATTGGTGATCAGCGCATTCACACCGCCCAAACCAACGTCGGAATGCAACCCCTGCCACAATCGGGCCACGCAATCCGGCTCGAACAAAATATCGTCGTCGAAGAAGCCAATCACCGCATGCCGGCACTCCCGCATCCCCTGATTTCTCTGGTCTGCCGCTCCGACCGCCGTGGCCTCGATCCACACGACTTCACTGGCGAGCCCGTCAACCGTCTGCGCTCCACATAGATCTCGTGTGGCGCGGTCAGCGGAAGCGTCGACCAGGACAAGACGAGCCGGTTGCACGGATTGGGATGCAAGGCTTTCCAACGTCCGTCGCAGGACAGCGGCTCGGTTGCGGGTCGGAACGACAACCGACACCGGGATGAGTTCGGCTGCCGACACTACGGACGCGCCTCGGGCATTTGCGCAATGCGGCCGGACGCAAGGAACCCCCCGCAAGGGTCTCTTTCCGTCAATCGTATCGCGAGCCCCTTGGCGAATGCCCGCCACACCATGCTGTGCCGTCCGCGGGCACGGACTCCTGCCCAGCGCAGGCGGCCGCAATAGGCAAGTGATTCAGCCAGTCGGCTGGCCATGCACCGTCTCAGTGCGATGCCGTCAGCGGTGCGCACAAGCGGCTCCCCATGCGAGCGCAGGAGGGAAGCGCGAATGCTTTGCACACCCCGATTGACAGCCCGATCGCGGTCTCCGGCGCGGGCCGATTCCGATCTCTCAGTCAACGTAAACGCCCCTTGCGGCTCCTCGATGTAGAGAAACGGCGTTGCTATCAAGAGGGAGCGGCAGTATTCGTTCAGGCCGGCTTCGGCCACCATGTCCCCGATCCGCAAATCGGACTTGCTTCGCAGCTTCCACACCAGACCGCTGTTGGACACGCCCTCCATGAGCAGCAGGGCCGCGCGAAGCTCGTGAGGTTCGACGCGACCCACCGGAAACCAACCGGAGCGCGTCGTCTCATTGGCAGGACGAAGTCCCACACCTTCCACGTGGACGCGCTGGTTGGTTTGAATGATGAACCAGTCTCGGTCTTTCAGGTATTCGACGATGGTCATCAGGCAATTTGGAAACCAGAAATTGTCGTCCTCCAGCAAACATCCATAGTCTCCTCCGAAGACCGGCATCGGGGCGACGCACTGATCGATGTTTCTCACCGCGCCGAGTCTCTGCGCATTCCGTTGATAAACGATGCGCTCGTCGGCGATTGCCTCCACGACATCCCTCGAGTCCGGCGATGACGAGTCGTCATAGACCACCGCCTTCCAATGCGGATAGCTTTGCGCCTGCAGGCTGTGCAGTGCCCGACGCAACATTGCCGGCCGGTCGCACGCCGTCATTCTCACTTCAAAATCCAACTTCGTCATCTTCGGAGCGCCGGCTGAAAGCACGCCGTAGCCCATCGAATACTGCCGTTCAGACGATTGACCTCATAGAGACCTAACAGGCCATAGCCGCTCCCGGCCAAGAACCGCTCGACCTCGCCAAGGCTGCCTTGGCCAGCGTAAAGGGAGATCAAATTAACTTCCACGAGGATGATTCCGATAGCTCGTCGTCCGAGCGCCCCGACGGCTCCACGAAGCACCTCCAGATCAAAACCCTGGGTATCGATTTTCAAAAGATCGACGTGGTCTAATCTGGCATTCCTAAGGTACGAATCGACGGTCGTGATGGGGATATCGATGATCTGCAGAACGGCAGTATCGCGAAACGGGTTCTCCTCGTTTGCCAGGAGCGGCAACACGGAACTCAGCTCATGGTTTTCCAATATATTGAACGAAATTGTGCCCTCGCTGCTGCCAAGCGCCATGGCCTCCACGCGGACACCGCATCCCGCGTACTTCTGTCTTAGACCGGTCGCGAGCGTCGGATTCGGCTCAAATGATACGATTCTGGGGTTTTTCAGCGTGCGCCGAAAAAGGTCGATCGACTGTCCGACATTGGCGCCGACGTCCAGGACTCGCGGGTCGCGAGCGCCAACCAGACACGGCAGGTCGAATTCCAAGTCGCGGAGTGTCAAGCATTCCACGGGAAGCGAATGGAGATCGTAACCGAGGCGACGGACAAGAGTTCTTATGAAGAGCCTTGGAGAGATCAACCTAGCTTCCTGACGCCGAGACTGGGTACGGCTTGGACCCCGGCATTGGCTCTGCTGGCGAGGTGAATGAAATCAGACGGGCCCTGCCCCATCGAGTGCTCGCAGACGCGCTCGTCGAGCAGAAAGGCGGAGGGCGGCGTTATCAGGCGGACAGAATCGTGTACCACGGATGTCGGCGGTCGCTCGACAACATGAGACTGACCCATTCTCAGTGGCATGGCTTGTCCGCTCGTGTCAGTGCGCGGAATTGACCGCTGCTCGCTTGCAGGCCGCCAGCATCTGCGCCGCCTCGAATCCGAGCAACCGATAAGCCGTTGAATAAAGCAGCGGGCTTCCCGGTTGGCACCATGGATAGTAGTTCGGATCGGAGACACGGATGGCCTCGGCAACCTGGAGCGCCCATGGTCGATCCTTGGGCCAGAGCGTGCGGGCCGTGATGTGCCGCATGTCGTTGATTGCCTTTCGCCGCGCACTCGAAAGTTCGCTGCGCTTGGCAAGGTGCGATTCGGCCGTGGCGAGGATCAGCAGGCGCTGACGATGTACCTCGCGTGGAGCTTTGTTCGAAATGCGCGGGCCGTGATCCCAGGTGCGATACACGGCTAGACAGCCGTCGCAGTGTCTGAAGCGCGCCCCCGCTTGCAAGAGACGGAAATAAAGCTCGTGCTCCTGGCAACAGGGCTGATCATGGCGCCAGCCTCCGACGCTCTGCAGTGCCTGCTTCTTCCAGAGCGCGCCGCCGGTCTGCGGCAATTGCCAGTGCGCCAGTTTGATCCAAGGGTCATGTGGCTCCGGAATCGGCTCCTCCGTCCAGGCGAGCCGGCCATTCACCATCAGCTCGACGGCGGTCGGACTGTAGACGACGTCGCAATCGGGGTGCTCGCGCAGCAATTCGATTTGCCGGGCGATCTTCCCCGGCCGGAGATAGTCGTCGGCATCGAGATATTGCAGCCACTCGCCGCGGGCTAATTCCATGAGCCGGTTGCGCGCGCCATTCGAGCCCAGGTTCGGGCCTGTCTTCCAGCGGATGCGACCATCATACCGTCGGATGACGTCCAAACTGCCATCCGTGGAGCCGTCGTCAACGACGATGACTTCCATTTCAGGTCCCGTCTGCGCAAGCGCACTCTCGATCGCGTATGCCGCCAGATGCGCGGCGTTGAAACAGGGGATGAGGATCGAAACGAGTGGACTCATCCTATTGTTCCAAAGGCAATGGCTGGATCGGATCGAAGCCGGATGCGATTTCGGGCCGACCGGCGAACCGCTCAGGGTATTGCAGGCGCTCGATCAGCTCGGTGATGTGCCACCCGAGCTCAGCAGAGAGCCGACACGGGCGCTTGTGGCGGATGGCATCGGCCATTTCCGCCGGACCGCGGCAGAAATCCACCGGCTTGTCCGCGCCTACGAGCACCCGCGGCGGCCGGCGCGCCATCGGATATCTGCGCCAGATGTGCCAATCCGGCTCGACGATTCGCAGAACTGATCGCAGGCGATTAATCCGCCGCTCGACGGCCAATGCCAACCGGGAAGGCGGAATCGATCGTACATAGACCGGACAAACGTCGTTTCGCAGGTGCGACACGGTGAGAATTCCACCGTCCCCGATGACGGTCAGAGACTTGTCTTTCGGCGCTACCAGGCCGCAAGTGACGCGGGCGACCACGCCGGCGCTGTACTCGATGCATCCCACGGTGAAATCAGGTGCCATCGAATCAACTGCGATGCCCTTGTCCTGAATTAGACATGCCGCGTACGAGGTCATCTTGACAGCCGGACCGAAGAACGCCGCAAGCCAGGTCAAGATATAGCCGGCATGCTCGTAGGTGCAGCCCACTTCGAATTCATCCTTGGCCGGCCAAGCGACTCCGGTTCCGTTGCGCCACAACCAAGGTGAGAGCTTCGGTGCGATCATTCCGTCGTCGAAGTTCGCATAGACGAGCCGGACTTTGCCAATCGAATTCTCCCGCAACGCCTTCCACACGGTCTGCGCCGTTTCAGCAAGCATGCTGCAAGGCGCGCACGCGAGATAGACGCCCTTCTGCCTTGCCAGATCGACCAGTTCACGCGCCCGAACGGCGTCCATGGCCAGCGGCTTTTCCGAGTAGACGTGCTTGCCGGCCTCGATGCAGCACCTCGTCACCTCGTAATGGCTGCGCGGATTCGTCAGGTTCAAGACCAGATCGACCGCCCCATCCGCCAGCAGTTCGTCGATATCCGCATAGCGGCGGCTCGACCAGTGACTGCAGAACAGGCCGAGCTTTGTCGCGTCGTTGTCGTAAGCGCCGACGAGGTTGAGTTCGGGATAATTGGCAAGGGTCTTGCCGTAGAGCTCGGCAATATACCCGCAGCCGACGATGGCAAGGTTCATGCAGCCTCGCGCGCACGATTAGACAGAGCTCGGGCGGCGCAGTGTTTTTGTACCTTGCAAACGGCCGCAGCGATGTCCTGCATGTCTCGGGCGGAGCCGAGAAACACGCTCTGCGGGATGAAGACGGTTTCTTCGACCGCCTGATCGGCGATAGGGGTTGGCAGCCGCCGAACGTAGTCGGGGCGCTTCCTGGCCAGTTGCTTCATGCCGGGCTGCTCCGACATCGTGAGCGTGAACGCACGGTGAATGGGCGCGCCTTCCGCCTGAACCAGATCGAGGAATTCGTCGGTGCTGCGCTCCCCGCAGTGATCGGGCTTGTAGCGCATCACGAACATGTACATTCCATGCGCGCGAACCCCGGCGCGGAGCGCCAACGGCTCGAGACAGGCGACTTCCCGCATGAGATCGCGTAACAAGTCGAAATTGCGCCGGCGGCGAGCCTGATTGTGCTCGAAGAGTTTGAACCGGTGAAGAAGCAACGCAGCCTGATACTCGGTGGGTCGGCAATTCCAGCCAAGCGTCAAATGCTCCCACCGCTGTTCATTGACGCGCGCGCGACCGGCATTGTGCAATGAATAGACACGCTCGAAGACCTGCTCGTCGTTCGTCGTCAAGGCACCGCCCTCGCCACAGCTCAAATTCTTCGAGGACTGGAAGCTGAACCCGGCCGCATCCCCAAGCGAACCCACCGGGCCGCTCGCCAGGGCCGCGCCATGCGCCTGCGCAGCGTCCTCGACGATCTTCAGGCCGTGCCTGTCGGCAATCGCTCGCAGCGCTATCATATCGGCCGGTTGACCAAAGAGGTGCACCGGCAGGATGGCGCGTGTCTTGCCGGGAATGATCGCTTCCTCGACGCGCACTGGGTCGAGCAGCAACGTGTCGCGATCGACGTCGACGAAGGCGACGCCGAAGCGGCGATCGAGAGGCGCGGTCGCGCTGGCCAGAAACGAATAGTTCGGGACGATGACCTCGCCGCCATAATCGAGGCCGTCATGATCAAGGATCGCGGCGAGCGCCAGCCGCAGCGCGTCAGTGCCATGCGGCAGCAGAACGCCGTGGCGGCAGCCGCAGTAATGCGCCCATTGCTGCGCAAATTCCATTGCGAATGATTGCGGCAAGCCTTCGCTCCCGCTGAAAAACACCTGGCGCAGCCGCGCACGCGCGCCGCCGTACCAGTTCCGAAAACCGAAGTCATCGACCTTCGCCCATGGCCGCAATCGAACGTCGCGCACGGGTTTTCCACCCTCTTTCGCAAGCGCTCCGGTGAGGCGGGAAGCCGGCGGCGGCAGTTTACCCAAGGTGACGCGCGCAATCGGACGCACCAATGGTTTGGCGGCGCCGATCAGCATTGCAACCGCAGGATTCATGAAAGACCCCCATCCATTGTCATTAGAAGCACCATGCAGGGATAGCTACGCCGCGCGGAGTCCGCATTTGGACGCCTGGCAGCGGCCTGACCGTGCTCCCCGCAATGACGCCGGGCTTGATCATCTCTTTTGCATCTGAACGAACAGCCCGAATTCGGCAGGATGTGGCGCCGCCAGTCGATAGAGGCCATCCCACCCGACCCGTCGTGCCAGTCGGTCGAAACTCCGCCAGAGCACGTCGCTGTATGCCGGAGGCGGTGAGGACATCCGCTCGCTTTCGCCCAGCGAAATGGGCAGAGGTTTCCTCCAGCGCCAACCGGTCAGCTTGCGGGCTCCGATGAGGAAGCTCTTTTGCGGGGACTCGTGGGCGACCTGTTCCTTCACCACGGCGACGTCACCAAAGTTTTGCTGCCAAAAGCCCGGACGGAACATGGTGACCAAGTCGGGTGGCGGCGCGGAATCGAACCACAGTTGGTCCGGCACTGTGCAACCGTCGCGGTTGGGGGCGTTAAACAGCAGCCTCCCGCCCGGCTTGAGCATACCCAACAAATCCTTGGTCATCGCGATGGGAGCCGCGACACAACCGATCGTACCGACGTGATAGATGACGTCGTACGGAGCCCCGGCTCTGATCGATGCATCGCCCGCCAATACGAAGTGCCTGCCGAATGCCTGCTCAGCCGCCGCCAGAGCCCGCGGCGACACGTCCACTCCCGTGATCGGACGCCCTTCCAGGATGAAGCACGATGTCAGATGTCCGCACGAGCAACCGATCTCCAACAGGCGCGCCGGCGACGGCTCGCACGCAACCT
>Ga0307509_10005469_pt1 | contig 17658 bp, 17 predicted proteins | sample 10_EM_MG_FD_202245 | JGI IMG/M metagenome (GOLD analysis project Ga0307509, IMG submission 202245) | Populus trichocarpa ectomycorrhiza microbial communities from riparian zone in the Pacific Northwest, United States - 10_EM | ecosystem: Host-associated > Plants > Roots > Unclassified | place...
CGCGGCTTCGAGGTCGGCGATCTTACCGGTGATCTCGGCCGACGCCTTGGTGAGCTGCGCGCCGAGGTCGGTCAGCGCTTGTGCGAGTTCGGTCTGATTCATGGAAATTCTCCAGAGTAGGTAGAGGGCCAGCGCCAGCAGGACGCTGATGACGAGGTGTGAGAGCACGCTGAAATTCTACTTGGCCGGCGCGCTCTGCGCGAGCAGCTCGGTTTTACGCCCGCTGTCGTTGGTGGTTCCAAACCAAAACGCCATCACGACGCCCCACGCCGTGCTGAGTGAGCCCAACATGAGCAAGAGGGCCTGCGAGTCGCTGACCTTGAACAAACCTACCATCATGCCGATGAGCACGCTGAAGTAGCCAATCGTCACCGAGATGGAGAGGATCGCAGGTACCGTGCTGCGCGTGGCCTTCTGCAAATCGCGAGCATCCTTCCTGTCCCCCACGGCCAGCGCTTCCAGGTCCGCGACCTGCTTGAACCCCAGCGCTTGCATCTGCAACGCGAAGTCCTGATCCGCCTTCTTCAGCGCGAGCATCTGATCCGGCGTGGCGCCACTGAGCGCTTGCTTCACCGCGTCCTGCGTCTTCTCGCTCAGCCCGAGCGCACTCGCCGCCGCTTCGACGGCCATGCCGCCAAGGGGGCCGCCTAACGCGGTACCGATCCACGGGGCCACCGTGCCGATGAGACCTTTCCAATCCATCATCGCCATTCTCCGGTTCTGAGTTGCTCTGCGACCCGTTGCGCGCGAGCCGGTGTTTGCTTCGCCCACTTCGAATCGAGCGCTTGGTCGTGAGCCTCTTGCCACCGGCCCGCTTTGAGCGCGGTGAGCATACGGGGGAAGCCGAGCAGGCCGCTGACACCCATCTGAAATGCCATGTTCGCCAAGGCCCCGAGGCGAGCGTCGTCGAGTTTCACGGCCCAAGGCAAGCGCGCCTCGATTCCGGCAATCGCTTCGTCCATGTCGATCGCGAAAGCCCTGTCGATCTGCTCGGCAGTCCAGACAAGCCCCTCGTGAACTTCGGGCCCGGTGTGGCCTACGCCGATGGTCCAGATACCGAGCGTGTCGGCGTAGGCGACGGCGCGCCGGCCCTCTTCGCGCTCGAGCTGCGCGCGCAGCAATTCGATGTTCACGCCGTCTTCCTCCACGATTTGCGCATCCTGCGGCCGAAGTCGGCGATCGATGCAAGGAACGTTTGAATGGCTTCGATCTCGGGCGGCCGCATGTCGCGCGGCGCCTCTGTGGCTTCCTTCAGCCTGTAGTCGTGTGACTCATCGTAGAACGAAACGTTGGTGGTGGCCTTCGGCAGCGCGAGAGCGGCGGGTATCTCGTCGATCTCGATGCTCACGCCGCCAGCCTTCACGAGCCCGTATCGACGGTAGCCGTCGAAGTAGAGGACAGTTTTCGACTGCCCGTCGCCTCTGCGTGTTCCTTGCGGTTTTTCTTCAGCGGTCACGATAACCTGGCCTCGTCAACAACGAAACCAATAGTACGACGACGACCGTCAGCATGTAAATCGGCCACCCCGAGACCACATCGCACAAGCCGGTGTAGAGCGCTGTTTTCGGCGGCGGCTGGTCCATCGGATACACCACGCGGCACGCGGCGATCTGAAATGACTCGAGCGCGCCCCCCGCGCAAATCAGGCTCCCCGCGACGCGCACGCCGATCGGCTTCCACGGGATCAGTGACCACACGATGAGGTAGAGCAGTGTCGCCTCAGGGAACGCGCGCAGCACGTGGTGCCACGCCGTCGCGGCGCGCACCGGGTTCTCGTAGAAGCTGCCGATCAAATCATATGAGGTATGCGTGATCGCGACGATGACGAGCAGCAACGAAGGCAGGCCAAAGGACTTGACCGCGGCCCACACCCTCATGGCTCAGGAGCCTTCCTCACCGTGGCCACCTGCGAGGTTCCCGTCAGGCACCGCCGTGATCGTCAACATCGTGCCGTCGACGATATCCACGCTGATTTGATCGCCTGGTGCGATATTGGAGGACGCACCTGTGGAGCTTTCGCTCACGTTGATGGTCGTGGAGGTGCTGTTCCGAATGATGTTCATGTTTGCTTTCAGGTCAGTAGAGGTATTGGCCGTTGCCCATCAGGGCGGAGTGGCAATCTTTGCTCGGATTGATGCAGTTCGTAACCCACAGTTTAAGGGTCGCCGGGTCCCAGCCGTTGAACCAATCGGCGTGCATTGAGAATCCGCCCGGCCCGGCATAGTTGTCCGAGCTAAGCCGCAGGTAGGTGTCCGTTCCTGACTCCTCAACCACATAGTGCAGGTTCATGCTGATCTCGGGCAACGGCACCGGATGATCAGCTGGACACCCTGTCGGCGCGACAGCGTAGGCCATGTGGCTCTTGTGGTTCGGGCTGTCGAGGTTCACGCCGTCCCAGCACTGCGGGAAGATGACTTCGAAGGACAGCTTCTCGCCACGGTTGCAGCTCGGGATGCGGTTGCGGATCGTGCCGTCACCGCCCTCGCACCAGATACGAACCACGCCAGCCTGCGCAACTTCTGTCGTGAAGCTCGAGGTGCCGGCGATCATGCGCAGGCCGGGCGGGAAGGGCTTGATGTCGGCCATCTTCACGCCGAGGTAGCCGCCCTTGTAGTAGAACAGCGCGCCGTCAGCTTCAGGCACCAACGGCTTGCCGGTGCGGATGTCCACCACGGCCGGGGTCCAGTAGGCGGTGTTGTTCAACGTGCCGCCGAAGCATGTCGACGCCGTGGCGGCAGTGATGTTCGCCGCGGTCGTGTTTGCGCTCGCATCGATGGTGCCAAAGTACAGGTGCAAATGACTCTTGCCCGGCTGGCCTGCGTAGACGATCGGGTCGTCGAAGTTGAAGTGCGAGTATCGGCAAGGCTCACGCATCGCGCCGGTATCTTGATTGGGGTTACCCGTATCCACGCCACTGGCAATGCGTGGCCCTGGCTTGCTCTTTGCCGGACCTTGGATGAAGGCCGCATTGACCACAGGCATCGTCCCGACGACCTGCGTGACGTGAGGTGCTGACACTTGCTTCTGGCACTGCTTCTCGAACCCCGGTGATGGGTCTCCACCGAAGAATCCGCTACTGCAATCGAAGCTGCCTGTGACCGTCTTGGATGCCCAGCCGATGCCATTGCCGAAGCGAACAAGGCCGGTGTAGGCCACGCCGTTGTCGCCCTCGGTGGCGAAGTTCATCCACACGGTATCGGTCACCGCCACAGGCGGTACGGTGCACGCCCCTGCTGGTGCCGTGGTCGGCGACCAAGCGCCTGCCACCCACTTGCCGCCCACCCAAGTGTAGGTCCGCGTCTGCACCCATGTTCCGATCGTCGGCGCTGCGCACTGCACGATCTGCGTCTCGCCGTTCGGGAACGGATTCACCGGCTTCGTGTAGGTGACAGCGAACTTCAGATCCTGCCGACACACGTAGGTTGATCCCGACTTGAGCGCTTCGGCGTTCGTCGGAGCAGCGGCGTAGCACGCTTGCGCGGTCGCGAAGTTCCACCCCACGGCGCCGGTGTTGCCGCGGATGAGTGTCCACGGCGCGCCGGCTGGTAGCGGCGTACTGGTCGTGTCGGCGAAGGCGCTCGAGCAGAACAGGAAGGCGAGAAGCAGGAAACGTGTCATGGTCATCGCCTTGGTAGAGGGATCGTGGACTGGGCCTTGAGGACTGCGACATTTTCGCTGACGCCGTCCATCTTGGTCTTCAGGTCTTTCATGTCGCCGCGGAAGCTCTCGAACGAGGTTTTCTGCACCTCCCGATCGCGCGTCGCATCCGCCTCCAGCCGCTCGATCTTCGCCAAGGTCTGCGCCCGGTCCTCGCGGTACGTGGCGTAGCCGATCGCGACGGTGATCACCAAGCCGCCGATCTGCAACAGGGTGCCCGTCGACACCGTGGGGTCGAAGCGGAAGAACCGGTGGCGCCCATCGCCGACGCGCTTGAGCCCGTCAAGAGGCGCGCGGTCGGTGTCGGTCATGTCGCTCTCTTGCGTCATTGCACGAAGCGCCTCAGGGCGCTGTTGGTTGAGGGCCGAGCCGCCGCAAGCGGGGTCACCCGCACCGGCGCTTTCATGCTCGGGAGATCGCCCGTCGAGGCCTTGCGCAACGCCGCCGCGGCCAGCCCGCGGATCAGGTCGGCATCCACCCGCGTACCCATTGTCGTGCCGAAATGCTCGTAGAAGAAGGCCCGGATCTCGTTCACGATCCGACGCACGAACGGCAGGTCGGGATGCGATTCGACTAAGTGAGCGGCCACTTCGCGTAGGAATACCGTACCGCCTTCGGTGATACGCGCGTCGCGATCGGTGTAAAACTTCTTCACGTGCGCCCACGAGTCTTTCACCTCGTCGGTGCCCTTCAAACCCTTCAGCTCGTTGAGCATCACGTTGTACCGCTCCTGACCGAGCAGGCGCACCATGCCGAAGTGCTCGCCCAGCTCGTGCATGAGCGCCTTCGGAACTTCCTCAGGCGTGAGCTTGCCGTAGTACAGCGTGGCGTGAGGTTCGGTGCCGGGCTTGAAGCCGGGTTCCATCGTCGCAGCCGACCACGGGCGTTCCGGGTGCTCCGCTGCGTACCGCAGGATGCCTTGGTCCTTCAGCCCCTGGATGAGTTTGTCGCCGAACTTCTCGCGCAACATCATGTCCATCGCGCCGGCCGAACCGATCGTCTTGCGAGGCGTGGCAGCCTTGTCCAAAGCGCTCGTATCGCGGACAACAAGTGCAGGGAAAGACTCTTTACCGAGTTCACGCAGAGCGTCAAAACGGTGACCGCCCTCGAGGATGTACGGGCCTTTATCGTCCACGACAACGATCAGGGGGTTGATCTCGCCTGACTCTTCGATCCGAGCAGCAAGACGTTTTGTGCGAGTCTCTTCATCGCGCGAGTAGTAGCTCAGATCGCCTTTATCGGGGAACGCCGAGAAAGGGACTTCGCGCACACCTTTCTGTACCTCATAGTCGTCAAGACTCGATGCGATGGAGCCCGTGTTCGGGATTTCATCGCGCACTCTCAGGCCGCTCACCTCGCTCTTCGCGGGCGCGAAGTCTGTTACCGGTCGGCCCCCCGCTTCGGTCGCCCCGACGCGGTTTTGATCAAGCTCTTGAGCTGCTTCGATGGCTTTGTCGAGGGCGCCACCGTCTTCCGGTACGCCTTCTTGACCGGCTTCTTTCCGTACAGCACCGGGCTGATCGTCAGGTTTGGTGTCAGGGCCACGTTCGCTCTCCTTCAGCACACGCGCACGTACTTCGGCGTCGGTGATGTTGCGGGCCACGATGCCCGGGTCGGCGCCGTCGCGGATGCGTTGCGCCTCGTCCTTCACGAACTGGTCCACCTTGTCGGGGTAGTTGCGCTTCCACAGCTTCCACGCGCTCGGCTCGGTCTTGCCGCTGGGCAGGATGCGCCCGCCGTGCTTCTCGTTGAATGCCTCATAGAGCGCGCGGCCGGTGCCCTGGCCCGCTTCACCCTTGTCGACCTTCACCATGCTGACGTTCGCGTTTTCGCCCAGCTGCTCGGCTTGGCCGCGCTCGAGGTTGTCCTTCAGGTAGCCGACCTTCTCTGCACCGCGGCGCGCTTCAAAGCCGCCCGGCACCTCGTGGATGGTGACGCCATTGGCGCGCGCGGCGTCGCGGGCTACTTGCCCTTGTCGGCCGGCAGGTTCAGCACCGCCGCGTCCGGTTCCGGCCTCTGAAGCGCCGTTGGCCCTGGGTTGCTCGCCTGCGGCGCGAACTGCTGGAGCGGGCTCGGGTTCGGCGCGGCCTTCGCGAACGGGTGTTGGCCCATTGCGTTCACCTTCGCCGACTGGAACGGGTGCAGCGCGGTCACGCCCACCGGGTGCGCCAACGCTGCCGGCATCGCCTTCGCTGCCGCGAGCAGCTTGCTTGCTCTCATTCTCACGGGCTTGTCCTTCCTCGGTGATGCGCGCGATCTCGCGATCGAAGGCGCGCGGGCTGTTGTCGTGCTGACGCGCGGCGGCTTCGACGGCCTTTTCGTCATAGCCAAGCGCCCGCGCGACGTCGCGCGCCCGGCCGGCGTCCTCTTCGCCGAGCTTGTGATCGGTGCGCCACTTCTTGTCGGCTTCGATCAGTTCGGGCGTCAGGTGCGTTGCCTCGCCGACCGGGAGCTTCTCACCGAACGTCAGGTGCTCGGGCGCGATCGGCTCGACTTCCGTCGCTTCACCCACTGGGATGTTGCGCGGCTTCAAGGTCTTGATCGGCGGTTGGCCTTCCGTCACCTCGCCGACCGGAATCTTCCCGACCTTGGCCGGCTTCTCGACCGGGGCGCCCTCGGTTACTTCGCCCACGGGAATCTCCTTGCGCGCCGCTTCCTCGTCCTTTAACCGGAGTTGACGCATCGCCTCTTGTGCGCCGGCCTCCTGCAGCGCTGCGTTCTCGCGCGCCGTGCCCGCGGTTTCCTTCGGGCGGCCGGTGAGCATCGAGTCGGGCAGACCGGGCCGGCCCGGCACGGCCGGGATCTCGCTGCCGGCGCGCTTGCTCGGTGTCTCAGCCTTCTTGTCAGGCACGAACCGCGTGATCGACTTCTCGCCGACGGCCGGCACAAGGCCGGGCTCGTTGCCGCCGCGCGGCGTGCCGCCACCGGCGCCCGGCGTGGTCTGCCAATCGGGTGTGAGGTCGCCGAGCGGGCCGGGCCCGGCCGGCGCTGCGGGCGGCGTACCCGGGCCGGCACCGGGCGACGTGGTGGGTTCGGGCGGCGGTTCTGCGGCGGGCGGCGCGGCCTTCTTCGCCCGCTTGCCGACCATCGCGCGGGTCAGCTTCGGACCGAACGTGTTGTACGCCGCTGCAGCCGGATAACCACCCGCGGCCGCGGCCGCAGTCTTCGCGGTGTCCTTGATCGCACCGTAGACGAGGCTGCGCTCGGCCGTGCCGCTGCTGCCGGGCTCCTTGATCAGTTGCCCGACCTTTGCGAGATCGCCGATCGGGCCGCCCGCGCTACGGGCCATGAATTGCTTGCCCTGCTTCGTCGCGGTGACGCGCGCCATCAGCCCGGCCGGGCTGACTTTGCCGTCGATCGTCTTCGCCACCAGCGGTTCGACCATCTTGCCGTAGGCATACTGGCGCCGGAAGTCGCGCAGTGGTGTCGCATCTGCGGGTTCGACGTGCTTCTCCACGGCGTCCTGGATCACATCCTGGAGATCGTTCAGGCGTCGCCCGAGGTCGTTGCCAGCTTCGGTGCGCGCCCGCGCGCCGATCTCCGAGTTCAGCTCCTTCAGCGCGGTGCCGTTGATGATGCCGTCGTCGCCGGCCTTGCTCTGAAGCTCGTCGATGTAGTTGCCGAGAATGCGCTTGTCGTTGTCGGTGGCGAACTTGTCTGCATCCGTGCGCAGTTTCTCGACGCCTTCGGTCACGGACTCGACCGGCACATCGGTCTTCGCCATGATGTCGCCGATGCCCTGGCCCGAGCGGCGCATGGCCGTGTCGAACACCTCGGGCGTGAGCCGGTCTGCCTTGCCCTCTTCCGGGTTGAGCATGTCGATCAGGTTGCGTGTGAACGCGACCTGGTTGCTCGCCGTCTTCGAGTTCGACAACGGCACGTCCGACGACGCCTGGCCGACGAGCTTGGAGAACTTCGCGCCCTCGATGATCTGGTCCGGTCGCACGTCGATGGGGTGCTTCAGGTCGCCCGCGATCTGCGCGACCTTGGCGAGTTCGGGGTCGATCGGCAGCACCTTGCGCGCGGCCTGCCCGACCGCATTCCCGGCCGCCTCGGCACCAGCGCGCGCAGCCGGCGCAGTGACGCCGCGGCGGATGTCGCCAGCCGCTTGCTTGACCGGCTCGAGCGCGCCCTTCGGGCCCATCGTGCCGTGCAGCGGCGCGGCGGCCACCAGGTTCTCCATCGCCGGTTGCAACGCCTCGGTGTACTGCTGGCCGAGTTCGGTGTCGGGGGTCTGCGCCTGGCGCAAGTCCATCGGGCCGCTCACAGTGCGCTTGAGCGCTCCTGCGATACCTTCGGCGTGCCGGCCCATCGCCTCGTCGAGCGAGATCGGGGTTTTCGACGCCCCGGGCGCGTTGCTTTGCAGCGTGCCGCTCGGCGCCATCATGCCGGTGTTCTCGCCGATGGCCTGGCCCATGCCGGTAACGCCGCCGATGAGTGCGCCGATCACGCCCGTCGCGGTGTTGACGCCCGCCTCGACGGCGCCCTTGATCTGGTCCGTGATGCCGTAGACCGGCTTCGGCGCTGCCGGCGCGGGCGCCACGTAGGGTTTGCCCGCAGCTTCAGCCTCGGTCGGGATCGCGGCCGCACCGGTGCGCGGCGCGGCGGGTGCGTCAGGCACGAACCGGCCTGCGGCCGGCGCGGGTGCCTCAGCGGTGGCGGTGTCGTCAGGTACGAACGGCATCAGTGCCAAGTCCCGGTTTGCCCGTTGATCGTGATCCGATCACCGGGCTTGAGCTTGCCGGCCGCAGCTGCGCTTGCAGCTTCCTGCTCGCTTGCGTAGGCCCCGACGGGCGTTTTCGGCGCGGTGGGTGACCCGGTGATGCCGGCGCCCGGCGCCGGGCCCGCGGCCGGCCCGCTGCCGCGGCCAAGGTTGCGCATCTTGTCGGAGATCCGCGTCGTTGACTCGTGCGCCGCATCGCGGGCGTTCTGCATCTCGGTGCGCATGGTTTCCATGACGGCACGAGCTTGCTTCGGCGGCATGTCGCCGTTGACGAGTTTCTGTGCGTCGGCCTGCGCGCCGCTGTGGAGTTGCGCGACCGAGAGCGTGCCACCCGTGATCAAGCGCTCGTACTCGGTGCCGACCTGCTTGGCGGCGAGGTCGAGCTGCGCGAGGTCGCTGTCGCTGAATTGACGACGCAGCATGTTGATCGGCTTGTTGATGAGCAACGGACTGTCGCTGCCCGCCTTCGTGAGCGCGGCGTCGAAGGTCTTCATGTCCTTCTCGACCTTTGACGAGAACAGGTCGACGGCTTCACTGCGCTTGGTCAAGTCCTTCATCGTCGCGCCGAGTGCGGCGCTTTGTGCACGAGCCGTGCCGATGTCCTGTGGGTCTAGACCCATCTCGCCGGCCATTTCAGGCACGCGGCGCTTCACCGCCTCAATCAGCGCAGCGCCAGTCTTGCTACGGCTGAGGCCGACCTGCCAGTCCTTATCACCCGCGATCACGGCGCGCGACCAGAAGTCAACCGCCTTCGCGCTGGTGTCGGCCGGGGCCGACGCCCCGCCGAGAGCGGTCGAGCCGGTACCAGCGGCACTACTGCCAGCCTTCGGCGTAGCGATCTTCTGCACGCCGAGCGCGACACGCTCTGCGGTCTTTTTCTCCGCGGGACTCAAGTTCGAGTTGTCGATTGCGGTGAGTTTGGCTTGCACGCCCGTTTCAGACTTGCCGGCGACTTGGCGAGCAGCCTCTTCGAAGCTGTCGATACCGTTGTCTTTCTGAAACTTTTGGATCGCCGCGATCTTCTTGCTCGTCGGATCGTTGGCGACATTCGCCAGCGCCTTCGGGTCGCCATGCACCATGCCCCAAGCCTGCTCGAACGAGGTCGGGCCGCTCGCGAGCGCCTCCTTCACCGCGTCGGCCATCTGCGGCTGCTTGAGCCAGTTGTCGACCACGCCGAGCCGGCCCATGCGGTCCATCAGCTCGCTCATCTGGAGCGGCTTCGCGAGCTGATCGTTCGGGTCGGTGCCGCGGCCCTGCGTGACGGGCGTGGTCACGTCCAGCACCGGCATAAGCAGGTTCGGGTCGGTGCCCGGCGTGAGCGTGCCGCTGCCGGCCGGCGCGTTCTGCCCTGGCTGCGGGCCCGCGCCCATCTGAGCGGCGCCAGCCGGCGACGGCTGCATGCCCTGCTGCGGGGGGCCTGCGGGTGCTGGCGCCGTGCTCTGGTTGAGCATGTCCATCAACCCCTTCAGCGGCGCCACGGGTGCCTGCTGGCCTGGCTGCATGCCTTGCGACGGGGCGGGCACCAACGCGTAGAGATCTTTGTTGATGATCGTCGAGCCGTCGGGCGCGGTGGCGCCCAAACCCTGCTTGATCTGCGGCCCGAGCAGCGTGCCGGCCGCGCGTACGGCCATGCTCATGTTCTTGCTCTGCACGCCGGCCGTTGCGTCGTTGATCGCGTTACCCACGGTGCCGTTCGCGTAGTCGCTCAGGTCGTGCCCGGTCGTCGCCTTGATGAAGTCGCGCAAGTCCTGCCCGCGCAACGTGCTCGGGTCGGCCTGGCCTGCTTCGGCCTTCGAGGCGAAGTCGCGCCACTTTTGCTGCGTTGCGTCGACCACCGGCTGATACCGCTTGGCAAGCAGGCCCTGCCGCACCTTGAACTGCTGACCCACGGCTTCGTAGAGGGGTTTCGCTTCCGAGTCGGGGATTGGTTGGTCGCCGTACTTGGCGTGCAGCGCGCCGAGCTGGTACTTCGCGTCCTCGAGACTGGCATTCGCGCCCGAGAGCGCGCGGTCCTCATCGGCGTTCGCTTGCTGCTTGTCCTGCAACGTGTTCTGGCGCGTGAGTTGCTCCGTGCGCTGCTGATCCGCTGCGGTCTGCCGTGCGTTCTCGAATTCGCGCTGTTTGCGCGCGTCTTCCTGCGCGGTGGCACGCAGGCCCATGTCGAACCCGGCTTGAAGACCGGTTGCTGCCGAACCGCCTACGCTCATCTTGTGTCCTTAGCTGAAGACGTTTCCGGCGAGCGCGCCGACGACCCCGCCGATCACCGTGCCCCACGGGCCGAAAGTGCTGCCGTACATTGCGCCCGCGGTCGCGCCCAGCTGCTGATTGCCTTGCTGCTCTTGGGCTTTTGCCATCTTGTTCTTGTTGTCGCGCTCGGTCTGGATCGCCGCGGCCTGCCCGAGTTCGCTCAAGGCGCCTTGGCTCTCATCCTGGCCGAAGGCGACGAGCGACGGCGAACGCCCCCGCGAACCGTAGCTCGCGAGGTTTGGCCCAATGCCGAATGACCCTGCCATCGTCAGACTCCTTGAGGTGCAGGCGAACCGAGGATGCCCTGCTGCCGCTGCACAGTGAGGTCGCGCGCCGTGTTCTGCGCCTGGACGCTCGCCAGCGACTCGGTGAGCCCTGAGGACTTCGCTTGCGCCGCCTGCTCATCCGGCGAGAGCTGCACGCCGAGCCCTTGGAGTTTGCGCTGCGTCGCGCCCTGCTGCGCCGTGAACGCCTGTTCGACGCCCGTCTTCGCATCGCTCACCGCGTTCGTCACCGTGTTGGGGTCGGTGGCGTACTGGATGAGCTTGTTTTCGATGGGTATGAAGGTGTTCGTGTAGGTGCTCCATTGCTGCCGAGTAGCCGACGCAAACAAGTCCGAAGCCGTAGGCCCTTTCGGACCTTCGTCCTTGTTCAACTTGCCGTGGAGAAACCCCTCGCCCAAGGCGTCCGGGTTCCACCACAGGTTGCTGCTCCCGCCGAGTGAGTCCGCCATCTCAAACCCCCGCCTGCGGCGTGCCGTACATGCCGCTGCTGTAGTCCATCGGCGTGCTCGAGTTCACCCCCGACTTACCCATCGAGCCGAAGCCGCCCATGCCTTGCTGAATGCCGAAGCCTGCGACCTGCCCTGCGATCTGCGCGTCACCCTGGCGGGCCATCGCTGACACCTGAGCATCCGTCGCGGCCTGCGAGGCGCTCTGCCGGGCCTGTTGGGATAGTGCGCTACCTACCGACGCCTTTTCGCCGCGGCCGAGCGCGGTCAGCGCTCCGAGGCCCTGCGTGTAGGCGTCGTCGATTGATTGCTCGCTCATCATGTGACCGAGCCCGGTCGATGCCGCAGCGTCGGTACCCATCCCAGTGATCGCGAGGTTCGCGCGCGACGAGCCCGGCGCGGCGCCCGAGTCGGAGAGACCTTTCTCGAGCTGCTCACCGGACTTCTGGAACGCCATCGCCGTGTCGGTCGAGGCTTTGCCTGTGGCAAGTGCGCGCGCGGAAGATCCGGCTTTGCCCTCATCCTCGATCGTGCTGGCGAGCTTCTGCTGCAGCGGGAGCCACCGCTGCCGGTAGTCCTTCATCTGAGCGACCGCGTGCTCAGCTTGCGCCCGCTCTTGCGGCGTCTCGGAGACCTGGCCCGATTTGCTACCCATGTACGGCTCTCTCGAATTCGGTGCACCGCACCGTCCACTCAGGATGCAGCACCTTGCTCATACCAGGTCGAAGGGTGCGGAAAACAAGTCTCGATGCACCCAACTCCTTGGCGATGGCGTCAAGGTGCGCGTCGTTGCGCTGGATGGCACCTGGACCGCCCCACGAGGCTGCAAGCCTCACGAAGAGTTCGAGTTCGCCGGTTCCATAACGATCGGGCTGCAAACTCACCACGAGCACCCCGTCGCTTGAAATCAAGCACAGCGCCGAGCCTTCTCGGCAACAGCGGCGCAGATCATCGCCGGCATTATCACGCGGATCGACACCCTCTACCAGCGGGCCGATGCGGTGCCATTCGGCATCGATATCGGCCAGCAGGAACGGGGTGCCCGAGATCACGTCGTCGGGTTCAGTTCGGCGTTCAACTCGGCGAGCTTCGCGCGGTAGGTCTCGAGCCGGCGCGCACAGGCCAGAATCTGAGCCTTCGCGTTCGCGGCCTGTCCGGCGAGCGCTTGATCGACCTGAGCGTCACCGCTTGTCTTCGCCGTGGCGTCGATCTGCATCTGAGCCTGGAATGTTTGCAGGTCGTCGGCCTGAATCATGTTGTTCAGCATGTTGATTTTTTCGCGAAGATTTTCGGTGCTCACTGAGTTTCTCCTATGCGTTTGCTACTGTGGTGACGGTTCCTGACGAACCACGATACTTAAGGGCGCCAGATTCAACCCAAAGCTGACCCATACCTGCGGGACTTGTCGTTGGGGCAGTACCGTTGCCGATGGCAAAAACGCCGGATGCTGACGTACCGAAAGAAGCTGCGTTGAACCCCATATTCTTGCTCGAATTGATGCGCAGTCTCTCAGCCACGGTGCCTGCTGTGTCCCCCACGAAAATTTGAAATAGGCCCGGGACAACGCCAGCAGATACGGCAGCATCAACCGAAAAAACAACGTTGGCGGCCTGTGTGTAGTTCGTGCCGTCGTACCCGAACGCTAGTACACCCCCGATCGTATCCCCCGACGCCGTAGTAGTCGGCGAAGCAGCCGAACCATTCGACTTCAGGAACGCAAAGTTAGCACTGCCCGTTGCGGTGGTGGCGCTCTTGCGCATCGCGACCACGACACCTGCTGCTTGATCGGTACTAAACAACGCCGTGCGCAGTGTGATACCTGCCGGCAACGTCGGATCACCGACTAGAAGTCTTTGACTCGAGTCAAACTCTCCCGCGTACGTCGAGTTTGTTGAGAACCCGAGAGTATTCGCGGCCGGCAAATACATCCCGTTCGTTGGCACCGTGCTGCCATCCGGGATGAAGCGGTTCGCAGTGAACGGTCCAACGAGCGCAGCCGCCCACGTGGCATCACCGCGCCAGAGAGTCGCGCTCGTCGCGCTCGTGCCGCTATTCAGGTTCGTCACGGGCAGGTTGCCTGTGACGTCCGCGGTCAGTGACACGGCGCCGAAGGTCGGCGCCCCGGCTGCGTTGCCGTGGAGCAAGGTCGTCGTCGTGCCCAGCGAGGCGAGAACGGTCGGCACCACACCCACACCCCCGCCGAGCACGATTGCGTTCGCTGTGAGGGCGCCTGACGAGGCCAGCGTGCCTGCAGCGGTGTAGGCGAGCACGCCGCCGCTCGTGCCGCTGGCGAGGCCCGTACCGCCGTTGGCGACGGGCAGGATGCCGCTGATCGCAGCGGTGAGTGACACTTTGCCCCACGCCGGCGCCACACCCACACCGCCCGACAAGAGCGCGTTGCCCGTCGCCACGTCGGCGAGGTTCGCATAGACGTTCGCCGAGCTGGCGTAGAGCAGGTCGCCCGCTACGGCGCTGTTCGGGTAGGTCGTGGCCGACCATGCGGGCGCCGCGAGCAAGCCGCCAGAGCGCAAGTAGCTGCCTGCAGCCACGTCGGCCAGTCGAGCCAGCGTCGAGACGCTGTTCGCGTAGAGCAGGTCGCCAATGGAGAAGGTCGACGGCAGGATGCTCGCCAAAGGTGTTCCGGGCCTTACATCCCGGCGCCCGAAGGTACGCGCGGCGAGTATTGCCTGTGCTTCCGCTACCTCGGGCGGGCGGTAGGGGTTCGTGTGCGGCACGAGATCACTGGATTCGGTTCACGAACCCGCTGATGTTGATCGCGCTCGCGGTGTCTGAGAACGCCTTCACGAGCAGGCCACCGTTCAGGTTCTGCCCCGTCGCGATCGGGATCGGTGCCGAGTTCGCCGGAATGCTGTAGACGTGCACCATGTGATCGCCCGGGTTGGTGACGCCACCCCACTCGAGCGTGAGCGTCGCTACGGCGCCTGTGACGTTCGACGCCCACAGGTACAGCTCGTCGAATGCGATCGCGCCGGCGACTGCCGTGTGGATCGCCGTGCCTGGCGTTGCCGTGGCCGCGACGGGGATCTCGCGCCCGCTGGTGCTGCCCGAGAGAAGGAGGCGGGTGAAGGTCGTCATGGTTCATGCTCCGAAAATCTGTGTTGCTAGGATACGGTCTGCATTGTCACCCGCCAGCGCCGTATATTCCGCCGCGGTCAAGTGGTAATACTCGCTCGTCGTGCCGCCTTGCAGGCCCCCAAGATTGTTGTGTACTGCGACGACCGAAGGGTTGAACCCCTTGTCGAACGCCTGGTCGATCTCCGTAGTTGTCGCGTCACCCTGCTTGAAGACGAAGCGACCGAGTAGCAACGATACGGAAGCGGCGCTTGGGGGCCGAAACGAAGGCGGTGGCTCAACAGCGGCGAGTGCAGCGGTGTTGTACTGAGCCTGCCCGTACTGGAAGACAACCGTATTCGTCTCGAAGGTCAGGTAGAACCACAGGTTCGAGAACTTGTTAGCCCCCATCGCCACAAGGCCGGTGGTGATGTCGTTGTAGTTGAGGTTGTCCCACTGCGTCAGGCCTAAGCCGAACACCCATGTCGTACCGTTGTAGTACACCGAGAGCATCGTGTCGGTGCCACTCGTATCGATGGCCGCCGCGGGAAAGTCGTTCAAACGTGACCACGTTTTGCCCGCGGTCATTGTGAATTTGCGCGTACCGGTCTCACCGATCGCCAAGCCGCCCACAGTATTGTCACGGTTCGTTCCTGCGAACGAGTCGAACCGCTGGATGATGTTGGTGATCGGATCGCCGACCAAGAACGGGTTGTTGAACACGAACACGTTCCCGCTGACGTTGCCGGCGCTGCCGAGCGCGATCTCGGTGTCGTTGTCCCAATTCTCCGTCGAGCGCAGCACGACCGCCGGGGTGCCTGAGTTGTACGTGAGGCCCACGAAGTGCAGCACCGTATCGGCAGGGATGGCGAGCACCGTCGCCGAGAAGTTGACGAACACCAGCGACGACACGTCGTCGTTGGCGATGCGCAAGATCGCCGTACCCGCGGCCACGCTGACGTTGCCGCTACCTGCGCTGCTGATCGTGCCGCCCGTGATGAGCCCGGGCGAGTTCATCACGTTGTTGAAGTCTTGCTGCGTCCGGTACGTCGCGCCTTGCAGTGCGTTGACCGTCACTTCCTCGTCGGCGATCGGCTGATGACGGAGTCGGGCCGTACGGGGCGCGAATGACTGCGCCGCGAGCACCGCCCCGGCATCGGCTACATCACGCGTTTGCGTGAGCGGCACGTGCGGCTGGAAAGCGCGTACGGCGAGTTGCGCGGCCACGTCCGCTACATCACGCGTTTGCGCGAGAGGTACGTGAGGCATGAAGGCGCGCACCGCGATTTGATTCGTCGTGCCTTCGACCGGCTCGGGCGGCGCTGCCGGAGCGTGCGGCTGGAAGATGCGCATCGCGATCTGCATCTGATCGCCATCAGGTGCGATGCTGGCCACCACATCCTCGAGCGCCGTGAGTGCAGCTTGCAGGGCGATGATCTGCTGCCGCAGCACGTTGAACTGCGTGCTGCCGGTGGTCGACGACTGGTTGACCGTGCTCTCGACGACTCCGAGCGAGCCCTCGATCGCCTCGATCCGCTGGCGGATGTTGCTGATCGCGCTGCTGAGTGAGCGGACGTCGTTGTTGCGGATGTCCGAGATCGATGGCTTGCCGGTGACGCTCATCAGCCCAGCTCCGTCACGTCTTCCGCAGCCTGGAGCACGCGCACGGTATCTGTGCCGATCAACTCCATCTCGAACGTGTTGTACGGCTCGCCGTCAGGCGGCTCGCTCAGCGTGAATTCGGTGTCCTCGGTGATCACGAAGGTGTCGAGCAGCACCCCATCGCCATAGAAGAGTGCGAGCAGGTTGCCGGTGGCGTCAGCCCCGCGGCGTACTTGGGCGATCGTGTTCCATCCAGGATAGTTGAGCAGATACAGCTTCGAGCGCCACCGGTACGTCATCAGCACCTGCGTGTTGCCCTCGAACTCGTAGATCGTGCGGCCATCGACGTAGGCCGGCAGCTCGGGCGGGATTGGCAACTCAGCATCATCCGGCTCGTTGTCGTAGTCGAGCACCAAATACATCTTGTCCTCGACCGGATCGACGTAGGCCGCAGTCGCGTGGAACGCCATCTCGACCACGCCGAAGCCATCCGAGCGCAAGTCGACGGCATAGCACCCGCGCGATGAGCCCGACTCCCAAAACATGAAGTAGATATCGTTGTGCGCGACGCTGAAGATGCTCGTCGGGTCGAGGGCCTGCCACTGCCGGCGCGTGAACACGCCTTGTGTGAGGTTGCGCACCTGACCGATGCCGGCGCACACCATCAACCCATCCGGCCCGCTGAAGACCACCCCCATACCCGTGATGTAGGCGAAACTCAGCTTGCTCGAGGCCGCGTGCGGCACCTCGAACTTGCTCATGCTGTAGGCCGCAGGGTCGTTGCCGCTGGCCACGTAGAGGAAGCTCTGCGTGCCGATCACCACCGTTGTGTCGATGTTGCCGAGCCCAACGATCTTGGTGTCGGTGTTGAGTCGGTACTCGACCGGCCACGCGTGCGGGTGGTTTTGCGCGCTGAAGCAGAGTTGGTTTTTACTGAACCCCACCATCACGCCGTTCGGCAGCGCGAGGATACCCTCGAGGTCGCTCGGTGGGAGCGCCCACAGATCTGATGCCAGCACCTCACCGAGTTCGGTGTCGGTGAGCACGTCCACGTAGTCGGCCTGCGCGAGCGGCACCTCAGCGACGAAACGGAAGGCGGTGCCTGTGCTGCCGGTGGCCGCGCGGTAGATGCGCTTGGTCGTGATGAAGTAGTCGCTGCTCGTTCCACTCGGTGTGCTCGTCGGCGTGGTCACTGTCACGCTCACGCCATCCGGCCGCAGGATCGTGCTGCTCGGCAGGCTCGGTGCGCTCTCTTCGCCCAAGTCGTTCACGAACGTGTAGACGTAGCTCGTCGCGATGTTCGTGATGACCGTGCCGTTTGAGCCCGAGGCCTGCACGAGAATGTTGTCGTACCCGACCGTCTCGAGGTCGTCACCTTTCGCGTTGATCGGCCCGAAGAGGCCGCCCACCGTGAATACGTTCGTCGTCGTCACGGTCGCCAGCTGTGCGCTACCGAGGTACAGCGTTGCGGTCACGGTCTGCGTGCCGTCCGCGTTGCTGATCATCTGCGCGGTGACCGTGTACCACGAGCCGAAGTGCCACGAGCCACCTGGCCCTGAGATACTGGCAAGCGTCGAGCCGTAGCCGTCGTTGAGCGCCGCGCCGCTGCTGATGCGCAGAAGGGGTG
>Ga0307509_10005470_pt1 | contig 17657 bp, 15 predicted proteins | sample 10_EM_MG_FD_202245 | JGI IMG/M metagenome (GOLD analysis project Ga0307509, IMG submission 202245) | Populus trichocarpa ectomycorrhiza microbial communities from riparian zone in the Pacific Northwest, United States - 10_EM | ecosystem: Host-associated > Plants > Roots > Unclassified | place...
CCAATCATAACATAACGATGACACGCAAGTGCGAGTCATGTGAGAACTATGAGTCAACTGACTGCATAGCGTGAAACATAAACATATATGACTCACGATCGTGAGTCATAGAAACATAAACATACCTGATGACTAATAACTATTAGTCATGTGAAATCTGCCTTGCTTAGTCACGATTTGTGACACAGACCGTGGAAATTGGCCTACGGGGCCCGCGGGGAGGTACAGGTAGACTGTGGATGACAAGGATAATGGCCAACGTCGACCGTGTTTGTCAGGTGCGGAGGGTGGTGTTAGGGTAGGGATTTTGTGGGCCTCCTGATGCTTCCCCGAGTCCGCCTCCAGAATCTTGGGGGATATCGGAAAGTGGTAAGTTATCTGGTTATTGTTGTTTTTACTAATGTTTAGGGACTGGATCGGGCCTTATTGTGACTCGCTTGGGGTGCAGTTGGCTGCAAGGAGATAGGGTCGGGTGGTCTGGTTTTGAGACGGTTAAATAGTTTACTTGTGGTCCTGTATCGTGGGTTATAGGTGGTTTGTGACAGGGCCACATGGTCGGTGCAGGCCTGATGATCCGGGCAAACGCTTTATTGTAGCAAGAGACCCGAAGGTTAGAGTAGAACTTTAATCGAAAAAAGTTTTTAAAAAAAAATAAAAATAAAAATAAAAATAAAAATGTTTTCGGACACACCAAAGTGGCTCACCCGCAAAAAAATGGTAAAAACTGGTGAGGTCACAAAGTGGTGTGTGCGAAAACAATCCCCATGGCACTTGTACCTTCAAGCAGTTGTCACATTTGTTGGCGAGAGGGGGCTCGAGCGCTTCGTGACTCTGCTCCCAATGAGCCGCATGAATCTTCTGCAACTGATCTCCTTGGCCGCTGAGATACTGTATTAGACAAAATGAGGGGGGGACTACGAACGCCAAGCACTAACTTACTCTATAAGGAAAGTTTTATTTGAAGCCATTGGGATCACTGGGGCGTGAGAGAAAGTTATGCTTTTCAGGCAATTTGCGCTTGGCGTTCGTTGTCCCCTTCGTTCGTTGTCCCCTCATCTTGTCTACAGCCCAGTTTGAAATGTTGAACACCACACCCATTCGGGTAATCGTGATATGATATTTGGGATGGAGGATCCCCTTTGTTAAATGGGTTTTCAGGCCATACTTGTACCTCAGGGTGCATACCATGGATTTTCCTGTAGCTAGCTACAAATAAACCGTGGACTTAACAAAAAAAAACCGGTATTATTAGGGTTAGGGTCCATTAATACTCGCGGCGAGAATAAGTCCTGAGACAGCGGGCAACCACAATTCCCCACCACCATGTTCAACAATCACAATACCGATACGGTACTCAAGTACCGGTACCACAACTCAAGTTAATGCCACAGTCAAAATCAAAGGTCTTACCAAAATCAAAGGTCTTACCAAATCCCATACTCCTAGAGAGAGAGGGGGGACACAAATATACAAGCCCTACCGTAGTGCTAATAGTCGAGTAAACCTTTTCAATACCGGTATCATACCATGCACTTTGCAACAAACATTTTGGACACCGTCAGCCAGGAAATGTACCATCGAAAAAGTGAAACCTTTTAAAAGAATTACTTCACCTTTGGCCCATCATAAAATGGCAAAAGAAAAAAATTCAAAAAGTAAACTGAAAAAGGGGGAAAATAACCCTAATTGATTGCTAGATCTCTAATTTTTCTTATGGTTAGATAAAATATCTGTGGGCTGGTCTGACCTTACTTAAATGTGAGGTGTCTTGGGTCTTCGAAGGTTAACTAAACTGATGCCGGTTCAGCGGAAGGGGACGCCATTGGGAGCCGGGGCAATTGCCTAACGATAATTGTTCAGTCCAGGCTTACTTGGACTTCCCAGGGTGCGGGTCCGCGCCTGCTTAGAAGTACTGTACCCACACTTCTGATGATCTAGTGCTTCGGCATGGATCTTTTTGTCCTAGGTTGGATATTTCGATATGTAGCATGCTACGGTATCGTGCGGCCTATTGCAGAATGTGTGCTGGAAAGAGGGGGTAGTGAGGAACGTATCTCTGGGGAGTGTGCTGGCTTAGGCAGTGGATCTGGAATTTAGCAGGGAGAGTAGAGTCGCCACGGGTGGTACGATATGTTGCTTCGGCAGGTATGTCGGGAGCCTGGGGACGCGGAAAGGGTAGGTTGAGTACTGGGACCAAGGTCATACTCAAATATACACCGTCTGTGTGCCCGTCTCCCGACATGTCATACCTCCAGAAGCGACATACCGGTACTACCCGTCACGACTATATTCTGTAGGGAGGGTCTGAGACTTGCTGGCATTGAATAGGTTTTCTCCGAGATGACAGCTGTGATACAAGGATGAATTCACAGGACGATCCGACCCGCAAGTTACACAAACTACAACATCTTGTATCACATAGTTAGTACCTCCTTGCCTTATGGTCCCCATCCACCCTCCGCTAATTGCTAATTGCCAATCGTCAAACCTCAGCGGCTGTCATCTCTCTCCCACATTACCGTACATTTATTGAAAATGGAAGGGAGAAGCTTACGCTTACGAAGGGGGTAAGTTAAGCTACATGAACAAGCCCCCCACCATCGTACAGTACCGGGATGATTACGCATACGGTGCTCGAGTACTCGAGTAAAGGGAGTGTGGTCCCGCTCGCATGTCCGAGATGCCTAGGATTTGTTGGATTCGAAGTATTCTCCGAATGTGATGGTTACTGCGGGGTAGGCTCGGGGGGGATTTAGGCTCCTCGGGGAGTAGTGTGAGATAAAATGCTCTCTCAACCTCCCCCTGACCCACTCACAACCAAGGACGAATATGACGACAATTATCCCCCTTTCAAACTTCACCTTCCTAAACTACACCACACCCACGCCCCTGCTCCCAACCTCCCTCCCCTTCACCCTATCCACAGAGCCGGTAACAGACCTCTGGCGCAAACCCCCAAACCTCATCGCTTCCAACCAACCAACCCTCTATACCCCGCTGCACCTATCAATTTTCGTCAGCGCAACAGCAAGCTTCTGAGCGGACTGGAAAACATTGTACGACCAGGCCGGCCTGATCCTGCTCTTCCCACACTCCTCCTCAGAGGCTTCGACCAAGCCTCCCCTTGAATTGCCGGACGACCACCCGCCGGCGTGGATCAAGTCCGGCATCGAATTTGTCAACGGTATCCCGAACCGCGGAACGGTTTCTGCGCCGTTCAATTCGTGGGCAGATTAGTCACTCGTGCCGAGTTTTGATGCTGGGGTTTCTATCACTTTTGAGAGGGAGGGAGCGGTAGATGGGGGGCAATTGGGGAGTGGTTTGCAGATATTTTTGGTCGAGGGGGCGGGGGAGGGGGAGGAGAAGAGGAAGACTATGGTTAGGGAGGTTACCTGGGTTTTTGAAGAGGAGCTTGTGAAGTGGGACCCTATGGTTTGGGTTGGGGTTTATTTGGCGAAGCCAACCAGGGATGGGGAGGGGAGTGGGCAGGGGGGAAGGTTAGAGGTGGAGTTTGAAAAGGTGGAGGTTGTTGTTCGGAAGTAGTTTCGTTGTTGGTTGTTAGGGGGAGAGATTGTTAGAGACTGGTTACGTTGGAAGGGTGGATGGATGGATGGATGAATGGTGGGTGGTTGTAAACTGGCGTCGGGGGTATGCCGGTTCCGGAGGTATGTCGGGAACTCAGATACGCAAGGGAAGTATACTTCGGTACTCAGTAGAGACTCGAATACTCAAAGGACGTCAAATGTTAATTATAGTTCCTGCCGCACACTGTATCTTTCTTCCCGACATACCTCCAGAACCGACACACCTCCCGACGCGAGTTTAATTGGGTTTTGTTAGGCACAGGTCTACTGTCAATAATTTCGGAGCGATTTCCAGTGACCTAAGCTTCGAATTACTTCGGTTTGTTGGGATTTCACTCGAGGCCTCGGTTTGCCTTCTGTACCTGTCTACCCTGGGGGAGGTGAAGAGTATGATACTTTTCTGTACAGTGCTTTATTTAAACCAAGGAATTAGTACTCAGGTTCCAGGTACGTGTTATATATCGTTGCCAGAAGCACTGCAGAGGGATGAGAAGTTCTTTATATCAGGAAACCCCAGGAGCAGAGTTTAGAGTCGCAAGATGCAGCTCCAGAGCTGGGTATGATGGCGGGAGTTCCTTATGCTTCAGGAGTGCTGGGGGCCATCTCATTTTTTCCGGAGTTCTGGGGATTTGGGGGAAAGGTTCTCTAGATATGTCTTTCTTTCGATAGACGGGAGCGTGCAGAGGAACGGAGGCAATCGGGGAGGGGCAGAGATATTTGCCACGATCCATGGGGGATCAGGATGCCTTTGCCACGTTTTATGTATATTCCCGTCTGCTCAGTTAGTTTTGAGTGTTAAACAGGATAAGGGAGTTTATGACTAGCTTTTCTACCTCCACTCCAAGTTCCGATTTGGTCCGCCCCTGTCCCGTGTGTGATAACAGATACTCAACGCATTGGAGTGAAATATTTGAATGCATAGTACCACCCTATGGTGTTTTCTCAATTGCTATGGGGGAATGGGAATTGAATTAGATAAGGAGTTGAGGTCGAAAATAGCAGAATAGCCTCTCCCTATTTCCCCTATACATTCTGACTAGTGAAGCTGATAATGTAGGAGGAAATAGAATTCAACAGCGCCTAGGGATCTCCAGCGAGTGACTATTTGTGATTTCAATAAATCACCGCTCCCGTTTGAATACAGTCTGGGTCTCTGTCCAGTCCTAAGTAATATCTTGTCTGGGGTTCGTCAGGTTGCTTGTTTCTTCCTGATTGAGTTGATTTGAATCAAGCGGCTAGGCCAGAAGGCTTCTGGGGCTGAGATTGCGTAGGTTTTCTAAGCTCCTCTCGAAGTTCAAGTATGTTTAGAATGACGGGGATCCCGATGTGGCCCACGTGAATGGAAATATGAAGGCTCATGAACGGTGGGTAGGAGATAACCGGCAGGATGCAGGTGCACTTGTTGGAAATATCGCACCGCACACACAAGAAGAGATTCGTATTGCTATTGAGTATATAGGAATGCAAGAAGAGAGATTAGAAAGGAGAAGAACTAAGGTAACAGACAGGAAGCAAACAATGCTGGATAGCCTCGGTAAAGGTAGCATAGAAAAGGTACTACCAGTTTTGTGATCACTACGTAGTCACTTTTCCAACAGTACTTGAGTATCCGGCAAATGAGGGAGAGAAGGGGGTTCCCTGCGATAGGGCTCCCAAGAATGAGTACAATGCTTAACAGTCGGTGTACTTGAAATCACACCCTATCACTCGAGCCTCTGTACAGTTCCAGCCTGTTGGTGCCCGAGATCTTCCTGCGAGGGAAACTTCAAAAGCTATGATACAGTATTTGAAGTCTGATTTTTCCGACGTCAGACCGTGGCCAAAATAGTGGGCTTGCCTTAAACATGCTAATGGCCTGGCAATTTGCACTGCATTCACCCATCTTAAAAAGGGAAAAGAGCCCTGTTCTAATGCTGAAGCTAGGCATGAAGAAGTCTGAGGGGAACAGAATTGGGTAAGAGAGGTAGTATATCCACAGTAGTTCCCTCGGATATCTTCGCTTTAATCCACCAGCTATCCTGCAGCACACATGGCCTTTCGAGACTTCCTCACTCTTTAGTTGTCTACTAAACCCGGACCGAAACCCAGCAACACCAAACGACGAGATCGCATATGTACTCATACCCAGGGACCTATCCCCGACGGCATGTCTTGGATAGCGAGGAATTAAACTTCAAGCTACCAATGGAACTCCCAGCTGGTGACGCTATTTTCACTCGGGCTTGGTTTTAATCGTGGGCGGAAGATGCACATGTCCTGCTCGCCCGTGACTATTTAGCAGGGGAGCTCACTCGGCGGGAGGAAGTTTTTGGATACATTGAGGGGGGATTCTGGTGGCAGATATTGGGAACGGATGTTCTGCTCCGGCGGACCGGCAGAGCATACTGCTGAAGTGATGTTTCCGAATCTCGGGATGGTTGTCGAGAGTATTACTGCTAGGAAGGAGTATCTGCTTGAGTTGCCCGGGGGGAATTGTGGGCCTACGGCTGGTAGGGTTGGATGGCTACATGGACCGGCGCTGACACAAGCAGAGGTGGCGGTGGATAATTTGGTAGCACACCTGCGCTGGAGTATGGGGGTGCACTGGCGCCAACGGGACTACTAGGACGATAGGGATGGGGTGGACAGGGCAGAAGATTGTTACTATTACGGCAGTGCCCGGAGGAACATTTGATGCTACGAGTACGATTAGGCTTACTGCGGATGCGGGCGCTTCCTCACCACCGCCGCTGCGTAAGGGGGGAGATAGTGGAAAGCCCGCAAATAGACGTTATTTTTTCCTTATTTCACTTCTTTCGCAGGATTTCTGTTATAGGTTGGAATTTAGGCTAGTCTATCGCAGAGAATTTGATACGGTAGGTGTCATATTCGTGCACATTCACTTTTTCGTTGGCGATTGGGAAAGAAGACTAAGCTTCATCTATCATGTGATCGTATTTTCGGATACAGGGTATCACACATTCGAACATACTGTACTGCGCAACCTAGACTGACTTACAATAGTGGAGAAAACCGGTAAAGATAAAAGGAAAAAGGAAAAACTAAAGACTAGCTCATGTCGACGTCCATCTCCTCAGCGTCATCAACTTCCGCCCCGACAAACACGAGTCTAGTACCCTCCCCGGCCACCTGCCAAACATCTAACGCGGAATACTCGTCGATCACGTCGGCCAACTGATCGTCCGTGAAACCCTTCGCTAGAACCCTTTCCCGGACGTTCCTCATATTCAATTCGCCACTACCGTCACTAGCGCCAAAAGCTAGGGTTCGGATGATGTTGTAGATCTTCGAGGAAACGGTATTGTCCTCATCCCAGTCGCTCTTCTCCTGCAGCGAGGCTTTGGACACTTCAATGAGTCTGAGCGCCTCATCAGCGTCCTCGATCACGACTGTGTCGGCGAAGCGTAGACGGGCGAGAGCCTGGGAGAGACGGATGATGCCGAGGAGAGTGCGGGGCGATGCGTGGGTGAAGGACTTGTTGTCCTTTTCCGCCTTTTTTGCGGCTTTGCGCATGTTAACGTACGCGCCGACCATGTAGTCTGCTACATCCTTAGGGATGATGGGTCGTTTGGTTCTGGCCTGGGCAATGTAGATGCGCATTTCTTGCGGGGTCAAGGGCTCGAAGTCCATTTCTGGATGGCGATTCTCCATGTGCACGAATGTGACGTGGCGGCCGAGTTCTTCGTCGCCTTCGCGGGTGGGGGTGTCTAGAATTAGGAAGAGGATGTCGAAGCGGGAGAGGAGGGCGGCAGGGAGGTTGATGTTTTCCACGGGGGAGATCTTGGGGTTGTAACGGCCGTAGAGAGGATTCGCTGCCGCAAGGATGGAAGTACGTGCGTTTAGAGATGTGGTGATACCGGCTTTAGAAATGGAGATTGTTTGCTGCTCCATGACTTCGTGAATCGCTGTACGATCCGAGTCATCCATTTTATCAAACTCGTCAATGCAGCAGATACCGTTGTCTGCCAGCACAAGGGCACCACCTTCGAGAACCATCTCGTCCGTGACTGGATCACGCATGACGGCAGCTGTGAGACCGACGCCGGAGGATCCACGACCTGTGGTATAGATTCCACGGGGAGCGACTTTGGTGATGTATTTTAGGAGTTGGGATTTGGCTACTCCAGGGTCTCCCATCAGGCAGACGTTGATATCACCACGGATCCTCATTCCATCGCCCATTTCTTTAGTGACACCGCCGATGAGGAGGAGGAGGAGACATTTCTTCACGTCCTCGTGGCCGAAGATCTCGGGGGCAATGGACTTGGCGAGGGTGTCGTAAAGATTGCCCTGTGCTCGGAGCTCTTCGATACGTTGGACAGTTCGGGTGTCGATTACTATGTCGTCGTATTGTTTCTTGTGTTGCTCAAAGTGCATGGCTTCAAGGTAGGTATCCGTTAATAGACCTGCTTTGATAGCTTTGAAGCCGGTGTATGGTGTTGGTAGGAAGATTCCTGCAATGTCGACAACATCTCCTGGGTTGACACATCTTGTTTGAGAGCCATGAGCATGCACTGTGAGGGTTCGGGGAATGTGTCCAACAGGCACTTGATCTGCCATTTCCTGAATCTTGATTTCCTGGAATGGCAGGAACTTGGACGCACGAGTCGACATAAAAAGTTGACCTCTCGCATCATTGTTCTTGCACTCCTGTGAAGGGCAATCGACCAACGGAGCAAAGCTCTTGGTCTTGACCTCTTGGAAAATCTCACAACCACACCTGTCGCAAGTATATGCATTGACGAGCACAGTGGGTTTGACGTCCGACACACGAGTTGCAATACCACGAACGGTGATCAAATGGCCCAGGTGACTGCCACGAACATTACGCACTGCGAGCGCTTTTTTGCCCGAGTCGCCTGATGGTGTCAAAGGCTTGAAATACACCTGGTAGCGACGGGTAAGCATCGCGGGGAAGAGCTGAGGGGGAGCGTCGAGCGAAAGCGGGTCGGCTGAATCACCCTCGGTAGTAGCATTGCGATTGCGACGTTGTGTGAGGATAACATCGAGGACATCATCATTGTAGCTGAAACACTGTTAGCACTTGATGATCTATGGGCAGACATGGTAGCATACGTAGTGTCTACAGTCTCTGGGGGCATAACTTTATCAATGGCCCTCGAAAAGATCTCAATGTAATGTGCAGCGTTCTTGTCCACCGCTTTGACCAATCCTACTGCTTCTTCGACAAGGCCTGAATCCTCGAACTGTCACTCGCCATATCAGCCCAGTCTTTTTGTACTAGTACCCGTACCAAAGACACCTACACTCCTTAAATCATCCAGCTCGATGGTGATAGAATCCCGTGTTCTATTTGCAATCTCCTGGAGCTGTAGCATGTACTTTAATTTGGGCTCCTGAACCGCAGCTCTCGGTCTTCTTGCACGGCTCCTTCCACCAGAGCGTGTTGCACGACGGCGGGGTGTGTCGGTGAGGTCTTCATCCTCGTCCTGCATGTTCAGATTCGATAGCGCGTCACGGGCAGCCTCCTCTGTTGAAAGTGTTGATTTGAATCCTGTAAGGAAAGCCTCAAAGGCAACTATTCAAATATTCTAAGCCTAATTGCAGAGTAACAAGCAATGGACGGAAAACAAACCTTGTTGTTTCTCATAATCGATTTCCTCGGGTAGTTTGATAACGGGAAGCTTAGACATTATTGTGTATTATTTCCTGACGACCCTTGATAAATTTTCGTAACCTCAATGGGTTGTGAAAGCGACGGATGGGGGGATGAGATGGTTGGTGAGAATTGTGGTTTGGGCAATGGGATTGAAGGGAGGGGCTTGACTGGAACTTTGCTGTTTCTCGCGAATCAATATGGATGGAAGATGTTCGCGTTTGCTGCATTCCGGCAGCCGCGTTGTTTATTCATTACTCGATTTGGATTTAATAGGGGCAAATTTCTCTTATAGTCCCGTAATTACCCTGATTAGGATATTAACAGGGGGAACCAGCATAAGCTAACAAATTGATCAACATCCACTACTGAATTCAGTTACTATACAGCCGAGGCACATGGAATTCAGAGAAACTCCGAGATTTGCTACAGAACAACTTTCCCCAAATATTTTCACCACTGGGCCTACCTACCTACCTACCTGCTGTACATCATATTATTGCTTTCTCACCACGCATTATTGGTCTTCCATTTCGATATTCAATACCCCCCATAATACTCAACCGTCACTCCCTGCACTATCGGTTCATATACAAATCACGGTTATTCTGAGCAACGAGCCTGCGCCGTAATTAATTATTTAAAACCCCCTCCAACAACCATGTCCCGGAAGCCCTCACCCCCCGCTACCCCCGCGGTTGTCTCTTTAACCCCACTGAAGAACTGTCTTCTCAACCTTCCAATCCCGCTTGTCAACGTGCTGATATCTGCAAATACTCCAGCACAAAATGTTATTGTCGAGTTATCTTTCCGTGCTTCTGTCGGTGGAGGGTCAACCGCTACAACTGCTAGGAGCGCGTATGCCGGATGGACGGGAATGCAGAGTAAAAGGAAGCCGGGTGTGGGATCAGGGAGGTCAGAGGAGGCGGTGGTAGAGATGGATCCTGCATTTGCTAGGAGTGTGGGATTGTCTGAGGGATCTAAGGTTTGCTCCACTCTATGGGGTACCATGTCGAGGCTTCACAAATGAGGGATTATGTTGATCTGATTAGGTTTCTATTCACCTCCATTTGGACCCTACGCCGGCGCACACCTTTCACATCGAACCCCTTACCGCGAGCGATTGGGAGATAATAGAGCTACATGCAGACTTTCTGGAGCTAAATCTTATTTCGCAGATCCGCTGTGTCTCTCCCGCACATCCGGTCTCGGTATACCTATCTCCTACGTCTACGGCCTCTATAAGAGTAACAAAGGTTGAGCCAGAGAACGCTCTTTCCTCGCCGAATGGCTTCGCTAAGGTTTCGCCGGAAGCCGAGATTATTGTTGCGCCGAAGAAGCGGCAGCGCCGACAGAGTCAGGGTGCAAAGTCGGCTACTAGCACCGTGAAAACTGCAGTGAAGAAGCGGAGTGATAGTGGGGGCGCGGGGGCGATGTTTTTCCGGGGCGTCTCGCTGCCTGCGGAACGGTATCTTCCGAAGACGGATGACGACGAGGAAGAGGAGGAGGTTATAGAAGGGGATGAGGATAGAGAAGAGGTTGCTGCTGGCGGAAAAGGGGTTTCGGTCTACCTAGATCCTACGTTGCTCATGTCTTCGAGGCATCTTCGAAGTGTCTCTCGCGTTGCGGTTTCGGTTGTTCGACCCCCAGCTATAGCTCCTCCCCCAGATCCGTCTCAACAGCAGCAGCAACCGGAGGAGAAGGACAGAAAGGACAAAAAGGACGCAGCACCGGAGGTGGTTCCGGCTTCCAAGGTAATCGCGGTTATACGTCCTTGGGACTCTGCACCAGACGGGAAACATGTAGCCTTGTCCAGACTGCTTTCTGCCGCTTTACATCTTCTGCCTGGGCAAGTGGGTGACATGATACGCCTTGAGCCTGCGCCGCAACAAGTGCCCCAGAAACTGCTCTCAAGGATCAAGGTCTTTCCATTCCAGGGGACTGAGAAACAGGACGGGTTGAAATGGGGTGGTGGAACAAAACGCCTAGAGGAAATGGCTGTTGCAAGGTTGCAAGAGGTTCTGGGGCCTCACAGACAACGTAACGGGACAAAGGCTATGATAGAGGAGGACAAGACTTCGGTTTCTCCTGGGGAAAGTGTACTTGAGGGCGCTCTGACCGACGGACTTGTCCTCCCGGCAATTCGGGATTCGCCAATTGCTGCCGGTGGAATCCTCAAGATTGAGGTTTCTGCTGGCGAAGGTGGGGAGGCGTCGCAGTATATCAAGTGGGTTCTAGCGGCGGACAAAAAGCTCCCACTTGAGATTGGGTCACTTGTACCCAAGCCTATTCCTCCGCCAGCGGCCGTCTCGGAAACATTGTTCGTCCCGGAAACTGAATCTGATCAGCCAATTGTGGGTGTGGACGACATCCTTTTCTCGGTCACCAACCATTTACTATCTTCTTCATCGGTATTACTTTCTGGTGCTCACGGATCGGGAAAGACTTCAATCCTCCGTCTCATCGCAAAGCGCCTCTCTGGAGCCCCTCATTTCCATAGGATCATAGACCCTGGCTCTCTTTCGAAGCTTTCCGAAGAGCGTGTAGGCACAGTTAAAGAAAATGTTACCCGCTGGTTCACTGAGGCCCTATGGGCAGCTGGAAAGACCGGCCATTCCATCCTTCTCCTCGATGATCTTGACAGGCTCTGTGCCTCTGAGTCCGAAAATCAAGACAACTCTCGAGTGAGGCAAATCGCCGAGGTCGTTGTGGCCGCCGTTAGGAAGCACACATCACCTGGTGGTGCTGGCGGACGCGGAGGCGTAGTCGTCCTGGCCAGCTGCCAGGCAAAGGAAAGCATGCATAGCCTGGTTGTCGGTGGTCACGTATTCCGCGAAGCACTCTCGCTCAAAGCAATGTCGAAGGGGGGTCGTCGTACGGTACTGGAAGGCGTTATTGGGGCCGCTTCGGGAGTCTTAGAGAAAGGTCTTGAACTACGCGATATTGCCGCGAAAACTGAAGGCTATATGCCTGGGGACTTGGTCCTCCTTGTCGGCCGTGCTAGACACGAGGCCGTCGTCCGCATGGTCGACACAGGCGAATCTAAAGAATCGCCAACACTAACTCTCAGGCGTATAGACTTCGACTCTGCCCTCCGAGGCTTTGTCCCCGCTGGACTCCGGGGCGTAAAGCTGCAAACCTCTGGCGCGAGCTGGAGAGATATCGGCGGTTTAACGGAAACCCGCAAAATCCTCCTAGAAACGCTTGAATGGCCCACCAAATATGCCCCTATCTTTGCCAGTTGCCCTCTACGTCTCCGTAGCGGTCTCCTTCTCTATGGCTATCCCGGATGCGGAAAAACCCTTCTGGCAAGCGCGGTAGCCGGGGAATGCGGCCTCAATTTCATTTCCGTCAAAGGTCCCGAAATTCTTAACAAATACATCGGAGCTTCGGAAAAGTCCGTCCGCGACCTCTTCGAACGTGCCAGCGGCGCAAAACCCTGCGTCTTATTCTTTGACGAATTCGACAGTATTGCACCGAAGCGTGGCCACGATTCCACCGGTGTCACCGATCGTGTGGTGAATCAAATGCTTACACAGATGGATGGTGCGGAAGGACTCGACGGCGTGTACGTCCTCGCGGCAACCTCCCGACCGGACCTAATCGACCCTGCGCTCCTCCGTCCTGGCCGTTTGGACAAGAGCTTACTGTGCGGCTTACCCAATCTCGAAGACCGGTTAGATATCTTCCGCGCACTCGTCGGCGAAGTCGGAAAATTGCGTGTAGGCCCGGACGTTAGTCTTGAAGAACTCGCCGCTAGAACAGAAGGTTATTCCGGAGCCGACTTGCAGGCGGTGCTTTACAATGCACATTTAGAAGCCGTGCAGGGGGTCATCAGTGAAGAAATGCGCAAGCGCGAAGCGTTAGAAGAAGAGCAGGAGGAGGCGAGCGCAACTGGTAAAGATGCTAAGGAGGAATTGGACTTTTTGGAGTTCGTCTGGGGGGATAGCCGCAAAGGGAAGGGTCGGGCTGCACCTGCAGTTAACGCAAATCGACATCGTGAGCGGATAGCACTCCTGGAGAAGGTATTTCATCATTCTTCCCACATCCCCTACTCTGGCTAACTCTTACAGCTCGAGTCCCTGAAAAAGCAATCCTTAAATAATTCTACCTCCCCTAATAGCATTACCAATGCCCCCTCCGCAACAAAGACGAAGCAAGACGCCGGAGCCGCGGAAGTAACAATATCCTGGTCACATGTTGAATCCTCACTGCAGTCCACACGGCCAAGTATTTCCCCGGAGGAGCGTAAGCGCCTGCAAGGGATATATACGGAGTTTGTCGGACAGCGAAATGGAGAGATGCCGAATGGGCAGGGCAGTACTGAGGTTGGGGGGAGGAGCAGTTTAATGTAGTTATCACGATCGGGTAGAGCACAGGAAAATAAGGGTGGTGACTAGTTCAAGATGGGTAATAGTTTAATAGGATTGCGGAAGCATCGCTGCATTTGGTAGATAGCAATGATTCCCCGGTGCGTGTTTGCTCTGCGAGTGTTGTATTATAAACCAGTGTTGAAGGGATCCCCTTTCACTATTTGGAAATTGAGACGGCCAGCGGGTGATTTCTTGGGCGTTGCACGGCTCAACAAGAAGTTATGGGACAGCTATTTGAGGTTAACCAGCAAAATATATCCTTTTGTTTCAGTCAATGGGTTTCTACTCAGTATGAGTGAAGATGGAATGGGGTTATGTGATTAGCCTAACACTATCAGGGATAACTTGGCTTTGAAGATTATAGGTATGATATTATACAAGGATACGTTAGGAGCCCGTCGACTGGAACAAACAAGCATACATTTGGCTGGTTAACTTAACCTTGAATAACTGTTCCATAACTCACTGGACCCTGTATTATAATTATGTGGTATGATAGGTGATTTCCGTGGATCGTTTTTGCTGGTATCATAGTGATTCGATCTGAAGGTGCGCTCTGGTGTACCGTATTAACTTGAATAAGAGAACGGTGTGCTATGTAGTCAAGAATTCCCTACCTTGGAAAAGGGGCGAAAAACACAGCAAAATAAGAGACGTGAAAAAACAAAAACTGGCAGACCTTACCGGAGGGGGCAACTCCAACGACATAGCACACCGTTCTCTTATTCAAGTTAATACGGTAGGGATAAGTTGGATGGGTGTGCTGTTTTTTTTTTTTTGTTAAATCCGTGGTATTGTTTTTAGGTACATGTAAACCAAAGCAAACACTTCCCCCAGGCACAAACCGCTGCATTCGGAGAAGACCCCATGGCAAAGAAAGCCCACCCCCTTCAGCCAAGGGAAAAACAAGTCATCCCAGGTCCCTCTGGTGTGGAACCAACCGCAAATCCCCAACCAAAAAGGCACAAGACAAGAATAACAACCCCAATATTAGGCAGGACACTTGCCCGACAACCTAGCCAGCAGAGGCAGAAGACAACAAGAAAACCTTCCTGAACATCTCATGACATAAGAAAGACAAAAGAAAAAATTGTACTGCTACTCGCGTCCGAACCTTCATCATCTCAGGTGTAGGGCCGTTAGACAAACCCTTCCTCGCTTTTGGTAGGTGTAACAGGTTTACTCCTGTCTAACGAAAAGGTACAATAGAAGGCTAGCGGTTGACCGGCAAGCGCTAGGTCTAAGGGAGGCTTCAAGAGACCCGGAGATAAAGAGATAATAGTTAAAGGGCAAGTGGAACGTTGAGATCGCCGTTCAACCAAGTATATTCATAAATCAAGAGTCTGCTGAAGTCTGCCGTTCTCCTGCTAGCCAGGAGTTGAGTTTAAATACAAGAGTTCTCCCAGAGCGATTGTAATCAGATATCCTGCAACCTCGATCATTACCGGGCAGTGCACCTTGCCCTGCATGTCCTGTGATCCCACATGAAACCTAAGAGTCATAACACTGCCTCAATGCTATTGTCAGCTTATGTCACAAATCGTGACTAAGCAAGGCAGATTTCACATGACTAATAGTTATTAGTCATAAGGTATGTTTATGTTTCACGCTATGCAGTCAGTTGACTCATAGTTCTCACATGACTCGCACTTGCGTGTCATCATTATGTTATGATTGGTTGATGTTTCTATGACTCACGATTGTCAGTCATAATGATGTAATGACTTTCGCGCGTGACTCACATTATGAGTCACGAGTTCCACGTAGGTGACGCGCTTTGCGCACCTGACATGTTTTATGTTTTATGATTGATTTACGGTATGTTGCGCAGTGACTCATATGGGTCATCTGATGGATTTCGGGTATGACTCATTACAAGTCATGATCGTGTGACTCATAGGTATGAGTCACCAGGGTCAGGGTTATTGCGGGAAGAGGCCTATATAAAGGATCGCGACGGGCCGTAGATATAGGATCTTCACGCAACCATCTAAGTAATATACCACTCAGATACTGGGGCACGGGCCAAGCCCATTGACAGTGACCTTCCATAGGTGCAATATGTTCGAGATACCTAATGCCCTTATCTCTATACTACCTCGCTTGTATGCGAAGACTCTATTCCTACACGATAGGACTTCCTACGATCACTATACCTACTACGAATGCAAGATGTTAGTCTATAACGATAGACGAAGCAAACTACGTAGGCTATGTCGATAGCCTATAGTAGTAAGATAGTCGTTTCCCGTTACGAACACCTACACGGGAGGCTGGTTTGTTACATTTGGTTGCGTCTACACCAAAACGGCAAACGACTACACAGACAAAGAAGACAACGACCGGAACTCTTAATTGAGACATTCTGGATACAACAAGAACGAAGACCTAAGGGGCGAAGTTCAAACGAGAACAAATGACCTAAGGGGCGAAGTCCAAACGAGAACGAAGACCTAAGGGGCGAAGTTCAAACGAGAACAAAGACCTAAGGGGCGAAGTTCAAACGAGAACAAAAACCTAAGGGGCGAAGTTCAAACGAGAACAAAGACTTAAGGGGCGAAGTTCAAACGAGAACTAAGACCAAAGGGGTGAAGATCTATGAGAACAGCAGAAGATTTAAGAAAAAGAAAGAACAAAAAAGTGGAAAAATAGTTGAATTTTTTTAAGGGGCGGGAAGGGCTTGGAGGAGCCCTAATCCTTAAGAAATAGGTTCTCATAAGACGAGTTCGACAAGCGAATGGTAAGCGAAGACGAGCGAAGTTCATGAGGAACCTATCAAGTCAATTATAGGCTTCTCATAAGACAAGTTCGGCAAGCGAATGGTAAGCGAAGACGAACGAAGTCGATACGAGATCGACGAAGCGAAGCGAAGACGAGCGAAGTACATGAGGAACCTATCAAGTCAATTATAGGCTTCTCATAAGACAAGTTCGACAAGCGAATGGTAAGCGAAGACGAACGAAGTCGATACGAGATTGACTAGCGAAGCGAAGACAAACGAAGTATAAGAGAAACCTAACTATAAGAAAGTTAAAAAATGACCCTGGAAAATGGGGAATTTTTTTTCGAAACTAAAAGCCTTGAGGGACCAAGGCTTGAGGGGAAGGGGATCTAAAAAGATAAAGTATGAAAGATGAGAAGGGAAACTTACCGGACGAATGGCGAACCTTGCTCAATAGGGCTAGTTACCTATACAGCAACGACCAAACCAGAAAGTACAGTTTCGAAACGAACGAACAAAGACAACAAGGGCTATGAGATTACTTGAATGGTTATAACGACAACCAGGAGAGGAGCCAAACGAAAGAGACTATAAGTTAGTCAAACGAACGAAAGAAGACGAAAAGGCTCAAAGGTGCTCGAACGGGTGTAACGACATCCGGGAGAGAAGAAGCCAAACAAAAGAGACTATAAGTTAGTCAAACGAACGAAAGAAAACGAAAAGGCTCAAAGGTGCTCGAACGGGTGTAACGACATCCGGGAGAGAAGAAGCCAAACAAACAAACAAAGACGCTAGATCGGTTGCAACGGCAACTGTGAAAGTAACGATAACGAAAAACAAGCACTTGTGAGAGAGGAGCTTAAAAACAAGAAAGGATGAAAACGACAGTGGAGAAGGAGAGCCAAATCGATGAGGAAAGAAACCTCAGACGGTAGTACTTATGTCAAAACCACCATAACGAAATGGTCAACACACCCTCCAATGCAAAAACGCACGAACAAGAAGAAACAACCGAACGATTACGAAGTAATTCTTCCGATAAGAATTAACCGACACACCATACAACAAAAGAATCATGCGACGAATGACGAGTGATTGGAGAACTCAATCAAAAAGAGTTGATTAGGATCACAAGACAATATCAAACGATTCTTTTAGAGTACTTGATGCAAGGACAATACGAACGGAAAGAAGAGCGACCGTACGATTATTGCATAATCCTTTTGATAAGGATTAACCAATGCAAGAACGACATGAAGAAAGACAAGTGACCGTACGATTATTGCATAATCCTTTTGATAAGGATTAACCGATGCAAGAACGACATGAAGAAAGACAAGCGACCGTACGATTATTGCATA